>QWCN01005808.1_pt1 | contig 11842 bp, 9 predicted proteins | sample 1972711 | NCBI WGS metagenome assembly QWCN01 (sample SAMN09866707, study PRJNA288562) | Human gut metagenome isolate term1_stool, whole genome shotgun sequencing... | isolation source: gut | host: Homo sapiens | place: USA: California | reverse complement strand
TTGAAATCCGACACTTACGGAGACTTTCGCTTGGGTCAGCTGACCCAAGTGAATATAGTCGCAGTTAGTGGCTAGTTCAAAGTTGCCCTGCCCACGTTGCAGCAAAGAAAATCCGGAGCCTGTTGCGTCCCCCTTTTTCAACCAATCTTACTCTACTTCAATATTTGTCATCAAAATACAGTTCGGTGTCTCCACCTTCATCGGTTTCCCTTTCATCACGATCAATTTCTTCTCATAATCAATAGCAAACGTTGTAATACTGTTGGACTCATGATTCACAACCGCCAGATGCTTTCCGTCCGGGAACAGTGCGATATCCTTCGGATATTCCCCACTGATCGGCAGTGCAAATTCCTTCGTCAGCTTTCCATCCTCCGGATTAATAGAGAACATAGCCACTGAATTATCCCCTGCCGTAGAAGTAAACAGATACTTTCCATCCGGTGACATCGTCATGGCTGCTCCGCAGTCATGCATCGGATCCAGCTGATCGGACAGCGGTTCTACTAACTGAATCAGTTCAAATTCCGGTCCCTTATCAGTATCTTTATATGTAAATACGCCCACTTTATTAATTAATTCGAACAGAATGTACGCATATTTGCCGTCTTTACTAAACACGATCTCTCTCGGTCCGGATTCTCTCTTGCATCGAAGAATATCCACCAGTTCCATGCGGTTTCTTGTTGTATTGATCCGGTAAATCTTTACCTGATCGATTCCGTTATCTACCGCACATACATATTTTCCTTCCGGTGTTGTCTTCACACAGCTGACATGTGGACGGAAGTTACGTTCTGCAACACTTCCGACTCCTTTGTGGAACACGCCGTCAAAAACCTGACCCAGACGGCCATCCTGGTGTGTATGTACTGCTGTGATCTTGCCATCATGATATCCGGCAACAAACAGATATTTTCCTGTATCGTCCACGCACAGGTAACAACCTCTCATACCATCAATACCCACCTTATTGATCAGTTCCAGATCACCATCCGGTTTGATCTCAAACACTGCCACACCTTCATCTGCAATCGAATACAGATACTTGCCGTTTTTCGATTTTACCACATAAGATGAATTGTTTACCGGCACTACTTTTCGCTCGCTCAGTGTACCTTCTTCCACATCCACGTCATACAGATGAATTCCAATACTGCTTCCATGTGTATAAGTTCCAACATATGCAATGTATTTTTCTTTTTCCATGATGTTTTTTCCTTTCTTTGCAATATTTGTGTATTTTTTAATATCTGTTGATTATTTTATCATATTTCAGACTATTTCACAATTCTTTCTTGAGAAACTTGCGAATTGTCTTCTTTCTATGATACACTCTCTGTATAATTTCGAATACAATATTCAAAAAGGAATCCACATATGAAACGAATATTCTCTTATACAATAACTGCACAGGACAGTGATCAGCGCATCTATGATTTTCTGTGTCATCACGGCTATTCCCGGCACATCCGCACCTGGCTCAAGCAGCATCCCGGTTCTGTCCGTCTGAACGACAAGGAAGCACTCTTTTATTTTCCGCTCAAAACCGGTGATCTGCTGGAAATCACACTCGAGGAAGAACAGCCCTCGGAAAATATCATTCCAGTCTGCCTGCCGCTCCACATTATCTATGAAGACGAAGATCTGATGGTCATCGATAAGCCGGCAGATATGCCGGTACATCCTTCCATCGGCAATTATGAAAACACTCTGGCAAATGCAGTTGCCTGGTACTTCCAGCAACAAAATATCCCCTTTGTCTTCCGCTGTATCAACCGTCTGGACCGCGACACCACCGGACTCCTGATTCTCGCCAAAAATATGCTGAGTGGTGCCATTCTTTCCGATCAGATGAAAAAACGCGAGATTCACCGTATCTATCTTGCCATCACAGAGGGAAAGACCGATCCCGCCGGTACCATCAACCGTCCGATCGGACGCGCAAATCAGTCTTTGATCTTACGGCAGGTGGATCCTGACAAAGGAGATCCCGCCTGTACTCATTATCTGCAAAAATGCTGGCATCCGAAAACCTTTTACCCGGCAACCCTTTCTGTTCCACAGGATGGTCTTTCTCTGGTGCAGTTGCAGCTGGAAACCGGACGTACCCATCAGATCCGTGTGCATATGACTTCCATCGGACATCCTCTGATCGGAGATACTCTGTACAATCCGGAAACTGCCCTGCTGGCTCGTCAGGCACTACACTCTTACCGGCTGGCATTTACCCACCCTGTCACCGGAGTTCCCCTGGAGTTTACTTCATCCCTCCCTGCAGATATGGCAGTATTTTTCCCGGAATATCATGCGTAAGTATTTTTATGATGTCGTAGTCAGAAGATACAAAAAAGATCTGAGAAATGCTTTTTCACATTTTTCAGATCTTTTTATTTTTCACATGATATTTCTGTTTATCCGACAGAATTTCCCTGTTTTCCTACATTGCGCGAATCCGCGGTACCTCTGCCACATGCAGATATTTGCTGATACATTTTACCAGAAGATCGTGCTCGGATACATGATCCAGACCGGTAATTGCAACCGTTCCGATCACACCCACTTCTTCCACACGAATCGGGAATCCGCCGCCACAGGCCGCATACTCTTTCTCATCAAGAAATCTGTCTGCCAGGCTTTCTCCCCGCTCCCTCAGATCCATATACATCCGCAGACTGCTTTTTTCGGTAAGCCGCACCGTGTTCTCTTTTCTTGTCAGCCACTGTTCATGATACAGATTGGTACCATCCATACCATACTGGAATACGGTATAGCCGTTGTTTAAGCGAATCCGTACCAGTACTGCCGCACCTCTTTTTGCTGCCTCTGCCACGATCAGATTGCCCAGTTCCCATGCATCTGCATTGGTAAAACTGGAAAACTGAAGGATTTCTTCCTGCATCTGTAATACACTGCTTAATTCTTCAATCGTCATACCACTACCTCCGGCTTCTTTTTATTTTGCCAATGCCAGCAGAATCTGGTTACTTCTTGCGATGAACTGTGTCATTTCATCCGGACTCAGCTGTTTGTGAGCCATCATTGCCAGATCATACAGCTGCTGACATATTAACGGAACATTTTTATCGTCCTCTTTGTGTGCAGCCACATATTTTACCAGCGGATGATTTGCATTCAGAACCAGTGTAGATCCGTTTGCACCGCCGAACATATTGGCATCCATACCATACATCTTCATCATATCCTGCATCCGGCGGCTTTCTTCGGACAGAGTCATCATAGAAGAAATACTTTCATTTTTCAGTTTTTCCACTTTCACATCCAGTTGTTCATTGTTCAGTGCTTTTTTGAAGGTTGCTGTCAGCTCATCGGTCATTTCTTTCAGATCTGTGCCATCTTCTTTGAAGTCTTCCGTCAGATCTGCATCGATACGCTGGAATTTTACATCTTCATGTTTCTGTTCTACATGGGTAATAAAAGCAGTATCAATATTATGTTTCAGAATTACTGCATCCATACCCTGTTCTTTAAACATATTGATGTACTGGCTCTGCTGTATTTCGTCAGATACATAATAAACTGTTGTTTTTTCCGTCTCCTTCTCTTCTGCCTGTTCTCCGTCTTTTTTCTCTTCTTCCGTTTTCCCGGCCTCTGCTGTTTCTGCTTCCGGTTTTTTATTTTCTTCGATGCAGTCTTTCAGTGTCAGATATTTGCCATCCAGATTTTTAAACAGGATATAATTATCCATCTTATCAGAGAATTTTGCATCTTTGATGCATCCGAATTTGATAAACGGGCTGATGTCATCCCAGTATTTCTCATAATCTTCTCTGGCTGTCTTGCACATACCGGTCAGTTTGTCAGCAACTTTCTTGCTGATATAATCAGAGATTTTTTTGACAAATCCATCGTTCTGCAGTGCGCTTCGAGATACGTTCAATGGCAGATCCGGACAGTCGATCACACCTTTTAACAGCATCAGGAATTCAGGAATCACTTCTTTGATGTTATCCGCAATAAATACCTGATTGTTATACAGTTTGATGGTTCCCTCGATGGAATCATATTCGGTGTTGATCTTAGGAAAATACAGGATACCTTTTAAGTTAAACGGATAATCCATGTTCAGATGAATCCAGAACAGCGGCTCCTTATAATCCATAAATACTTTCCGGTAAAATGTCTTGTAATCTTCATCAGTACACTCATTCGGATGTTTCATCCACAGTGGATGAATATCACTGATGGATACCGGACGTTTATTGATCTTTACTTTTTCTTTTGCAGGAGAAATTTCTACAACTTCTTTCTCTCCGTTTTCATTTTCTTTTTCTTCGGTCTTTGCATCTTCATGAATATGTTCTACAACCACATCATCGTCACGCAGATCTGCTTCGTCAATGGTTTCATATTCCTGTTCTGCATTCTCGTTGGAAAGGAAAATCTCAGTCGGCATGAAAGAACAATATTTTTCCAATACCTCACGAACTCTGTATTCGTTGGCAAATTCCAGATTGTCCTCGTTTAAGAACAGCGTGATCTCTGTACCGACGGTTGTCTTGTCACCATCCTGCATATCGTATTCGGAACCACCATCGCACTCCCAGTGTACCGGTGTTGCCCCTTCTTTATACGATAAGGTATCAATATGAACCTCATCCGCTACCATAAATGCTGAATAGAATCCCAGACCAAAATGTCCGATGATCTGATCATCATTTGTTTTATCTTTGTACTGCTCCAGGAACTTGGTTGCTCCGGAAAAAGCAATCTGTGTAATATACTCTTCTACTTCATCGGCTGTCATACCAAGACCGGTATCGATAAATTTCAGGGTTTTCTTTTCCGGATTGACAATCACATCGATTTTATTTTTGTAATCATCCGGGAAAGTGTATTCCCCCATCATCTCCAGTTTCTTTAATTTTGTGATTGCATCACAGCCGTTGGATACCAGCTCACGAACGAAAATATCGTGGTCGGAATACAGCCATTTCTTTATGATTGGAAAAATATTGTCACTGTTAATTGAAAGATTTCCATGTTTTTCTCCCATGGTTATACACACTCCTTTTCCTGCAGAAAACCTGTCATCCGTCTTTTTCTGTGCTCCTGTTCTCTGCTTTTTTCTTTGAAAGACCAAATTCTTTCACTGACTTTAATACTAATACCGAATATTCCAAATGTCAAGAAAAAATTAGCACTCATTTCTAATGAGTGCTAATAATTTTACAAATCTCTATTTGCTTGTTGTTTAAGCAACATCTATATTGTTTTTTGTCTGATAACCTCATATTTCAGCATCCGCGATTCATGCTGTCTCCTCTTTTTCTCCATCAGATCCAGCAACAGATCTGCCGCTTCCCTTCCGCTGGTATGATAATGATAATGTACCGTTGTCAGTCTCGGACACAAAAGATCCGCAATAGCTCCGTGTCCCATACCGGCAACTTTCATCTCTCCAGGCACTGTGATTCCCCGCTCAGAAAGGCAGGACAATACACCTGCAGCAATCATATCTGTCGCACATAACACGCCATCCGGCCTTTTCCCGTCAGCAAGCATTTCTGTCATTGCCTGATATCCACCCTGTGCGGAAAACGCAGCCACCCGATACGGAACTTCATCCATATGCAGGCCTGAATTTTCCAGTGCATGGCAGGCTCCGCGGTAACGGTTCTCTCCTGCTGCTTTATCCCGCCGGTCCACACCGATGTATGCCGGCCGCCTGCACCCGCTTTTTAACAGTTCTTCCATCATGGCACACGCTGCTCCCTCATCATCATGGTAAATACATGGATATTTTTCACTTTTCTGTCCAAGAATCACCACCGGAACACCCATATGCTCCAGTGCTTTCTCATGTCGTTTTGTCAGTACTGAAGCGACAAAAATCAATCCATCCACCTGACTTTGTTCAAAGGTTTCCAGAATCCCGATTTCTTTTTCCAGACTCAGATTTGAATTCATCAGCAATACGTGATAATTCTTCTGATCCATACGTTCTGAGATGCCTGATAATATCTTCGGCACCGACTCTGAATCGATCTGTGGAACCAGAACACCGATCCGGTTGCTCTTTTTCGTCCTCATCGTTCTGGCATATTCCGACGGCCGGTACTTGGTCTCCCGAATCACCCTTTCGATTCGCTGACGTTTTTCCTGACTGAGGCTCCCGTCATTTAAATAACGGGAAACTGCTGCACTTGAAACACCTGCCAGTTTTGCAATTTCACTGATTGTCATACCGACACCTATTTTTTCAGCAACCAGTAGCAGCCAAATGCCGGGATCTGTACTCCTCTGGCTTCCATCTGTCTGCCGCTGATCAGATCCTCATACATGCCGTCTTCCTCATTGATCCATGCAACCTTATCATATTCGCTGAAGTTAAACAGAGCTACCAGTTTCTCTCCGTTCTTTTCTTTTATCAGACCAAGGATAGAATCATCCCAGGTATCCACTGTTCTGCAGTCTGCGGTACTCTCGAATACCGGATGCGATTTCCGGATTGTCTCCAGCTTTGACAGTCCTTCAAACATTTCTCCTGGAATGGTACCTTTTGTATGACGAAGTTCCGCTTTATCCCACTGAAAATCGCCTCTGTGCAGATAACGGGAATCCCCCCATTTCTTCGGATCTTCATGGTAGGTATAATCATTTTCCTGACCAATCTCATCGCCGCTGTAGATAACCGGGATACCGGACTGCGTCAGCATATAGGCATGCAGTGTCAGGTCATAACGGATTGCTCTCTTTGTTGCTTCTTCGTCTTTCTCATATGCTGCTTTCTCGATACCGCACAGAGATGCCGTAGTACCACACTGACGTGCATCTCCGGAAGCCGGATCTGCATTATACAGTTCTCCTCTTGCAAAAGAGTTCTCATACTTACCTGTGAAGAAATCGCTCAGATATTTCTTATGAGCCACTTCATTGATGCCGAACTGACCAAGCCATCCATAGTCCAGCCCCCAGCCGATATCGTCATGGCAACGCAGATAATTCAGGAATACATAGTCCTTCGGCAGACGGTTGATGATATCCATCTGCTGACGCAGCAGACGGGCATCTCTCGTTGCTACCGTGTTCCAGGTGGTTGCCATCGTTGTTACATTATACAGCATATGACATTCCGGTTTTTCTACAGAGCCAAAATAAGGTACTACTTTTTCCGGTTCCATGACAACTTCTCCGAGAAGCAGTACACCCGGACACACGATCTCACAGATCATACGCATCATACGAACAATATTATGTACCTGCGGAAGATTTCTGCAATTGGTTCCCAGCTGTTTCCAGATATACGGAACCGCATCGATACGGATCACGTCGATACCTTTATTGGTCAGATTCAGCATATTATAGACCATTTCGTTCATAACAACCGGATTCCAGTAATTCAGATCCCACTGATATGGATAGAAGGTGGTCATTACAAATTTTTTCATATCATCCAGCCAGGTAAAGTTACCCGGTGCGGTTGTAGGGAATACCTGCGGAACCGTCTGTTCAAACTGAGACGGTACATCATAATTATCATAGAAATAATATCGATCCATGTATTCCCGCTCTCCGGCTCTGGCTCTTTTTGCCCACTCATGTTCTTCTGACGTATGATTCATTACAAAATCCATACACAGACTGATGCCTTTTTTCCGGCATTCGTCTGCCAGACTTTCCAGATCTTCCATAGTACCAAGTTCCGGCTGTACTTTTCTGAAATCACTGACCGCATAACCGCCATCACTCTTTCCTTCCGGAGATTCCAAAAGTGGCATCAGATGCAGATAATTGACATTACTTTCTTGTACATAATCCAGTTTCTCTTTGACAGCTTTTAAGTTTCCTGCAAATGCATTGACATACATCATCATTCCCAGAATATCATTTTTCTTATACCATTCCGGATCCTGTTCTCTGACTCTGTCCTGTTTTTTCAGATCTGCTTTTCTGTCTGCATAAATATTTTTCAGATTTTTGCACAGATCTTCAAACATATCCATCCGGTTTTCATAAAGTTCACAGTACAGCCATTTCAGTTCGTCATAATGACGTGCCATACGTCTCTCAAACTCCTGCTCCTGCACTTTTGTATTCTCTGCTTTTTCTGTTTTTATCGGCTCTTCCTTAACTTCCGGCTTTTCCTCTTTTTTTACCGGTTCCGGTTTCACTTCCACTTTCTTTTTTTCTGTCTCTTCTGTCGGTTCTTCTTTTATTTCCGACATTTTTTCTTCTTTTTCCGGTTCAGCCTTTACCTCCGGCAATTCTACTTCTTTTTTTGTAGTGTTTTTCGCAGCTGTTGTCTTTTCTGTTGAGTCTACTACTTCTGCCTTTTTATTTTCTGCATTTGTTGCAATTTTTTCTTTCATTTCTGTGGTTCTTTTAGCTGCTCTCTGAGCCGCTTTTTTCTTTCTGGCTTTCATAGACACTTCTCCTAATCATATAATATTTTGTGCGGAACTTTCGCCACACTCATTTCACTTTACATCGATTATAGCATAGGTGTTTTAAAAATCAATAAAAAAGCCTCCGGAAACTTTCAAAAGATTCCTTTATATTTAATATATGAATACTGTGAATATTTTTTAAACTTTTCTTAAAGTTCCAAATTCTTCTCTATTTCCTTTGCTTTACAAATTCTTCTGTGCTATAATCACAATAGCTTTTTGAAGAGCTGCTACTATCGTAAATTTAGCGCGTAATAAAGAGGAGGCATTTCTCATATGAGCACAAGCACCCGTATCAAACGTGTCATTCCGGTAGCACTTTATACCGTCTTTTATCTGCTTTGTTTCTCTTATCTGGAGAACCGGCATGTACGGTATCACATTATTGATTCCAGTCTGGACGATAAGATTCCATTCTGCGAATATTTTATTATTCCATATTTGTTATGGTTTCTTTATATCGCTGTGACTGTTGGCTATTTTCTATTTTTCAATGAGAATACAACCGAGTTCTGGAGCCTGATTTTGAATCTTGCCATCGGTATGACATTATTTTTAATTGTATCTTATGTATATCCAAACGGACTGAATATCCGTCCGGCAGAATTTACCAACGATTCTGTTTTCACCCGTATGGTTCAGTTCCTGTATCGGACAGATACACCAACAAATGTACTTCCAAGCATTCATGTATATAATTCTGTGGCCGCCTTTTCTGCAATCCACACCTGCAAGAATCTGCAGAAACATAAAGGAATCCGTACAGGTTCATTTATTCTGACCACACTGATCATTCTGTCCACCATGTTCTTAAAACAACATTCTATAGCAGATGTAGCAACAGGTATTACCTGTGCTGTAGCAACATATGTGCTGTTCTACTCAAGAGCAGCCGAAAAACAGGGAGCAAAATCAAAACAGCGTTCCCCACTTCATCAACACGACACACATATGTAAATCAAATTTCATTTCTTCTGAAATTTAACCATTAACTTTAAAAAACCGGCGAGTGAACATCTTTTTCACTCGCCGGTTTTTTACTAAAAAAGGTCCACCGGACCTTTTTGTCGTATGCTTGGCAATAAAAATTTCGGATTTTTAGTTGAATCCGTAAATCTTCTGCACCACCTTATATCCCGTTACAGAAACCTGTCTTCCTCCTTTGCCAGGCAGATTGCAAAGACGTCCCAGCAGACTCAACCGAATCTTTCCATAATCCGCACGGTCATTGGTTTTCAGATACCGCCACAGTTCTTTCTTCTTCTCAAAACACTCATCCGTCTTCGCCTGAATCAGGAAAATACTGGATACCGTCATGATCATGATCAGCATATGTCTCATATAACCTCTCTGGTTACGGTGAAGATTCTTTACCTGTCCCATATAATCGATCATCAGCTTATTTACACGGATCTGCTGATCCACACGACCGATCATCACGCTCTCACTAACGGACTGATCTGCTCTTCCGATAAAGTAGCGGTACAGATTTACATCCAAATAATACATGCTCTGCACACTCGCCAGCGGAATAAATGCCACCAGATTGTCCACATAGAATGTATGCTCTGGCAGTTTCAGACCACATTCCCGCAGAAGCTCTGTCCTGTAAATCATCGAATGCATCAGCAGATAATGGCTGGTTCCCAGTGGCTTTACATCATCCCATCCGAAGATTTTATCCTGAGGAAGTGCAGAACGATACCTCATCACGGTCTTTCTCTTTGCTCCCACTTTTTCATAGACATAATTACAGAGCAAAAGATCCAGTGTCTTTGGTCCTCTGACGCATAGTTTTAAGACTTCAAGTGCTTTTTTAAGTGCTTCTTCATTCAGCCAGTCATCGCTGTCCACCACTTTAAAGTAAAGTCCTGTAGCATGCGCAAGTCCCGTATTGACCGCTCCGCCATGTCCCTTGTTTTCCTGATGGATTGCCTTTACAATCGTGGGATATTTCTCTTCATAGTCTCTTGCGATCTTTAGCGTATCATCTTTGGATCCGTCATCCACGATCAGAATCTCTACATCTTCTCCACCTTTTAAAAGGGAATCCACACATTTTCTCATATATTCCTGTGAATTGTAACATGGTACTGCAATACTCAGTATTTTCACTTTTGTTCTCCTTTTCTTTGTCTGTAAATGTTTTTCGGTAACTGTTCCGTTCCTTCACAGTTATTTATTGAATAGTTACGTTTTATTACTTCTTTTATCTGTATTTATCCTGTCCCAGACGCATCTGAATCTGTTCTGCATATGCCTGAAAAGCCGCCGGAATCGGATACTCCTTTTCCACTTCACTGATCTCTGCAAAAATCATCTTCGGATCTGCGCTTTCTTCCAGTGCCGCCACCCGGATCAGATATCCTTTCATATCCCATTCCACATGTGAAAAAATATGCTTTGCATCAATCAATGGCACGATCTGAAGCGGTATAAGATCCTGATTCTCCACCCATGCTAGAATCTCTTCCTCGCTCAGATATCCTTCCAGATTCGGCAATTCATACATTCCTGCCAGCAACCCCTTCGCCGGGCGCTTTCGAATCGCCACCCGTTCACCGTCTCGTAATACCAGAACAGTTTTTTCTTCTTTTCGCCGTTCCTGTCTTTTCTTTTTCACCGGAAGATCCAGTACCGTTCCATGCACTCTTGCCTGGCAGTATTCTGCCACCGGACACACCCCACACTTCGGTGCACCGTTCGGTACACATATCATAGCACCGAGTTCCATCAATGCCTGGTTAAATGTGCCGGATCTGCTACCCGGCATCACTTTCAAAAATTCTTTCTCCACTTTTGTTTTTACTGACTGCTTTAAGATATCACTGTCATCTTCCATGATTCTCGCATACACCCGAAGGACATTTCCATCCACCGCAGGTACCGGAAGATCATATGCGATGGATGCCACCGCTCCCGCTGTGTAATTTCCGATCCCCGGAAGTTCTTTTAATTTTTCATAGTCAGCCGGGAGTCTTCCCCCATATTCTTTCACAATGCGAACAGCTGCCTTCTGGATATTCCGTACCCGGTTATAATACCCAAGTCCTTCCCAGAGCTTCAGCAACTGCTCCTCCGGACAGACTGCAACATCCTCTACCTTGGGCAGTGCCTTTATAAACTGTTCAAAAAACGGACGAACAGCTTCCACCCTTGTCTGCTGCAGCATAATTTCCGATATCCATATATAGTACGGATTTTTGGAAGCTCTCCATGGCAGGATTCTGTGATTCTCTTCATACCATTCTATCAGTGGTTCTACAATTTTCGCTAACATTTTACCTCTTCTCTGTCGTTAAGTCTACCAGTATTTTCCAGTCTGTTCTGATTCGTACCGGCTCTGCAATACAATCTCTTGCTTTTTTCTCTTTTTCTCTCTACAATGTAACTGTTCAGTACCTTCACAGTTACGAGCCAAAATGCATTTA
>QWCN01005806.1_pt1 | contig 11846 bp, 9 predicted proteins | sample 1972711 | NCBI WGS metagenome assembly QWCN01 (sample SAMN09866707, study PRJNA288562) | Human gut metagenome isolate term1_stool, whole genome shotgun sequencing... | isolation source: gut | host: Homo sapiens | place: USA: California | reverse complement strand
ACCCTTACCACAGATGGGTGTCTTATCAAAGAAGATCCAAGCCTGAAAACCTTCTGGAATTTCATTCAGGGAAAAGATTACCTGAATTCCAGCTGGACAGACCAGCTTCACCAGACAGACCGCCTTCATGTAATCTACCTCGCAGTAGATCCGGGGCATCAGCATCACGGACTTGCAGAAGTGTTAATGGATGAAGTCATCCAGTACGCACAGAAACATAAAATGCTCATCTCCCTGGAAACCCACAATCCCAATAACGTTCCTATTTACGAACATTTCGGATTTAAGACTTACGGCATTGTGGAAAAACATCATTTCGGACTGAAACAGTACTGCATGATCAGAGAGGCTACTGTCTGAGTCAGGCGGATATTCGCAATTGAAACAGGGGACTTACCTGATTTGGTTAAAGTGTATTGCAGATAACGAAAAAAGTTACCGTTTTCTGCGAATTTATGTTATACTGCTTTTAACTGGGAATGATATAAATTAACCTATTTTCAACCGTAAATTTTGTACAATTATTCGCCTAGTAATATTTATATTTTTATATTAAAATAATACTTATGTATGTACCAGTGTACTGTCAGAATTTACGGTGACCAGTCGGCTGTACCACAGTAACTGGGCATCTGTACACAAACTATATGATACTAATAAGGAGGACTTATAATGGTACGCAATGCAATGAGCGCAACAGAATTTTATATCTTAGAATACTTATGGACAAGGGAAACACCTGCAACCTTTTCTGAGATCATGAATCATTTTAACAACGAAGAAAAGAAAGAATGGAAGAAACAGACAGTCAATACCTTCCTTACCCGTCTTGCTCAGAAAGGTTTCCTGAACATCGACAAGAGCGGCAAAAGAGCCCTGTATATTCCATCTGTTACAGCTAAGAAATATTATGAAGATTACGCAAATCTGATCATCAATGATTCCTATAAAGGTTCTCTTAAAAACTTCATTTGTGCCTTTACAGCCAGTCATAAATTAACAGAGGCAGAGAAAGAAGAACTGATTGCTTATATCCAGTCTTTATAATTCTTTTTCCATTGAATATAGACTCTTGCGGAACCTGCCATTGGCAGTTTTCTGCAAATACACAGTCAGAACATTACGAAATAATTTCTTATAAAAGAAACAGCCCCGGATTACTCAGGGCTGTTTTTTTCTGCATATTCTTCAATGTTATCCAGTGTCACTTTATGGTAAGGAGTTCTCACATACTTTCCGTCTATCAGAGGAATATCGTCTTTGTCTCCATTTGTGGCAAGGGCAAATGCGAGGTTCAGCATTTCTTTCGCCTGTCCTTCTTTGTCATTGTAAACGGTTCCCAGCATTTCACCGTTTCTGACTGCATCCAGTCCACCGCTGGTTCCGTCTATTCCGACCACTACCGGCCAGTTTTCTTTTGACATTCCGGACGCTTTCAGTGCATCGATCGCACCCAGTGCCATGTCATCATTATTGGCCATGATCAGCTCAATTTCTCCGCCAAACTGTGTCAGCATAGCTGCTGTTTTTGTCTGTGCCTGCGCTCTGTTCCAGTTCGCCATGGCATATCCTAATTTTTCAGTTTCAACCCCTTGTTCCACCATTGTGTTTACCGAATATTCCGTCCTCACGATCGAATCCTGATGTCCAGCTTCTCCCTCCAGAACCACATACTGGCAGATTCCGTCACCATTTTTATCCATCGTACTGTCATTTTTGAAAGCGTCTGCCGCAAGCTCACCTTCCAGCCTTCCGGACTCGGAAGCATCTGCCCCTACATAATACAGTTCACTCCAGCGTTCCAGATCCTCCGCTACCAGTTCGCGGTTAAAGAAAATTACAGGAACATCATTTTTTTCTGCCAGATCTGTAATGGTTGTCGGCTCTGTACGGTCTACCAGATTCACGCAGACTACATCGCATCCTTTTTCGATCAGGCTTTTCACCTGCTCATTCTGTGTGAGCTGGCTTTTGGAAGCATCCAGAATTTCCACATTGATCGCAATTTTACTTGATTCTTCTTTTTCTGCTGCATACGCTGTAAATCCCTCCATCATTTCCGAAAGAAATGTATCATACTGCTCATACAATGTGATCCCGATCTTAATGTTTTTTACAGCTTCCTCCTGACTGCTGCCGCATCCTGCCGCTGCCACAGTCACTATACCCAGAACCCCCGCAAAAACCAGATACCTTCCATTCATTCGTTCTATCCCCCGTCCGTTTTATCTATGGTGTCATTTTATCTCACTGTAGGAAACAGGATTCTGCTTGTTTCCTCATCATAAAGATTATCCTTCGTTACTCTGAAAAAATCAACCTCTGTCTGCTCTGTTTTTCCCGTATGATACTGAACCGCCTGCGCCGCCAGACACATGCTCTGATATCCCATATAATACTCATTCGGCACAAGAAGCTCCCGGATAGTTCCTTTATCCAGATAATACATCAGTTTCTCAGAACGACCCTCTCCATAGATATGCCAGGAAAGGTTCTCTGTATTCAGGATCAGGTCAACAGCTTTCTCTGTATCATCATTTTCCAGAGACAGAACCGCATCCACAGAAGCATTCTTAAAGTAATCCTGATTTCGCATTTTCTTATACAGTTCTTTATCAGAGATCACCCAGGCGATTTCCACTCCTGCCTCTGAAAGGCGTTGTTTCAATGCTTTTAACCTTTGTCTCATTCCAAGCTGATTCTGATTTCCGCTGAAGATCCCGACGGTCTTTTCACCGCCTTCCACAGCTATATCTCCCAGAGTTTCTCCGAATTTCACATGATCTGTCATAACTGTGGTAAAGAGTGTATCTGTCTCAATGCCTGTCTGGATCAGCACAGTCGGCTTCGCAGTTTCTCCCGGAAGAACGACATCCGTATCACTGGAATAAGGTGCCACGATCACCCCGTCTGCACTTCCGTCCAGCTCTCTTTTTACAATCGTCTGCTCCTCCTGTACATTCTGAAATTTGCCTGTAGATACCAGATTCAGATGCACATGATTATCTTCTGCCCCCTGTTCCAGACCTTCTCTGAACGCATCCCAGCGTTCACTGCTGCTGTCATTTACAATAACAGAAACGGAAATATAATCCTCTTCTTTTCCCTGATTCACCATCCCGTAAGCACTGTATATGATCACTGCAAAAATCACTGCGGAAAAGAGAAGGATAGATAAACGATTCTTTTTCATTTCGTCTCCTCCTGACTTCCGGTGTCACCAGTTCTGCTGCCGTCTGACATCGTTTTTCCGGACTGTGAGTATTTCCCGCTTTCCAGTATTTTCTGTGTCTCTGCTGTATAAGGAGTATATGGAATATGGATCTGAACCAGCATTCCTTCATCCGGACAGCTTTTGATGATCAGACCATACTGATCTCCAAAGCGAAGTTTGAGACGGCTGTGCACATTCACCAGACCAACACCGGAACCATGCTTATGCGGCCGTTCTTTTCCATTGAGAAGCTCTGCGGCTTCTTCCTCCGGCATTCCAAGTCCGTTATCTTCTACCTCCAGATAAACGTCATTTTCTTTCCGGTATCCGCGTACATGGATTTCTCCTTCTCCATCCATAAATTCCATTCCATAATAGATAGCATTTTCCAGAAGCGGCTGGAGAACCAGCTTCACTGTACATCCGTCCAGAATCTCCGGATCTATCTGGAAATCTACCTCAAAACTGTTTTTATAACGGATTTTCTGGATGTTCATATAGTTCTGCGCATGCTTCACTTCATCCTCAATCCTGATCACTGTTTTTCCACGGCTCAGGCTGATCCTGAACAGGCTGGCAAGCTGCGTGATCATAAACACCGCATCATCATAACGCTCTCCTGTGATCATCCATACAATAGAATCCAGCGTATTATACAGGAAATGAGGGTTGATCTGCGACTGAAGTGCATCCAGTTCGCTCTTTCGTTTTTCTTCCTGTTCCACCACAATGTCATCCATCAACTGGCGGATCTGTGCCACTGTAGAGCGCAGGGTTTTCCCAAGATGTTCCACTTCCATGGAACCGCCTATATAAATATCCGGTTCCATATTTCCGGCCTCCCATTCCTTCACGGAATCATTCAGTCTGCGCAGAGGTTTGGAGATTCTTGCAGATACCATCTGATTCAGGATCACTGCTGCAAAAACTGTCAGCGCAACCAGAAGAACCACCAGATTTCTCATTCCTGACATACCCATACTGAAAGATTTCATCGGAACCACACTGACCAGTTTCCATCCTGTATAGCTGATGGTTTTTACAGTGACCAGACGGTTTTCTCCCTGGAAATTTTCCTCTGTCGTAGTATCCTCATATCCTGCTGTCATACTGTTATTTTCCTGATACAGTCCCATATGAATCAGATTTTGTTTCGGGTGATAAATGATCTCCCCGTCCGGTGCCATCAGGTAAAGATACTCTCCGGAAGTATCGGAATTTGCCTTATCCAGAAGCTGCTCGATACTGCTGTAATTCATGTCTACCAGAAGCACACCAAGCATGGAAACACCATTTCTGGTAAGTTCCACCGTACGGCTCAGTGAAACCACCCAGTAATATCGATAAGAAGGATCATCAAACAGATTCTCCACATGCGGTTTGGAAAAATGAAAGTTTTCCAGTTCTCCCACCGCATCCTTAAACCAGGACTGAGACGTGACATCTATCTCTGTTTTCTCCGTATCAATCGGTGAAGCTGCCACCAGATTTCCATCATTTGTATAGCAGGCAACGCTCACCAGCTTATCTTTATTGGACTCATACAAAAGTGTCATGGAATCGTCCAGACTTCCACTTCCGATGTCCGTATTTTTGATCACCGTATAATACATGGCATCCGAAATCCGTCTCATATTTCTGAGATAGTCTTCCAGATTGATCGTTGTCTGATTCAAAAGCTGCCTGGAATTTTCCACTGTTAAGTTTTCTGCTTTCTTCGTAAACTGCTGATAAAGCATCACACCCAGAAAGCACATACAGCATACTGACAAAACGGTAAAAGAAACCGATATGGTCATCTGCATGCTCCTTGTTTTCTTTCCCTTACGGGATAATAACTCTCTGATCTTTTCCACTGACTCTCCTGCCCCTGTATCGTTATTCTGATAATATTTTCAGTTATCTGACAAATAAAAACAATCTTATTTTATACCTGTTTTCTTTTTATTGCTCAACTGTTTTCTGTCTGACCCGGTTCTTACTTTTATCCATTACTGTTCGCACTTCGATACTTGGACGGTGACATACTGTACTGCTTCTTAAACGCATAACTGAAATAATTCGGGTCTGCATAACCTACTTTTTCTGCAATAATATAGGTCTTGTCATTGGTTGTCATAAGCAGTTCCACAGCCTTCTCCATACGGTAATCTGTCAGAAAACTGATAAATGTTTTACCTGTTTCCTTCTTGAAAATTGTAGAAAAATAAGCAGCACTTACCCCCAGTTCCTTACAGACAGATTCTATGGTTATGTTCCGGTCACTGTAGTGTTCCTGTACATATTCCACTGCTTTGGACGCAAAAGATTTGGTAGTTGCCTGACGTTCCTGCTGAACGGTTTCCTGTAATTTTTCCCCAATCTCCAGAAGCCATCGCTCCAGTTCTTCCGGGGATTCCATCTGCATGCATTTCTCAAAAACCGCACTTTTTTCACCGTAAAATTCCTCAATATCCAACTGATTATTCGTACAGAATCTGAAAATTTCCGTGATCAGACCCATAATAAAAATCTGATATTTCTGCATGGTTGTTCCATCTTCCATAAACTTATGGATACAGTGATCAATCTCCTCTTCCAGTTCTTCTCTGCTTCCCATACGGATTTTCTTCAGGATTTTCTGAATTTCCTGTTCTTCCCAGCGCTCATCCGCATTCTCCATAGGATCAATTTCTGCAATATTGATGGCACGGGCATTTCCATATATTACGCGGTAAGAAACTGCACTTCTGGCACCCTGCCAGGAGAGGCGGATATCAGGAAGATTATTGGATACATAACCAATTCCGGCGGTTACGGTAGCTTCACAGACATGTTTTGCCAGACGGCATAACTGGTCCATAAAGTCTGTAAATTCCGTGATCTGTTCCTGGCTCTCAAGCTGTGTGATCACCACAATATCTCCCAGATACATAAGGATTCTGGACTTCCATTCATCCTCCATATGCTCCTCTGCCAGTTTTTTTACAGATACGCCAAGCAGAAAAGTATTCATATTTGGAGGGATATTTGTTGTACTGATATGTAAAATAGAAACCACATAATATGGTCCTGTCAGACTGATCTGATAATCATCCATATATCTGTCAATCTCATCTTCCGGAATCCTGCCATCGATCAAAGAAGTGTAGAAATTCTCCTGAAGAATCGGAATACTTTCCATATAATACTCTCTCAGCTTGTCAACGTTTCTTTTCTCATCCATCTCCCGGTCTATTTTCTCACGAATACGGTCGAAAACTTCTTTCAGATTTCCGGCATCAATTGGCTTTAAAATATATTCCTCCACTTCGATCTGAATGGCTTCTTTTGCATATTCAAATTCATCAAATCCCGAGAAAATAATGATCTTTACTGTACGGTAAAGTTCCTTCAGTTTGCGGCTCAGAGTCAGTCCGTCCATGTATGGCATTTTGATATCTGTCATGACCACGTCCGGCTGAAGTTCCTCCGCCATCTCCAGTGCTTCCACACCATTATGAGCATATCCCGCAACCTGAAAGCCCATGCTTTCCCAGTCCATTTTTTTCATAATAATCTGGATAACATCTTCCTCGTCATCCACAAGTAATACTGAATACTTCTCCATATTTACACTCCGCCTGTTACTTACTGTTCTGTATGTTGTCCGTTGCTCCGGACAATCATTTTATTTCTTTTTATGAGATTTTGTATCTCCATATTTATCATTCATTCTCTTCCAGAGAATCCCGAAGATCAGAAACCAGACTGCAATCTGAGTCACTGCCACATAAGCATTAAAATACATAATGATCGCCATAATAAATGAGCCTGCTGCCATAAAAAGAATCAGCTTTCCTGACTCTGTCACATATTTTTCCTTGTCCTTAAACTTGGCGCCGTTTTTGCCCGTAATAGATTCTGTGTCGTGAAAGATCAGCAGACGTGCTGCATAGTATCCCAGAACCAGAGTCATCATCAGCGGAATCATTGCGCTGGATAAATAGCTTTCTCCCATTTTTTTATTTCTCCTTTACATTTTTTAGTCTATATATAGAGAAAGGACCGTCGTACCAAAACGGCGGTCCTGTATGTAACATTATATCGTTTTTCTTATCTTCTTGCAATGTATTTTCTGATATCCAGTGAAATAGCAATGAAGATGATGATACCAAGTGCGATGTACTGAGCGTATGGGTTTACTCCCAGGAACTGAAGTGCTGTTTTCAGGAACTCGAATACTGCAACACCGATCAGAGCGGAAGAAACTTTACCACGACCACCAGTTACAGATACACCACCGATGGTGCAGGCTGCGATCGCTTCCATTTCATAACCATAACCTAACTGAACAGATGCACCGCCGGCTTTTGCACCCATCATAAATCCTGCAAGACCATACATAGCTGCTGCTTTTGCATAGATAATGATCAGAGTCTTTTTAACCGGAACACCGGCAACTTCTGCTGCCTGTGGGTTACCACCGATTGCATACATATATTTTCCATGACGGGTCATGTTAAAGATGAACCATGTGATAATACCAACGATGATTGCGATCCATACCAGGTAGCTCATTCCAAGGAATTTACCTGTTGCAAGTCCTGTATACTCACTTGTGTATCCACCAAGAGGAGTTGCGTTTGTATAAATACAGCAGATACCATAAACGATTTCCATCATAGCCATTGTTGAAATGAATGGCGGTACGTTAAGGTATGCAATAAAGAATCCTGTTACAAGTCCGAATACAGCACAGATCAGCATAACAACGATCAGTGCAAGCCAGATGTTTAAAGGTTTCATATTCGGAAAGAATTTGTTGGAGTAATCCATTTTCTGAAGCAGTGTACCTGCGATACATCCGCCAAAACCGATCATACGTCCGGCTGACAGGTCACAGCCTGCAGTGATGATACATCCGGCAATACCAAGTGCAATTACAAGACGGAAACTCATAGTTGCAAGAATGTTTGTCAGGTTGTTTGCTGTTAAGAAGTTTGGTCTTGTGATTCCGGTAAATACAATGAGGCAAACCATGATGATAATAACACCATAATTCGTCATAATTTCTTTAAAACTTAATTTCTTTTTGTTTCCCATGATTATTCTCCTCCCATCAGAATTTTGTCGCATAGGCCATGACATGTTCCTGAGTCATCTCTGCGGTCTCTGTAATTTCTCCGCGCATCTTGCCGTTACACATAACGTAAACACGATCAGACATACCAAGCAGCTCTGCCATTTCGGAAGAAACCATGATAATGGCTTTGCCTTCTGCGGCCAGGTCATTCATAATTTCATAAATCTCGTGTTTTGCACCAACGTCGATACCACGGGTCGGCTCATCCATAATCAGAATATCAGGGTCATTTGCCAGCCATCTTGCTACGATAACCTTCTGCTGGTTACCACCGGACAGGTTTGCGATATGCTCCTGCATGTTCGGAGTTTTGATACGTAGCTTCTTGATGCTGTCATCTACGACATTGTTAATCTTCTTATGGTCAAGCACAAATCCGCCTTTCAGATACTTGTTATAAATAGAAACACCGACATTATCTTTGATGGAAAGACATCCGAAAATACCATTTCCACGTCTGTCCTCTGTGATCAGACCGATTCCGGCTTTCATGGCATCTGCCGGATGTTTGATATTTACTTTCTGACCTTTGATATAAATTTCTCCGAATTTGATTGCTCTCATTCCGAATACACCTTCCAGAAGTTCGGTTCTCTGGGCTCCTACCAGACCTCCGAATCCAAGGATCTCGCCTTTACGGAGTGTGAAAGATATATCCTGGAAAGATTTCTCATGGATAGAACTCAAATGTTTAACTTCCATGATGACTTCTCCCGGTTTGTTCTTTCTTTCCGGATATACATTGGTCAGCTCACGTCCTACCATTTTGGTAATGATATCGTCAGTAGTCATTTCGGCTGCCGGCCAGGTTCCTACATATGTACCGTCTCGCATGATCGTGATATCATCTGCAATTCGTTTGATCTCATCCATCTTATGAGAAATGTAGACCATGGCAACACCTTTGTCTCTCAGATCATTCATGATTCTGAAAAGAGCTTCTACTTCGTTATCTGATAATGAGGATGTAGGCTCATCAAAGATTACCACTTTTGCATTGTGTGAAACTGCTTTTGCAATTTCTACTGACTGCATCTGTCCGATAGACAGGTCACCCAGTAAGGCTTTTGGATCGAAATCCATTTTTACTTCTTTCAGCCAGTAAGCTGTATCTTCATACATCTTCTTGTGATCAATCACCTGTAATGGTCCGAATTTCTTTGTCGGAAATCTTCCCAGATACAGGTTCTCAGCTACGGTTCTGGCCGGAACCGGCTGCAGTTCCTGATGTACCATCGCGATTCCATATTTCATGGCTTCATCAGGGTTGTTTACTGTGATTTTTTCTCCATCTAAGTAAATCTCTCCGGCATCCATTTTGTAGATACCAAACAGACATTTCATCAGAGTTGATTTGCCTGCACCATTCTCTCCCATGAGAGCATGTACTGTTCCCGGACGGAGTGACAACTGTACATTGTCAAGTGCCTTAACGCCGGGGAAGGATTTGCAGACACCCTTCAGTTGCAGTTTGTACTCAGACATGTTTCTCCTCCCTTTCCTTTTTCTCGAATTTCTCAAAGAAAGGTGCGGGTGCCATTTGCGTCACCCGCACCTCTATGATCATTCATTGCTGTGAATTATTTTGTCATTTCTTTGATGTCAGCTACGTTGTCTGCTGTTACTTTTACGTAATCGCAACCGATGTAGTGGTCATTTCCTTTGCCTGTCAGATAGTTTACAGCTGCGTCTGCTGCTGCATGAGACTGGGAAATGTGATCGTTAAATACTGTACCTGTCATTTTTCCTGCTTCTACGTTGTCAAGAGCTTCGGACAGAGCATCTACACCTACAAGGTAGATATCTTCGCCAACTGTACGTCCTGCTGCTTCGATAGACTGCAGAGCACCAAGTGCCATAGCGTCGTTGTTACAGAATACAACTTCTACGTCATCACCAAACTGGCTTAAGTCGTTAGCTACGAGGTTCTGAGCTGTAGCCTGATCCCAGTTACCAACCTGATCATCGAGCTGGTTTACTTCAAGTCCTGCATCCTCAAGTGCTTTTACAGAGAATTCTGTACGATATTTAGCATCTACGTTCTCCGGGTCACCTTCGATCATGATGTAATCAACTTTTCCGTTTCCGTTTTTGTCGATTGCGTCAAGGCCAAGGTCAGAAATGATTTCACCCTGCATTGTACCGGACTGACGAGCGTCACATCCTACATATGTAACATTCCAGTCGTTGTCTTCCCATCTCTTTTCTTCGTCTTCGCTTGGCTCACGGTTGATGTATACAAGCGGAATGTTTGCTGCTACTACTTTATCTGTAATGCTCTCTGCTGAAGAGGAGTTTACAGGGTTGACAATCAGTAAGTCTACGCCGTCAGCGATGAAAGCATCGATCTGGTTGGACTGTGTTGCCTGGTCGTTAGCACCATCCTGGATTGTGATGTTATCTTTGGAGAATCCAAGTTCTTCAAGATAGCTTTCCAGCTCGCCACGGAACAGTGTCATGAAGTTATCAGAGAACTGATAGATACAAACACCAACTTTTTTGTCAGCTAATTCAGGATTAGCTTCAGGTGTTTCGTCTGCTGTTTCGTCTGCTGTTTCCTCAGCTGCTGTGTCGTCAGATGCGAATACAGGCATTGCCATCATAGATGATGTTACCATTGCTGTTGCAAGTACTAAGCTCACTAATTTTCTTTTCATTGTAAAAACCCTCCTTGAATTTACATTATATAGTTTTTTTAACACGAAGCGCATTCTTATCGTTCCTGCTCTTGCGTGCCCGTTTGTTTTACTGTGTTTGTATTATAGCAATGGTTTCTTAAAAAAACTATACAAAATACTTCGGTTTTTCTTGAATATCCTATTTTTTTTGTAGAAAATAACAGTGGTTTTTCTTTGAGGTTTTATTTTTATTGTGGTTTTATTGTAATCTTTGTTGTATATTGTATCTATTATTGGGGTGTTTTTATGGTTTTAGGGGTGTTTCTTCCTATTATATGCAGTTTTATGTTTTATACTTTTTTGTTGGTGCTTACAAGGGACGAAGGGGAAGGGTTGGTGCCGGGATTCAGGTTGCCGTGACCTAGAAATTCTAAGCCTGCGGAAATCTGCTAAAACCATTCGAAAAAACCTCAAACTCGCTCCGTTGCAAACTTCGCTCAAACAGTGAGTGTTTTTCCGAATAACGCAGATTCCCGCAGACTAAGAATTACTACGGCCCCGTCAAATTCATCCCGGCACCAACCCTTCCCCTTCTGATATCGACCCCAGAACAATAAAACAATAAAAAAGAACGGGGCACTTCTGCGACATAAGTCATAGGAACATTACGAAGTAATTTCCTATGGCACAAGAAAGAATCTTACAGGCAATTCTCTATCTGTCCATTTTCAATGATTCCCTTCATCCTTCATCGATATAATCACTGAAATGCAATCCTATGGAAGATCAGATTCCCTGGAAAGTGGAAAGCTTGTGAATTAAAAACTTTATCCTCACACGACTGAAGTCGCGTGCTTCCAGACGCTTTAGGCGTCAGACTAAATATCGGCGGATACGCCTGTAACTTAGG
>QWCN01005795.1_pt1 | contig 11864 bp, 24 predicted proteins | sample 1972711 | NCBI WGS metagenome assembly QWCN01 (sample SAMN09866707, study PRJNA288562) | Human gut metagenome isolate term1_stool, whole genome shotgun sequencing... | isolation source: gut | host: Homo sapiens | place: USA: California | reverse complement strand
GGTGGTCTCTTCAGGGGTGGTCTCTTCAGGAGTGGGAGTTTCAGGAGTGTTTTCAGGGGGGGGAGTTTCAGGAGGGGTTTCAGGAGTGGGAGTTTCAGGGGTGGTCTCTTCAGGAGTGGGAGTTTCAGCGGGAGAGAGGAGGTGTTTGGCCTGCTGCAGGAGCGCGGCGACGTGCGTCCAGTCGACGGAGGGCTCGGGGGCGGGGTACTCCTCCAGCGCCCACGGCGCCGTGCTGATGTGCCACTCCTCCTCCTCCTCCTTCTCTTCCTCTTCAGGAGCCTTAGGCTTCTCTTCAACAGGCTTCTCTTCGGGAATCTCCTTAGGCTTCTCTTCCACCGGCTCAGGCTCCTCCTCAACAGGCTTCTCCTCAACAGGCTCAACCGGCTTAAGCTCCTCAGGCTCCTCAGACATTTCCTCAACCACCTCAGGCTCCTCAGACTCCTCAGGCTTGGCCTCAACCACCTCAGGCTTCTCCTCAACCGGTTCAGCAGGCGTTTCCTTCTCCTCAGGAATGAACGCAAAGGGAAGCTTCATCCCACTCACGTGCCACTCCTCCTTCTTCTCCTCAGGCTTCTCTTCAGGCTTCTCTTCAGACTTCTCAACATCCTTAATCGCGAAATCCGCAGCACTCACAGGACACGTCTGATGCGCCATTTCCTCCTCCAGCATCTCCCGAGCAGCCGTCAGCACCTCCAAAATGTGATCCAAAGGAATACCGTCAATGGCATCCTTTCCCTCCTCATTCATTGTGTCGAGAAGCTTCTGAATGCTCGTTGCCAGCTCTTCCTTCTTAATGGTGATGGTAATGGGTTTATCCTCTTCCTCCTCCTCTTCCTCGTGCGTGTGGCTTTCTGACTTCTGTTCGGGCCATTTGATGGGAATATACTTCCTGAGGAACGCGGTGTACATGGGAAGTCGCTCTTCCAATTCGTCAAAGGAATCAGGATTTAATCTACGTTAAACACGTTGCAGTATCGGCTACTTATAGCGAATCACGCCATAAAGGGGAATCGCAATGGCAGCACCAACAACAAAACCACCCACCATTTCAAGTCCCTTTCTCGATTTCGACTTCTCCATGCTGGGTGCCTTCTCCTTTGGTAGGGTCGCCTTGTTCTCTACCTTGGGGGCAGCCGATACTGGCTTAGGCGCCTCGTTTCCCTTAGGGGTCACTGCTTCAGCCTTCTAAACAGATATTAGACTCGGCCTATTCGGCACAACAAGGGAAAACAACAGCACCAACGCTTACCTTCGGAGCCTGCTTGCGAGCGGCTCTCTCAGCGCCCTTTCCCTTCGCGGCCTTCGAACTCAGGTTCCGCACGGATCGGCTAACACACTGCGCAATGCGCTGCTTCTACACCATCACTCTCACCAGCAAAGAGGGTACGGACACAGCAGCAGTTCTTGATAGCATGCTTTCAACTGTGAAAGAAATAGTGTGGTACGGGCAGATACAAGTTGGTCGAAGGGAAATCTCGGTCAAACGATTCCCTGCAATTGCAATTCAACCGACAAACCCGTGTATCCATTGATTCTGCGTGGTCATCGAGTCATCCTCAGTACGGTTCTAATCTGTGGAACGGACTGCTGCGTGAATGCACATCAACTTTAACGACTTGGCGCGCTGCTATGCAATGGTTGGAACGCATTTCCCTTGTGACTGTAGAACCAAACGTATTCGTGGGAGGCATTTCGCCAACTCTGGATAGAGAAGCGATACTACCAAATCCATGACGCTTTGAACAGGGATGGCAGGACTCTCTCCGAAACAAACCCATACTGCATACGCTTGCGCCAGTGCTTCTATGAAATCGTTTGTTCGTGCCATTTGCGAGTGTAACGAGTAGCGTTGTTCGTCAACGAGATTGACCTATACGCAGCAACGGCATACATATATCAACTCTATACACTGTATCGTACCCAGATCGGGATGAATCCAAACAGTGAGGAGGAGGACCCATCCTATCCAGTTGTGTGCATTCCCATCGATTTGAGTAGAAGTGACGTGGGTGTGTTACGTAGACTGCATGAACACACTCATCAACATGACCCAGGCACTGTACTCGATCGTTCCCCTTCCTCAAGACGCTCTGACCGTCCTCAACGAGTTGCGAGAGAGGAAGGCGTTCTTGATCTGCGCCTCCATTCCCAACTATGATGTGGATGCGAATGCAAAATCGAGTTTGCCTTCCGTACTGAGTGCTCCCCGAGTGCAGGAATGTGTTCGACACGGGGATGATGATTAGGCACTCCTCCAACTGGATCAACTGAAGGAATTGGAAACCGAATATAATGGAGGGATACAAGACGAACTGTCAATCTGTTCCGGCTTGAACGAGCTGCTAAGCGAATTCCCCGAGAAGGAAGTGGAGAAGGATGATGCGAGCACCATTGTAACCAAGAAGAAGAAGGGAGAAGTATCGGACACAGCGTTTGGTGATATCTAGCGCAACACCACGATGAAGCTGATTCAGCGCAAGCGACAGATGGAGAGGCACGAGGAGGAAAAGCGGAGCAAGCGATAGCCCTGTTTCTTGAACAAATAGCAGCACACATCCGGCAGCACACAAATCACAATGTCCTCCTTCTGGAACATATAGTCCTTGCTCGGCACCGCCACCCTACTCTCAACCCGCCTCTCCACATCCTACACATACGACAGCCCGGTGGTCATGCATCGTTTCCTCACTCCAAGAATCATCAATCCTGTGGTCGCCAGCAGGTCGTAAAACAACTCGCTTGCGGGCGTGTTGCCGCGCGAGCCGATGCTGTACTCCACGATACGGCACTCTACTCCTCACGCCGCCACCCCACGTCCACTCTTGTCTTCACTCAGCAGCAACTCCAACGCCGTCACACTCGATTCAAAGCAAGCCGACAGCGGATTCAGCTCCTGCACTGCCTCGTCCACGTAGCTACGCCTCAGCAGCGCTCCGCACGCGCACATGTTTCCGCACGCGAACTCGGGCGTGAAGTAGTACTTGTTGTCGATGTAGTCGAAGGAGGGCGGGAACGGCAGTCGCACGATGCTGGTGAGCGACGACGCCTCCTCCAGGTGTAGGAGGAAGTTCGTCGCGTACTGATGGTTGTGCAGGTCCACCGTCGTCTGCGCATTACTCACCATTGCAGGACATACCTGCTTCTCGCCCACGCGGGGGTTGACGAAGTGCCCGTGATTCTGGAAGTGCTCGAAGGTCAGCAGCGACACGGCAGCGTTCTGGTCGTGGACGGAGGGGATGCTGTCATGACTGCAAGAGGGCTGTTCATCACCACGTCACACCACTCTCACCGTGTAGTCCTGCCATTCCTTGTATGGCATGATCAGCACGCGGTCCGCCTTGTCCGCCTTCGCCTCCTCCAGCGCCACCATGTCCGTCGCCACGCCAAGCACCAGGTGCAGGCGATCGCCGAACGCCTCCTGCAGTTTCTCCCACTCCACTAGCCGTCACGCCCTCACCCACACCCCACCGTGCGTCGGCTCCGTCGGCGCGACGATCGTCACGTCCGGGATGTGTGTGTTCACGGGGTGTCTCTGCAACTGGTTCAGAAAGTTTGCCACGTTCTGCGGGCAGCCCTGCGTGTCACCCATCAGACCCACGCCCACCAGAATCACGATGTGTTTCACGTCGTTCGTAAACTTCGCGAAGCAGTGCTTCTCGCCCTCAGCAGCCAGCACGTGGGGCATCAGCGGCCCGGACATGGTGTGAGAATAACGAATGGGCGCGTGGTAGCTCAGCTGCCGTTTCGGCTTCAGCGACGACGTGTTCGGGAACAGCGTGAACAGCGAGCTGTGCGGCTCCTCCTTCGGGGAACTGAAGGAACTGCTCGCGGACGCCATCGACGGCGGCGGCGTCTGAAACGGAGCCGGAGCCGCCCTGTCCCGCGCGAACCGGTCCAGCCAACTGCCCTTGGGGGCTCCTTCCTTCCCCAAAGAAGTGGCTTTTCCAGAAGAAGTGGTCTTTCCCGCAGAAGCACCCTTTCCAGAAGAAGTGTCTTTTCCAGAAGTTACTTTTCCAGAAGAAGTGACGTTTCCATCAAAAACCTCTACTTCTGTGGGAGGCGGCGTTTCTTTGGGGAAGTCCTCCTCGTCGCTGTCATAGTGGTGAACACACTGGTAGTGCGTGGAGTCCAACACCTGCATGCCCGACTCTTGCACGTCGTTGTTGCCCAGGTTCAGCGAAAACGAGGTGCTGTTTCTGTCAATCTGAATGGTGTTCTCTCCGCCGTGGACGGCATTCAATGAACTGTGTGTCACCCTCATGGCAAGCCCTCACATGGACGGTTCGTTCATTCCCTCACTCTCCTCCTCCTCCTGCATTTCCTTCACGGCGCATCTCGCCTCTCTCAGGTCCGCCTCCACCGAATTGGCTTCCGTCGGTCGCGTCATCGCGAAAGAGCGTTCGCTGCGCGATGGCTCCTCGTCGCGTTCCGGAATGATGTTCAAGAAGGACATGGTGGATGGAATGACGAGAGACGTGTACGGGTCCGACACTTTGCCTCACACATCGCCATCACGCCTACGCTGCGAGCTGATCACGCAGTCCAGCACGCTGTCACTGTCCAGTGCCTCCAGACACTTCTCCGCCGACGCGCGCGAGGTGGTGAAGATGTGAAGTTTGTCGCCCAGCTCAATCCTCTCGTTCACGGGGTTCACGCGCATCACGCCGTTGAACTTCTAGCCCTCACTTCATCCACATAACACCACCGTCATCGCGAACAGCAACTGCCCGAACATCTTGTAGATCGCCACACACGCTCTGTGAGTCAGTCACTCCACCTGCTCTCACTGTCCGAACACAAGTCCACGTCCCCACATCTTGTCCACATTCACCGTGTACAGCGACTTGCTGCTGCTCCCACGGTACTCCGTCATCCACGAATCGTCGTTCAGCACGTTCAGCACATACCCCGGCGACCGCGCACTATACCTCACGCAGCCTCCTCTGCAGCACTTGATGGTCGCGTAGTTGACTGCCGTGGTGGTGTGCGACGCCACCGTGTCGCCGTACTTCCCCTTCATCAGCAGGCGCGTGCGCTCCGTGTTCGTGTAGATGGTGTCGCGAGTGTCCTACGCTGACACCCGCGCGCCGCGCCTACGCGTGTGTGCATCAGCAGCAGGTTGTGAAGCAGAGGGTACGACCCCGGACACAGCAACTCCGTCGCGATCAACGCGTGCTTCAAGTACACAGGCAGGTTGATCTTCACGGGCAGACTGTACTGCTACGACTCACAGAGGAGACATGACCGCACCGGCACCGCCACCACACCCGAGTAGATGGAGGTGAACACGCGAGGCTTCCGGCCTGTCGTGGCGAACAGTGCCATGTCGTGGATGCGCGCGCGGTCCTTCGCCTCACCCTCGCCCGAAATCCCCACTTTTTCCGGCAGGCCTTGGATGTACTCGAAGTACTGCGTGTTGGTGATGAAGGAGTTCTCCAGACTCACCAGCGCGATCACCGTCTCCTTGTCGCGCGCCGCGAAGTCCTTGAGCCGGTCCGGGATGAACACCACGTCACTGGCGGACATGAACATCGAGCGAAGCAAGTCGTTCTACGCTTCACACGGGTGATGGAGACGCACGTGATTGAAGACGGTGCCTTTGAAGAACTGCACGCGCATCACGAAACGGTGCTTCCAGTACGGGCTGTGGCGAAACTCCGCCATCGTCAGCGTGGGCGAAACCACCGCCACTAGCCCTCACGGAGAGAAATCACACCCACCCAAATAGTCGTCGGTCACGAAGTCCTCGCGCCATTGGTAGACGAGGAGGCTGGCCACGTCTCTGTAGGTGCAGTAGCCCGTGAGGATGATGTGACGTTTCTTCGTCTTGTTGTCGAGTCGCGAGCGGTCGCGGTTGGTCTTGTCTGCGTTCCACAGACGGTAGAGGATGAGGACCTGTAGGTGAGAGCTCGTGTATTGTCAAACATTCTGTGGGACATAAATGATGATCATTGTATAGAGCGCGAGCAGCAGCACCTGGCCCCATGTGGTCTTAGGGTAAATGTTGCTGTGACCGATGCCAATCGCTGACGTGATGATGAAATAACTAGGCGTGAAAATCGGGGGGATTTTGGACAAGCAAGTCAGCATGTCTAAATGAACTTCGGGCGCCCACTCGTGGTATTCGAGCGTTTGGAAGAGCGCTGCGTGTGAATGGAGAAGAGTGGTCCAACAGGAAAAGAAGAGGAGAAGAACCCCCGATTTCAGGCAAAAGTAGGTGAGGTGGTCTTTGAAGGCGCTGCGGATGCGGAGGATCTCCCGCCGCTGGAACATGCGGAAGAGACGAATCAGCCGGAGTGGCGGTCAAGAAAGCAGGCGATTGCGAATGAGGGATATAGATGCGGAAGGTGGGAAGCTTGATGATCCAGGAAGCAACGGAGTCGGTCATCTTCATGTAGATCATGATGATCAGCACGGGGAAGGACGTGACAATGTCGATGAGTCCAGGTCTACGATCGATGGTGGAGCGCGTGCATACTCGGAGAAAACAAATGTGAACTTGTTCGGCGCCAGATAGAAGGTCAAACAGAAGTCAAACGTGTAGTAGATGCTGACTGACAACTATGTGTCACACCACGCCTGTGCAACCAACAGAAAAATACCATACCCAGTCAGGGATCGCAATATCAACCTCATTCATGTACATGACGAAGATAACGGCTCCCAACCCAGAAAACAGCGTGTTGAACTAGGGGTAAGGCAATTGCATCACGACTACGAATGCGTAAACATAAAAGAAGCTAGAGTAATCCAACACGTCCGCAATTCGCTCCTTGACAGTCTTTTTGCGCTTGACTCCATCTATAACGATTACAATACGCGTATAGCAGCAAACCCTGTGGTACGCTCTGGTTTGAAATCGTTTCGGTGTAATGCGTACCAGCTCTGAAACTGTCGTAGTAGTAGGGCTATCTACTCGTTGCCATCGCACCGAAACCTACTTCTGGTATCATTTCACCCGGAAAACCAATCACTGGGCAGTGGGGCGCCTTTCGTCCAACAAACACGATAAATTGATTATGTGGCAATGGAGTCCTGACTCAGGAACAGCTCTCTCTCCGCATCATCGAGCAGATTGTAGTCCTCCTCGCTCAGGCTGCTCAGCCCCTTGTTCTTCCGCTTCAGGTTGAACCGGTGCCAGTCGCTCCGGAAGTGCTCGCGGTAGGCCCCCGTGTCCTGGAACCCCGCCTGGCACGTGGAGCACTTGAACCGACTCGTTTGCAGTGCCGCCGGCTCCGCAGCAGCCTCCGCCACCGGTGCAGCAGGAGTAGCAGGAGCCACAGGAACCGCAGGAGCAGCAGGAACAGTGGGCTTCTCCTCGGGGATGTATTGACGCTGCAAGATCTCGCAGGTGCACGAAGGGTGGTCCGCGCAGAACGCCTCCACCGTCTTGTAGTTCTTCGTGTCGATGACCAACACGAAGGTCACCTGCTCGCCCTCCTCGCGGGACACGATCTGGATGCCTTCGGCTTCGCACAGCTCCTTGATCGCTCCTTCCGCTAGATGTGAGATGGAATCGACATTACGACTTCGCTTCCTTCCCACCAGGCGGATCAGCATCTGTTTGCGTTCGATGCGCATCGTCTTCTTCAGAATGGCGATGGTTTCCAGCGCCTGCTTCTTCGCGGGCTGATTCAGCTTCAGGTTCACGTGAGACTCCTTCATGGCGCGCTGGATCATTCCCACCTACACTGAACAGGAAGCACAAGTCAAACAGTAAAAACGGCATCTGTGTCGGGATTGTAGCACATCTCCGAAATCAAAGTGGCCACTTCCGTAGAAATGCTTTATGTCATTCGCATGTACTAGCAATACCTTTGCAGTTGGTGTTCGCGCTCCTTTCCAGAGATTTGCTCCGTTCCCTTGTCGAGAATGATGCGACTAATCTGTGTCGTGTCCGAAGTTCCGAAGCACTTCATCAAATCCTCCTTACTCGCGTGAATGCCCTGGTTCGTGACAACCCCCATCCATTGCTACTTTCGACGCGTTGGTAAACACGTATGGGATCTGAAGAACTTCGTCAATGTCCTTTTCGACTCCATTTCGCCAATTCACAATCTACGGGATGACACGATCCATGGAAGCGCCGCACCTTGTTCTTGTAGCACGCGATTTCAAACCGCTTTCCCTTGTACTCGTAGCGAATGACTGCCACATTCGTCAGTTTGATCTAATCGTTGAAGCAACGGGAGCGGGAACGCACCTTTCCAACGGGCTGGATAATTCGACTCATCAAAACAAACAAATAATGAAGAGCGCTTCAAAACGGCTGTTTGGCGCCGACTAACACCCTCGGTTTTTCATTCTGTCACCATCATCGGATTGTCCTGTGACTTCTGCAATCACTGTGAGGAAAGGAACTCCAACATTAGGACAATGCGGTGGAAGTCGCAGATCCATTCCATTCGCTTTCAGAAAGGCGGAGATATGCAATCTAGAAAAGAAGGAGGGATTCACACTGGGATGCAAGAGGTGTGTGTCGAATCTATGCTATTTGGATACTCTACACTTATCCCAGTTCATTCATGGGAGAAGGACTCATCCACGTGACGCAGAAGAACCATGTCCATCGAAACACCTCCCATTGGATTAAAGGTATGAGATGGGCACACAAAGAGATGACGCTGTAGGTTGTCCTGTTGGGTGATGCAGCCGCCGGAAAGTCGAGTCTGCTCTTGCGCTATACAACAGGTCAATTTAATCAGCGCCTCGAGAGCACCATTGGGGCCTCGTTCAAATCAAAGTGGGTGCGCTTTTCAGTGATTAACAAATAGGGTTGTGACGAGAAACGGAAAATGCATTCGCTTGGATATATGGGACACTGCTGGCCAGGTATGCAGACGATGAGGAGAGATAACTGCGCAGGAGCGATATCGCTCCATCCTCCCAATGTACTATAGGCAAGCTGCTGCCGCTATCCTCGTAATTGACGTGAGTGACAAGCAGTCATTGAGGGTCGCGGATCGTTGGATCATGGACATTCGTCAGAAAACGGAGGGAACGGACTGCTACATCATCATGGCCGTGAACAAGGTGGACCTCCCGGAGAGAGCGATCACCCCCGACATCGTTGCGGACTTTTGCCGAGAGAAGGGGGTGGATTCGATCGAGACCTCCGCGCTGTCCGGGTACCAGGTGCAGGAGCTCTTCGACCGCGTGTGCGACAACTGCATGGAGACGGGTGCGAGCGAGGGCGGAGGCTGAGGGGTAGAGATCAGCGAGACGAAGCAGGAGAACGTGATTCACTGCAGTCCCAAGCCGGAAGTGAAGCCTTCTGTGGGTTACGGGACGGGGCGTGATGTGTAGAAGTGTTGTTAGTGTAGAAAACATGTTTGTTCCTCATTAAATCTGCGGCATCGCAGCCCCCGTCGTCGGCAGCTCCTTCTTGCCCTTGCGGCAGCAGCACACGAGGACGATCACTAAAACAACAATCACCACGATCGCGATCGCCATGCCGATCACCACCCAGTTCACAGACGTGGGCGCGGTCGTAGGAGCCGTCGTAGGAGCCGTCGTGGGAGCAGCGGTGGGCGGCAGCGTGGTGGGGGCAGGAGTGGGGTCCTCCTTGTCTACCGGTGAGGGGAACGACGGATGCTCACCCGACGCCACGGTGAAGAAGAACTTGGTCTTCGCGCCGGCCACGGAGCGGATCACGGTGTAGGAAGAGAAGTGTCGGAAGTGGGCAGTGGCGCCGGCGATGGCGCCCGTGGCCTCGTTCAGCGTGACGCCCTCGGGCAGCGCGGGGTAGACGGCGTAGGTGGCCTCCTCCACAGGGTACTCGGGAGTCATGGCGATCTCGTCCTCGCCCGTGACGTGGTAGGCGGTGGTGGAGTACATGGTCAGGTCCACCTGCGCGCCGCACAGGAACGGCGTGAACTCGTTCACCGAACTCTCCTTCACAGAACCGTCGCGCGCTACGCCTCACAACCCACCCTCGCAACCACTCAGCAGCACGAAGCGGAAGTGTGTGGAAGGCAGGTTGGTCGCCTCATTGCAGTGGTAGCGGTACAGGCCCGTCTCGCTGGTCGGCTCGTCGCGCGCAGCCGACAGTCTCCACTGGAAGCCACTCACGTCCTCCGCACCGCGGTTCATCACACGCCATGAATCCACCATGTCCGCGCCACTGCGGTACACCGCGTACTCGCTCAGCAGTGTACGCCTACGCCTCACGCCCTCCGCGCTGCACTACGCGGCGGTCTGCACCGTGAACTGCATCGTGGCCGCCTTGAACACGGCCTTGGTCTTCTCGTTGCCGTCCACCACGGCCTCCGCGGCGTTGCCCTCCTCCAGCTTCAGCCCGCTGTACTGCACCAGCGACACGGGCAGCGGCGAGCACTCTAACCCTCAGACAGCAGTCATACACCCACGCTCCTCGTCGTAGGAGGCGTACACGCCGAAGACGGCGAAGGTCAGGTGCACGGTGTACTCCTCGTAGTTGGGGTAGTGCGCGGAGATCACCAGCACGTTGTTCGTGGGGAACAACATCGTCGCGGGGATCAGAACGCTAGGGGTCACGGCACGTTGCGGAGCCTACTCCTCCCACTGGTACTCCGAAGCAGAGGAGGTGGCCATGGTCCACATGTACACGGCGTCGTCATCCTCTCTAGATGTCATGCGCACGATGCATCAGCACTCCTGGAGACGCTCTCGGAGGAGGCGCTGGCTGTTTATCCACATGGCCACACCGTAGCGGTACTTCACGCGGAGCACCAGGTGCGAGTACTTGGCCAGATCGGGGAGATCGAAGGCGTAGCGGTAGATGTGGTTGCCCTCGTACGTTCTCGGAGTCGCCGTGCTGGTGAGCTCCCAGTTCTCGTCCATCGTGAACTCGCGGGTCCACCACTCACGCATCTCGAATTGGGTCAGCACGTAGGCGCTGGAACCGCTCGGGGCGATGTAAGACACTACGGGTGACGGGGCGGAAGAGGGCGAACGCTTGAAGGGGAAGACAGATTTGGCGGAGTACTTGGTTCCGCTGAACACCACGACGTTATCCTCGTTCATGAGTATGATGGAGGAAGAAGGGCTCCAGGCGGTGTTATCCCTAGTCGTGAAGAATGGGGAAGAGTCGTACGCCTGTCCCAGCGTGAGAGTGTACTCGCCGCTCTGCATCTTAGGCACACAGTGCTCCGTGGTGGCATTCGTATTGGGGGGGACGGGAACTCCGGTGATCAGCACCTGCTCGGCGCCGTCAACCGTAGCAGAAACAGTGAACGTCTCCGTGTTTCCTCTGCTTCCGCTGGTCTTGACGATTCTCACGTAGTACTGGTTGCTCTCGCAGGAGAGGGCGCTCACTACGCGTGACTCCCGGCAAACACACCGCACCGCACAATGCAACAAGAAGAACAAGAAGAGCCTTCATTCCAATGGTCCAAAAATGTGGTCAAGAGTTAAAAGGGGGAAACGTGGAAGCGTTCTTTACTCTTCGATTTGAAAACGGCTCGCAACAAACAGCTCACACTAAAACGCTCCGTACAGTGGCTTGTACGTGTGTGAAAACAGGACTGTGGGCGACTTGTGCTCATAGCAGAAGACCGAGAGACTGCCTCCAAAGTCCAGCGAAAAACACAGGTCCAGAAGCACGGACCCCGCTGCGCCGCAACTCGCCAACGAAAAGCTCAAAGGGTACAATTCCAGACACTCCACCATCGGCACGACGTGCGACGTCTTCTGCGCATCCGGCTCCCCGTCCCACCGATACAGAGTCATGCTCACCTCGTTCTGGCCGTCTTCCGTGTTCGAGAAGACGAATCGCCGCGACAGGCACGGGACCTTCATTCCTCGCCACAGCACCAGCAGCACGCGCCCCGCGTCAATGCCGATGCCGTACGACGACTGTAGCGACTTCGACAACGAGTCTTCCC
>QWCN01011118.1_pt1 | contig 11867 bp, 14 predicted proteins | sample 1972711 | NCBI WGS metagenome assembly QWCN01 (sample SAMN09866707, study PRJNA288562) | Human gut metagenome isolate term1_stool, whole genome shotgun sequencing... | isolation source: gut | host: Homo sapiens | place: USA: California | reverse complement strand
GCAAAATGAGTGGCTGCTGGAGCAGCTGAAGCTGTCCAAGAAGAAGCTGTTTGGCCGTTCTTCGGAACAGGCGGAGCAGATGGTCATGGACCAGCTGAGTTTTACTTACAACGAAGCGGAAGCCTAACCGGAAAACAAGGGGATTTTGGAAAATCGTGCGGAATTATTCCGGAAATTGCCGCAGCGGCCATTTTATTTCGGCGGGGCCAGCGCCAGCACAGGCTTGCGGGCCACGTCCATGGCGTAGGCCAAGGCGCTGTCCTCCGCGCCGCCTGTGGGCGACGTGTCCTTGTCATAGACCGCCAGCACCACGTCCGCAAGGTCGATGATCTTCTTGTAGGCTTGGAACTGCGCGTCCGGCGCGCCGACCTCGCACACAGCGGAGATAAGGGTGCATTTCTCCAGCATAGCAAAGTAGCGTTCCCGCAGGTAGGGCGCCCATTTTGTAGCCTGCTCCTCGTGTGGCGTATAGCAAATGAGCATCAGGTCACGGTCAGTCATCCGCAGGCCATTGATAATCTCGCCCGTGTATAGTCCCACACCGCAGTCACAGGCGGTCAGGAACTGAGACACACCACTTTGGCGTAGCACCATGATCTGCTGCGCCAGTTCCATTTTCAGTTTTCGGCAGCGGTCATCTTCTTCGTCAAAGCCCCACGGGAATCGTAGGGGATTTTGACCGATGATGGCACAGCGGATAGGGTTGCTCATACACATTATCTCCGATGTATCTCCATCACAACATACATTATATTTCACTTATATAAAACAAATAATAAGCCAATTTCAACTCGCTGTCAATAAGTCATATTTGATGTAGGCTATAATTCCTTTACCACAGAATGGAGGACAGCCTACATGAAAACTTTCTGCGAGATCATCCGAGAACTACGTGAAGATAGAGACTTGAAACAAGCTGATGTGGCAAAGGTGCTGGGTACCTCGCAGCAGTATTACTCCAAGTACGAAACTGGCAAATATGAGATGCCGATCCACTGCGTAACAGCACTTGCAGACTTTTATGGAGTTTCTACTGATTACATCCTTGGCCGTTCGGAGTGCAGCGTTTGTCCCAACGATTACAAACGGCCAATTGTTGGAAGCTATACCGCAGACGCAATGCTTGCTGATATACTTTCTCTTGATGTCAACGGGCGCAAAGCGGTGCGAGATTATATCGCGCTTCAGAAAAAGGCAAGTCGAAAATGAATGCTGTTCTTCTACAAGAGACTGTCCTCATTCTTTTCTCTGCACTAACACCTCCGATAGAGTGAGTCCTTCTGGGTGGTTTATCATGAACCCCTCCTCGGTTCAGCAAGCAGGCATAGTCGCCCCTTGGCGGCTGTGCCTGTTTTTTTATCGCACCGTATAGAGATTGGAGGTGCTGCTGCCGTTGGGGCGGTAGCAGGGTAGGCGTTCCAGATAACCGTGCTGTTCCAGTTCCCCCAACGCCCGTTTGACCGTACTGCGGGACAGGTGAAGATCTGCCGCAATGGTCTTGATGCTGGGCCAGCATTTTTGATGGGCATCGCCCCGATCCCGCAGGTACATATAGACCGTCCGCGCCCTGTGGGGCAGCAGGTGGTCAACGTAAATGGTATCAAAATAACTCATTGTTCTCCTCCATCGTCATAGAGTTTCATGGCCGGTTGCGGTGACTTGCGTGCATCAGCCTTTTCCGGCTGTTTCGCTTGTGCGGCCTGAGTGGTCTGCTCCTGCTGTGCTTTCCTGACGCTCCGGAACAGTTCTTCCCGGCTGGCGTAGGCCACCTTTCGCACGGCGTGTTCCGGGGTGGTATATGGCTCACCGAAGGTAATGCCCCAATCAAAGAACAGCTTCAGCTTTGTCTGCATGGGGTGTGTTCCCGTTTTCATTACCACGAAGTTGCCTTTCGGAAGCGACTTCAGCTCGTCCGCCGTCATCAAGGGCCATTCTATCATTTGCAGGCTCTGGCTGGGATCGTTTTTTCCTTTGCTGACAGAGCCGCTCAGTACCGTGCGGTTGCCCAGCGCTTTCGAGAGCTTCTCCGCCGTTTGACTGTTGGGCGCGAAGCCACCGAAGATCGTGTCCTGGCAATTATCAATGATTGACTCCGCACCTTTGTCACCGTAGTTCTTGTCAAGCTGCGCCAGCGATTGGATGATAGGTACCAGTGTGATACCACGGGAGCGGCCCGCACTGAACAGGGCCTCCACATCGAAGGCCGGCATGGTGCCAAACTCATCACAATAAAAAACAACACGGTTGGGCAAGCGCCCGCTGCCTTTTTCCGCCAGTTCAAACAGTTCTTTGGACAGATTCTGTATCATAAGTCCTGCCATAAAATTCTTCGTCCTATCTTCTTCCGGAAGTATAAGGAAGAGGGCGGTCTTTTCTTTTGCAAATTTCTCCGCGTCTATGTTGTTGTCGAAGCAGATCACCTGCTTCAACGCGATATCCATAAATGTATTCATCTGTGCCAGCGTTGTGGACATGGCGGAAGCCGTTGCCTGATCCGATGATTCCAAAGCGGACGAAGCCAGATTTCGCGCCCTGTGGTGAGCAGGCAGCATATCCATCAGTTGCTTGAAATAGCTTTGTCCCCGCATACCAGAGGGCGCCAGCAGTTGTTGGATCAGAATAAACACCGACACCAGATGCCGACGCTCTGTGGGATGTTCACTGTCCAGCGGCAGGAACTCCGCCAGCAGCAGGAGCACCGAGGCCACCACACCCTCGGCGGCTTTATAAAAATATTCATTCTGGCCGCGGCTCTCCTCGTCTTTCGGCGAGATGATGCTGTGTGCCAGAATGTTGATCAGATTCTCCGCCTTGCCATACGCCTCAATGCTGTGCTCACGGAGCGCTTTGTCCATATAGCGGTTGATAAGCGTCATGAGATTGTAGCCATCCGAGCGTGTAGGGTTTCGCAGGTCTACCACAGAGACGCGATAGCCATAGTATTTCTTCGCCACCGCACCGTAGTTGCGGGCGAGATCTCCCTTTGTGTCAGTAGCAAAGAAGCTCATGCCGCAGGCGCAGGCGTACTCCAGATTCGGGTACAGGAAGTAGGCGGTCTTGCCCACGCCGGACGCGCCGATCATAAGACAGTGGATGTCATCGCTGTCCACCAGCGCCGTGATGCCGCCTTTTCTGCTGTCCCGGCTGCCCAGCACCAAGCCTTGGGCTTCCGGCAGGTTCTTGCCCGCCCGCCAGTCGGCTACTTGGAATGGTACCAGCGCGTAGCTGCTGCGAATCTCCTGCTCCGTGGCCCACCGGGCTGTGCCGTGCTGGCCATCGCCTACGGTTCTGGACTTAATGTTGTTGAGATTATAGTTATCCGCCAGCAACGACAGCGCGACGAACACCGCCACCACCGCGCCGCCCGCCGCCAGCAGAATCCAGAGGTTTCCGGTCATGTTGACACCTCCTGTGCCATCAAGTCCTCGTTCCAATCCTTCTGCACCGGCTCCAGTCGCATGGCGGAGATGCCCTCCGCACGGAGATAGCCTTCCATGCGCTGTGAGGCATTGTACCCTGCCTCGTCATTGTCGAGGCAAAGATACACCTGCTGGATCTGCGGGTAGGCACGGAGCATCTGCTCCACCGGCGCGAAGGCCGCGCCGCAACAGGCCACATAGTTCTGCGTCTGCCAGTCATCCATATGCAGGGTAATGTAGGACAGCAGGTCGATGGGCGACTCAAACACATAGAGCGCTTCACCGCCGCCCGCGAAGTGAAAGCTGTACCGTGCGTCGCTTCCCTCTGCGGTTTGGCAAAAGCCTTTTCCTTGGCTGGCTGTACTCCGTAGGTGTGCGTGTCTGGCCGTGCCGTTCTCATCCACACCGACGAATATGCAGTTGTGGTGCGTCTCATCCTCGTAAAGCAGATGGGCGTGGGCAAAAAATGCGACCACCTCACGGTGGATGCGTCGATGCTGTGTCAGGTAAGCAAACACACGGCGCATATTCCCGCTGGCGGTCGGCAGAGCGAATTTTTTAGGTGACGATGGGGCTGGCCTTTCGTAGACCTGCCCATTACACAGCAGCAGCGACACGGCATCGGCATAGCGGGACGTATCGACGCAGTTATAAAATGGACTACTGCCCCAAGAGCGGTAGTCATAAGGACTTCTGTACTCGCAGATCAAGTCCCAGATAACTGCCTGCGTAGCGGCCCATTTTTCAGCACCAATAATGTCGCTGCTGTTACTATCGCCATACGCAGTGCCATACTCGGCACTGGGATAACCGCAGGCCAAAGCCAGCGCGATGCCGCTCTGCACCGAGGCGGGCAGGTTGTACCAGCAGCCGCTGGAGCCCTGCACATAATTGCCGCTGTCGTCTGACCGGACACCCGGCTGGATGCAGTAGGCCACCGCACCGTTGACATATTTGACATGATAGAGGGCACTGCCACTGCCTAGGCTGCTGTCCGCCAGAATGGTCAGATTTCTCGTGCTGGGCGTGGTCGAACTGCTGTAATCATACTGTTTGAAGGTCAACTGACTGGTATAGACATAGACCTTGTATTTGACCACGACCGTGGCGGCATAGGCGGACACCGCCAGCATCGCCGCCATGACCAGCGCCAGTACAAGGGCTGTAAAGCGTTTGAATGTTTTCAATGAAAATCCTCCTTTTTTCAAAAGGTAAAGCCCCTCTGTTGCCAGAGGAGCTTTGCGTTTAGGGTATCAAGTTTTAGTCATAGAGAACGTAAATCAGCAGGCTCCCGCCGTCCTCCACAATGCAGACGTTGCAGTGGAAACCGGCGTCTGCCACACTGTCACGCCCCGCCTGCATCATAAGCTGCTTAAAGGTGAAGTCCACCATGTCCCGTGCCTTGGCCTCCAATGTTTCCTGTGAAGCGTCCGTTGGCACCGCAGCGGGGAAGCGGTAGGCGCTGTTGTCCAGCGTCAGGTTTCTATCAGTGACCACGCCGTACTGTGTCACCGCGTAAGAATTAGCCGCGTCGATAGCCGCCTGCCGGTCTGCCGGGGCTGTGGGTTCGGGCGTGGGTTCCGGTTCCGGCGTAGGCTCCGGCTCCACATAGCCCGTCTTGGCGTGGACGGTCTCGGAGGGGATATTCTCTGCGGGTGTGGGCTCCTTGACCGGCCCAGGGGGCTGAGCTGCTTGTGGGACAGTTTCCGTCTGAGAAGCTTTTTGCTCTTGGGTTTGCTCCTGCGCCGTGACCGATACCGTGTCTGACTCTTTTACCGCTGTGGTAGGTTCAGGTGTCACTTGCGGCTGCTGGGCATCCTCCTGTACCATGGTCGTCGGTGGCAGGGTGATCTCCGTTGGGGTGCTCTCCACCTGACCGCAGGCCGTGAGGAGCAGCAGCGCGCTGGCTGCCAGTATGATACTTTTCCTCCTCTGCGGGATATGGGAGATCATGCACCTCGCAGAACGTCTCCAACGTCATTCGGCTGCCAAGAAAGTTGATTTGCCCACGCACACGTCGGTAATCCTTTCCTTTCAGATCCAGTTCTTCCGGCAGGAGTACAGCGCCGGCGTGGTTGACGCCCACCCGCGGTTCCACATAATTCAGCTTGCCAGGATCGCTGTCTGAGCCTCGAAAGTCGTAGCAGTACCAGTTTTCCGGCACGGTAGAACGATCAATGCGGAAGTTGGTAAAAAGCGCTGGTTTTCCGAACAACTCGATGTGATCAAACATTTCTTTTTTTGCATTTAGAGCCATAATAGTTTCTCCTTTGTCTGATAAAGGCAAGCATTCTATGCTTCCCATGATAGCTACTGAAGCATTTGCTGCTCCTGCACTTGCTCCGGAAACGGTGGCTCCAGTCGCCGCAGCCGACCAAACTCCGTTTCTACCACGCCGTCGTGCTCCATGCAGTCCGCGCCGTAGCGTTCAAAATCTATGTAGCCCTCCAGCTCTGCGATGGTCTCGTCATCCAGTCCCAGCCGCTCCTGCAAGCGCTGCTGGCCATAGCCGTAGGTATCTACGATGCGCTGGTAATTATCCATTTCCTGCAAGAGCTCACGCGCCCGGTGCAGCGTTTCGGGTCGTTCAGCATCCAAAATGGCCGCATAGGTCAGCAGCATCCCGCCCTTCTGCCAGATGGCCTCCAGCTTTTCTGCAAAGTCGTTGTAATCCTCTACAGCGGGGCAGTCCGTGTCGCAGATCAGTTCACCGATGTATGGTGCCTTGAAACGAATATCACGAAGCATCGCATCCGTGAAAACGTCGATATCAAGGTAAGCCTTCACAGCATCGAGGTATTTCTCATCAGCGGGGAGGACGAGGGTGTAGTCCGGCTTTCCATCGATGCGCAATGTCATGTGGAGCATTTCATTCCGGCTCTCGTCTCGCCAAGGCTCTGCCGGTGAAAGGTAACTGCGGTCGATTGCCATATCCGGTGTCAGCAAACTGCGGGCGTTCGGAACAAATGCGCTGTACCGGGCGTAGTTATAGCCCTGCGGGTCAACAAGAAAACCATCCGACCCATTCGCATTGAGAATAAGCAAACAGTGACGTGAATCAGTATCATGCCGAATGGCACTGCGATGAAATCATAATCCGCCAGCAGAGCACGGCTGAACTGCTGGAACCGCTGGGCGGGCAGTTCGATTACCTTATCTACACTGCATGCTTCGCCTTCGTACTCGGACTGTTTTCGCTTCAGTTCTGCCTGAATGATCATGTGATTCCTCCCATCTCCGTGCGGCTGCTCTGATTGTCGTTCATAACTTCTGCCTCCGTCCTTTTTCCTCCATATCTGTCCGCAAACAAGTCCCGTCCCGATGCCAGCAGACGATGCCGTGGCGCGGGTAAGGACAGCCCTGACACCGCTCGTGTTCATTGCAGAATACCGGCTCCGGTGACCTCTGCTGATAGGGCGCTGGCTGTCGCTCATCGATCCGCCGCGCCAATGGTCTTGTTGGTTTTCGCATATACTGCTCCTCTCCGGGCTTTCGCCCTTAATCTATCCTGAAACGCAAAAAGAGCGCCGGTTCGATGGTTCTACGAAACCAACAAACCGACGCCCCAAACTTTGTGAAACTTTTTTATAAAAAAAGCCCCCTTTTGTGAGGAAATTCCTCATACAAAAGGGATCTGCATCTGATTTTATCGCCAGAAAACAGAAAAAGAGGGGTTCAAATCACGTCGGACGCCTCTCAGACGGCTCTGACATCCATGCTTGAAACCGGTAAAATTGGGGTGTGGAAAACCCCGGAAAGGCTTGATGCCATGCGGTTTTCACCGCATGGCATCTCAACCTGTTTGTTCACTTGCGCCACGCCGCAGTCGTTGTGCCCGATGACCATGACCTCCTCCACGCCCAGCTCCACGATACCCACCAGCAGGCTCCGCACCGCGCTGTCAAAGGGTCCGGTGATCATGCCGCCGGCGTTCTTGATGAGCTTCACATCGCCGTTGCGTATGCCCAACGCCGCCGGCAGCAGCTCCACCAGCCGCGTGTCCATGCAGGTGAGAATGGCGATCTTCTTGTCGGGGTACTTGCTGGTCTGGAACTTTTCATAACCCTTGGAGCGGACAAACTCGCGGTTATATGCCAGCATTTCTTCGATCATGGCGGTTCTCCTTTTCGCGTTTTCTCTATCATACCGGATTTCCCTCCCCCACGCAACCGGAATCTTCCGCCATAGCCTCCCTCCACCCAAAAATCCCGTGTGACGCTCTCCGTCACACGGGATTTTTCTTTCACACCAGCTCCCGCGGCAGCCACCGTTTGCGCCACAGGAAGAATAAAAACAGTGAACCGCGGAAGCACAGCTCGATGCACATGGCGGTCCACGCTCCCCGCAGCCCCCAGTGGGGCACCAACAGCAGCGTCAGCGTGATACGCACGCCCCACATACTGACAAAGTTCAGCACGGAGCTGAGCAGTGAGCTGCCCGCCCCCTGAAAAACACCGGCCGTCACAATAGACGCGCCGAACAGCGGCTCGGAAAACACAACGATCCGCAGCACCTGCGTGCCCAGCAGCACCACCTGCCGGTCGGGACTCAGCATCCCGATGATCCACGGGGCCAGCGCGTACATCAGCGCGGAGGCCACCAGCATCACGCCCATGCCCAGCAGCACCGTCACCCAGCCCAGCCGCGTCACCAAATCCTTCCGCTTGGCACCGACGCTCTGTCCGATCAGCGTAACGGCGGCACTCTGCACGCCGTATCCGGGCATATAGCACAACGCCTCCGCCGTCACCGCAAAGGAGTTGGCGGCGATGGCGACGGTGCCCAGCGGCGCGATGATCCGCGTCGTCACCACCTGCGCGCTGGACATGACCGCCTGCTCAATGGCGACCGGTGCGCCCAGCCGGACGGCACGCCGCAGCTGCACCGGCACGAACCGCAGCCTCTCCCCCTTCCGCAGCCCCAGCATGGGGGAGCGCAGCAGGCAGATGCACAAAATGATCGCCACCACCGTCTCCGACAACGCCGTGCCCAACGCCGCGCCGGTCACGCCCAGATCCGCCCCCGGCAGCGTAAACGCGCCCAGCTGCCGCGTGGGGAAGATCAGCAGGGAGTTGAACACCACGTCCAGCCCGCACATGAGCACCAGCAGTATGCTGGGCGTCCGCATATTTCCGCCCGCCTGCAGCAGACCCACCGCCAGCCGGTTCAGCTGCACAAAGGGCAGCGACAGTGCGAAGATCAGGAAATACGAGGACGCGCCCGGACAGATAGAGCTGTCCGCGTGGAGCCAGTGGGGAAGCCCACTGGCGATGGCACCGCCCACGGCGGCAATAAGCAGCCCGAAGGCGAACCCGGCGCACAGCCCCTGCTTCACCAGATTCCGCGCGTCCTTTTCCTCGCCTGCGCCGATGCGCTGCGCCACCATGACGGAAAATCCCACCACCAACGCTCTGCACAGTCCGCCGAACAGCCACGTGCTGGAGGCCACCAGTCCAATGGCAGCAGAGGCGTCCCGCCCCAGCTGTCCCACCATGGCGGCGTCGATGTACTGCATGACGATCGACGAAACTTGCGCCAAGATCGCGGGGAAGCTCAGCTGTAATGTCAGCGCAGTCTGCTGCCGCAGAGCCAGCGGACGCCCCTCGCGCAATTCAAGAAGAAGATCCTGCTTCGCCATGTGCTTTCTCCCTTTACCATGTGTTTGCTCCCCCTATTATACAGACCCCGCCCCACAGGGTCAAGCGGGATGTTTCCCGGGCTATCCAAAGTCTTGTGTGGGATTTTTATTTTCAAGCCCCATTTCGACCGGTCCCGTCAAGATTTATGCGCAAAATTGTTTGCAGGCTCCGGCAGACCTGAAGTCAGCCGGCAATGGAAGCGTCGTCCACGACCGCCTCCAAGTGCTTCATGTTCATGTATTTCTTGTTGCCCCACTGGGTGCCCGCCACATGGCGGAGCCGGGCGCAGACCAGCATCAGGGCGGAGTTGCCGTCAGGGAATGTCCCCACCACGCGGGTCCTGCGGCGGATCTCGCGGTTCAGCCGCTCGATCACGTTGTTGGTGCGGATGCGGGGCCAGTGTTCGCTGGGAAAATCGCAGTAGGTCAGCGTTTCCTCAATGCCGTCCTCGACCTTCTTGGCAGCCTCCTTCAGCTTCATGGCGCGCAGCTCGGCAACAACGGCTTTTGCTTTCTCGCGTGACGCCTTTTTACTCTCTTGGGCGTGGATCGCCTTGAGCATTTTTGCCACAATTTTGACCTTGGATTTGGGCACAACGGAGAAAACATTGCGGTAGAAATGCACCGTGCGGCGCTGGTATCCATAATGCGCTGACGGCTCACCTTCGGCGCCCAGGAGATGTGCGGCGTGATGATGCAGTTCTTCGCTTTCAGCAGCGGATTATCCGCGCGGATCGGCTCGGTGTAGACCACGTCCAGTCCCGCCGCAGCCATCTTTCCGCAATTGAGCGCGTCGGCAACGTCCTGCTTGTCAATGAGTTGACCGCGGGCGTTATTGATGAAGATGACGCCGTCCTTCATCTTGGCGATACGCGCCTCGGCTTGACCGATGCGTCCGAAGCCGATGATGCCGATGGCCTTGCCCTTCAGCTCGATGAGCGGATAGTCCCAATAGCACCAGTCGGCGTTATTCGCCCAGTTACCTGCGTGTACACTATAGACAGCAGCTGCGATTCCTCCAAAGGCTGGGTTTCAAAGCCAGCGCGGTGCAGGCAAGCGCAGACCTCCTCAAGGTAGCGGATATGCTGCTCCGTGTTGCGTTCATTCATGTTGTGGTCCGCCTTGTTTTGTAAACAAAAAAGCTGGCTCGATGGTTCTGCGAAACCAACAAGCCGGCGCCCCAAACTTTGTGAAACTTTTTTATGAAAAAGCCTCCTTTTGCGAGGAAATTCCTCGTACAAAAGGGGCTGCATCCAATCATTTTGCCAGAAAACAGGAAAAGAGGGGTTCAAATCACGTTGAACCCCTCTCAGACGGCTCTGACATCCATGCTTGAAACCGGTAAAATCGGGGTGTGGAAAACCCCGGAAAGGCTTGATGCCATGCGGTTTTCACCGTATGGCATCTAAACCTGTTTGTTAACTTGGTGCCCCGTCGGGGATTCGAACCCCGGACACCCTGCTTAAAAGGCAGGTGCTCTACCGACTGAGCTAACGGAGCGTTTGCTATGAAAACAGGCCCTGCGGCCCGGTCTATATCTGGCAGGGATGGCTGGACTCGAACCAGCGGATGAGGGAGTCAAAGTCCCTTGCCTTACCACTTGGCGACACCCCTGTGCGGAAAAAAGAAATCAGGGATCAGGAAATGTCCTGATCCCTGATCTTCTGTGGGGTGGGTAAAGGGACTCGAACCCTCGACACCCGGAACCACAATCCGGTGCTCTAACCAACTGAGCTACACCCACCACATGGACATCCACATGGGATCAACCGACGACAGAGAAAAATGGCACGCCAGAAGGGACTCGAACCCCTGGCCTACTGCTTAGAAGGCAGTTGCTCTATCCAACTGAGCTACTGGCGCATAGTGACAAGTTGGAGCGGGTGACGGGAATCGAACCCGCATCCCCAGCTTGGAAGGCTGGTGCCCTGGCCATTGTGCTACACCCGCATGGGCCCTCCGCAGAAATCGTCAGCTTTGTTATATTAGCACATGAATACCCATTATGTCAAGATAAAATTCAAAATAATCCCTATTTTATCTGCGCCGCCCACCAACAAAAGAGCGGCGCGGCATCCACAGCGTCCTCCCGGCGGTGGGAAAAGCTTTGCCGCTCCGGGTGATACTGTACCCCCAGCACCGGCAGCGACGTATGGATCACCGCCTCTATCACGCCGTCCGACCCCCACTGACAATCCGACAGTCCCCGCCCCAGCGCATTTACCGCCTGGTGGTGGTTGCTGGTGACATAGGGCGCATCGCCCAGCAGCTCCGCCGGCAGTCCCTCCGCACAGGTAGGGTGCACCATGTCCCCCGCCGCCAGCTGGTGGCCTGCGATCTGGTCATGGAGCGTGCCGCCGAAATAGACGTTCAGCGCCTGCATACCCCGGCAGATACCCAGGACAGGCCTGCGCCGGGCCACAAAGGCGTTGATGACCGCTGTCTCCCGGCGATCCAGCCCGCCGAAAATATCCCCGCCGCCCGGCAGCAGCAATCCTTCGCACCGTCGGGTCACCGCCGTGTCCGTAGAGACTTCCGTCTCCAGTCCCACCGCCGCCAGCGCCGCGCGATAGTTGTCAAATGTTCCCTGTCCATAGATCATCACCATAAAAAATCCCTCCATCGCGAAAATATGCATTGCGCGACGGAAAAATGTATGGTATAGTAATATGGTTGATATGCAGCGGTATCGAAGTGGTCATAACGGGGCTGACTCGAAATTTTTGGAAGCTCCGGCCGTTTCGTCCGCTGAAAATGTCCGCCGCACAGGGCTTTGCGCGGGTTCGGATTTCACAATTTCATATCGTTCT
>QWCN01005791.1_pt1 | contig 11871 bp, 9 predicted proteins | sample 1972711 | NCBI WGS metagenome assembly QWCN01 (sample SAMN09866707, study PRJNA288562) | Human gut metagenome isolate term1_stool, whole genome shotgun sequencing... | isolation source: gut | host: Homo sapiens | place: USA: California | reverse complement strand
TCCACAGAGTCCTGATAGAACCCCAAATATACCGATAAAATTAATCAAAAAGAATTTCTGATTTTTTTAGAAGTAAAAAAGAATATGATCTAAAAAAAATATGTTCTTAGGAAAAATTGCTAAGCAGGAAAGAAAAAAAGTAAAATTTCACAAATCATTTTATAGTAACAATTGCAATATCCTCACAAATCATTTTTGGAAAGAAACACAAACCATTTTCACTATGATATCAAGCCCACCGCTCCAATATGGAAAAAACAATCTCCACATACATAATATAATGTAACTTCAATTGGAATTTGTTATGAAAACAGTATTAATATTCCCGAGAAGACAGCAACATTTGTTAAGTTTATTATTCTTCTATCCCATGTGCTGTATGAATAAACTTTTTATTCGCCTCTTTCAGCCGGAACAAATTGATAAACATCAGCAAAAATGAATAAGGAACAAAACAGATAGCCTTTACCAGACGCCACTTCCAGAAACGACGGGGAATAGCAACAGCCAACGCCAATAACAGTACCCCAAATATAACCCACCATTTATAAGCCAATGCCGGGTACCATATAGAAAAAAACACTGAAAAGATAAAGGTGAACCCCAACAATAACACTCGCGAAAACGAGGCTTGCTGAAAGAGTTTATCACAAAAATCCCATTTCCGATCACGAATAGCCGGAAACAGGTGATTCACAAATTCACCAAAACTATAGTATTGTGCCGACAACCAGCGACGGCGCTGTTGATAAAAGTTTTTTGCCTTCTGTATTTTTTCATCCAGTACATACGTATCAGGCAAGTAATGAAAGAAAATACGGTGATAAAGCAACTTCATTTCTAAAACCCGGTCGAAACCTCCAACCGAAGTATTACTCATCATTGCTTTATAGAATAATGAATATTCAAAAGCCATACCAGAACCAATCAAAGCTGCCGACATGCCTAAATTCACATGTCCTAAACGGAATATAGAATTATTTATTTCTTCACTGATAGCATCCAAATAGGCCATATTGGTATTCAAGTTCTTTGCAACCCGATGCGTTTGAACCACCTGCACTTTGGAATCAGCAAAAGCATTATTTAATTCCACAAGATAAGAAGAATTGATTATATTATCAGCATCTATTATCAAAGCAATATCATAGGAATTCTTACCCAGATATTCAAGGGCAGCTTTCAGAGATTTTGTATTCGTACTTTTCTCGAAATCTACCTGAAGCAGTTTTATAGGCAATACACGCAGTTTCTCATTCGTTGAAGGTTGCATGTGATCCGAAATCACTACCACATCATATCTGTCACTTGGATAATCTTGTGCCAAACAAGCTTGCACCGTATCCATAATAACAGCATCTTCCCGATACGCCGCAATCAATAATGCAATCCGTTTATATTCCTTCGCCGGAGCCATTTTAACTGGTCTACGGCGAAGTGATGCTAAGCTATAAACTAATAAATACAATATGTTTATCGCAAACAATACATATAAAACCCAGTCGAGTATAAGCAGTACCTGTTCCAAAATTAAAATTTTATATAGATAATGCTACAAATATACAAAGAATGACTGGAATAATCATCATTTCTAAAAAAAAGAAAATGTCCCATTTTTCATTTCAGGACATAAAAAAACGAGCAAGCTCTCACGAACCTCTCGCCTCTGTAAGAAAAGCCATAGAGGCTTTTCTTTTAAATTGCATCATTGTTACCTAAAAATCAATCTTCTTTTTACCAAAAAATAAAACTTCTAATTACCTATAAAAACAAACTTTCTCTTTTACCTTTTTATACCTAATTACCTATTTTCTTAATCCAAATTTTAGCCTATGAAAAACTATTAACTAAATCTTTTTACCCTAACTAATCCTTTATTGAAAACTAAAAACTAATTTATTTAAAAGTCAAAATCATGAGCAGTTTCCCAACTGCGATACAAAGGTATGAAAAAATTCCGTGTACGCAAACAGCCACACGAAAAAGCATGTGTTTTATAACATCTTTTTAAGATTATCCAGCTTTGTTTACGGTTACAGCTACTTTTGAACGCCTTTAAAATCATCTGTTAACGTTTTCATGAATGCTACGAGGTCGGCCTCTTCTTCAGGAGTTAAACCAAGATTTCCCAGCTCATCACGATTGACTGTAGCAGGACACTCGGCAGGAGGAAACTCATCGCTCACATCACGTACATTATAGAAGTGAACGATTTCTTCAAGAGTTTTGAAATAGCCATTATGCCCATAAGGAGCGGTCAAGGCAATATTACGTAAAGTAGGGACACGGAATTTGCCATTTTCTTCTTCTTTGCCCACAATAGGCCCTAATCCCAAGTCAATACTATCCGGAGTAAGAAGAAAATAGCTGGCCGGCACACGAAGATGCGGGTTTTCCGGATTACGTGGAATGCCAAGATTGTCATAGGTATGATCGGTAAAAAGAACACGTCCGGCACGCTCATCTTTATCCAGGATATGGCATTCTGCACACATTCCTTTATCTTTAAAAAGATCCAGGCCGCGTGATTCTGTTTCAGTAAAAACATATTCACCTCTCTCCCAAGCATCATATTTGGAAGAAAAAGAATTCACTTCTTCGGACTGCTGGTAAATGGAAAGTGCATCTGTTATATGAGCATAAAGAGAATCAACATTGGCTGTTTCACCATAGAGACGCACTAATTCAGGGTAATACGATGCACGACGCACCTTTTTCACAACAGAACTCCTGTCAGGGTTTCCCATCTCTACAGGATTAAGAAACGGCTCACCTGCCTGATGCTGCAATGAAGGGGAACGTCCATCCCAAAAGAGTCCGCCAACATAAGTTTCCTCATCATCATCAAAATAGAGTGAAGGAACGTACATAGAGTAACAGATGGTCATGGAATTACGCTGGGAGTAGAGACCACGAACAGCACCTTCGGATACAATACGGGAATCACGGTCGGCAAAGCCTTTATCGACCGTATGACAAGTTGCACATGATTGTCCTGCTGGCTCAGAGAGTTGGGTATCTTGAAAAATAAGTTTACCTAAAGCCTCCTTTCGGCTTCGAAGTGAAGAAGAATGATCACAGGAGATGAACCCTCCAATTACTCCGCCACAAAATAAGATAGAAAATAGTGTTTGTAGTTTCATACAATAGCATTTTTTCTGTTATTCATCATTGACAAGGCAAAAATATAAAAAAAAGAGTTTTATCTATGTTTTGTTATAGATAAAACTCTCTTTACTTAAAGAAGTCGTTATTTACTTCTTATTTTTGTACCAGTTTTTATTCGTGGTTCCTTTTGATTTTACCCAACCAATAAAATCAGGATAGGTATCATAAATCTTCACACCTTCCGTAGGAATACTAAAATCGAGAATAGGAAGATTGATAGCAAATGGCATGATGTCCACTTCTTCTCCATAGCGGGTGATATAATAAATACCTTCATCAACATTCGACATATCATCACTCGTATTAAAGAATGACTTATCAGCTTTATCCGTAGGTGCATAATTTACCAAATGTACTTCCCTGCTTCTACCATTAACGAATATGAAAGGATTGTAAGGAGGTGTCACCTGACTCAATTCTACGTCTGCTAATTCTATGGTTACAGTAAACTTCTGATTTAAAACACTCTTTATATTATCAAACAAGATAATAGTAGAATGTGGTTGATCAGTCTCTATTTTCCAACCGTCAGGACCTGAAACGTTAATGCTCCTTACCCTGTCTGGTTCAAGATTATGGAGTTGATATCCAAAACCGCAAGTATATACACCACCACTATGAATGGGAGTAAACTCGTCTACAATTTTATATATCTTACTATTCGCAACATTCCGGTAAAGAGTAGATTGATAAGTCACCATAACATCGTTCATATCATAATCTTGTTGCGCCGGCCATTGGTCTTCGTAAGCTAAAGTTCCCTTATAGGTAGTGGTAACATTGCTGGGAGGATCTACCGGAGGCAATTCCGGACCACCCGGATCAATAGCATTTGCTTCTGCAATCTTCAGATAGAAGGTAGCATCACAATAATCAAAATCCACATTATCCTCAAAACCGATAGCTACAATCTGATCCGTACCTCCATCACGCAAAGCTACTACCCGCTGTGAATTATCATAATTCATAGTACTATATGAATAACGAATTCCAATACCTTTCAAAATATCACCAGATTTGAATGCATTTGCCTGTAAAGACCATCCAACAGTAACACCAGCAGGAAATTTATCCTCAAATTTCTGTTCAGTCTCATTCCAATATTTAAGTTTCACCTCATGTCCACACAACAGCGACCCTGCACGCTCTCCACCAGAAATTTTAGAAATAGGAGAAGCATTGGGAAATGCAAGCACTTTTTGAACTGTTTCCGGAGTAGGAACAGTTCCTGATTCATAAGTGAAATATCCCACCGTATTATTAAACCCAGCACTACTTGCAACAAAAACAAGGCTCAGCTCTGTATCTTTGATTATTTTAATTTCAGAAGTAGTATTATTATTAAGCCAGTCAGGATGTAAATCTTTAATTTGTTTTCCACTGATATTACTATATGTACCCCGAATACTATATAAGATTTCTGCCGGTGGCGCACTCAAGGCAGCCTCCATATTATTGGGCATGCCGTATCCATCCCAGTCTACACCAGGCATAAGCATCCAATCATCCAAATAATTATGGCCACCAGTCGTTGTACCTCTTGTCTTGGTTTGCAGCGATGCAATGTATGCACTCTGATTATAGTTTATCTCACCATTAGAAATAGTCAACTTAACCGGTGAAATAGCACCTAAATAATCAGTGTAGAGCCATACTTCCGTAATGTCTGAAGGAATTTCAACCGTACCTGAATATCGTCCTTTCTTGTCAGTAGGAGCCGAATAAACGGGAGACAGTGATTCATCTTTTACCCATGAATCATTTTCTTCCTTCATAGGGTCTTGACTATAAAGGTCAAAAGTGATATAATAATCACTTGTAAACCCGTAGTCCACATTTACTTTTACCTGCTGCATCATGCTGAAGTCAAAAACTTCCGAAGGCTTGAGAGGGGTATTCTTATCAGTCTCCTCTCCTCCTCCCTGATACACATCTCTATCCGTGCAGCTACCTAGTAGAAGCATTGACATAAGGGACAGGAACACAATCTGTTTCATCTTTCGTTGTTTCATACCTATATATTTTAGTACTGTAATTCGACAAACTCTTATTTGACTACAAATATAAATAGAAATAACAAGATATACAACTTTTAGTTCAAATAAAAAAAATAGCATATACAAGTTATAAAGAAATAAACATAACAAAATATACAAGTTTATTAGAAAGAAGAGGGATTCGATGAGAGTTTCTTAGATAAAGGCCGAAAAAGCTGATAAATTCAAAATATAGCCTCTTTTAAAAAAAATATATATTATAAAAAAACAAACCATTGGAGTAGCAACAATCTGCCAACTCCAATGGTTGTCCCCTTTAAACACCTTTAAACAAAATGAAATATCTTATTTTCTTGCTTCTGCTATATAAGCCAGCGCTTCTTTACATTTTTCAGTAACATAAGCCCAATCTTCCGCAGCAACTTTATCGTTCGGGAAGAGTTTTGAGCCCATACCTACGCAGAATACACCTGCTTTAATCCAGGAAGTCAAGTTTTCCTGAGTAGGTTCTACCCCACCGGTCACCATCAGCTTAGACCAAGGCATCGGAGCCAGCAAACCTTTTACAAGTTTTGCACCGAGAACATCACCCGGGAATATCTTGCAGAGATCGCAGCCTGCTTCTTGTGCAAAGCCAACTTCCGACACACTTCCGCATCCCGGAGTATAAGCCACCAGACGACGGTTGCAAATCTTAGCGATTTCAGGATTGAACAACGGACCTACAACAAAGTTAGCACCCAATTGCAAATAAAGGGCAGCCGTTGCAGGATCTACAATAGAACCCACACCCATTGCCATTTCAGGACATTCTTTTGCTGCAAACTTCACAACTTCTGCAAATACTTCATGAGCAAAGTCGCCACGATTGGTAAATTCGAATGCACGAACACCACCTTCGTAACAAGCTTTCACTACTTTTTTTGCAACTTCTGCATCTTTATGGTAAAATACAGGAACCATGCCGGTAGAACCGATCTTATTTAATACTGCTATTTTATCAAACTTAGCCATGTTTTTTAATTTTAAGAATTATTTTTTAGCGTTGAACACGTCCACTTGCGTCACCACCAGCCAGTGATTCAACTTCTTCTACAGATACCAGGTTAAAGTCACCATTGATAGTATGCTTCAATGCAGAAGCGGCTACTGCAAATTCAAGAGCTGCACCCTGATTGGGTTTCGTCAGCAAACCGTGGATGATACCACCAGAGAAAGAGTCACCACCACCTACGCGGTCGATAATCGGGTTGATATCATAACGCTTGGATTCGTAGAATTCTTCACCATTATAAATCATTGCCTTCCAGCCATTGTGACTTGCAGAGAATGATTCACGCAAAGTAGAGATTACATATTTAAAGCCGAATTCTTTAGCCATTGCCTTGAAAATACCTTTGTATCCTTCAGCATCCGTCTTTCCGCCTTCTACGTCAGCATCGGGTTTAAAGCCTAAGCAGAGTTCTGCATCTTCTTCATTACCAATACAAACATCTACGTACTGCATCAAAGGCTTCATGATAGACTGAGCTTTCTCTTTTGTCCAGAGTTTCTTACGGAAGTTGAGGTCAACAGAAACCGTAACACCGTGACGTTTTGCAGCTTCACAAGCCAATTTGGTAAGTTCGGCAGCTTTATCAGAGATAGCAGGAGTAATACCTGACCAGTGGAACCAATCGGCACCTTCCATAATGGCATCGAAGTCGAAATCAGCTGCATCAGCTTCAGCGATAGCAGAATGTGCACGGTCGTAGATAACTTTGCTGGGACGCATGGAAGCACCTGTTTCAAGATAATAGATACCCACGCGATCGCCGCCACGGGCAATGAAATCTGTTTTTACACCATATTTGCGCAATGCATTTACAGCAGATTGTCCGATTTCGTGTTTCGGCAATTTAGTCACAAAGTAAGCATCATGTCCGTAATTGGCACAGCTGACAGCAACGTTTGCTTCACCACCGCCATATACTACGTCAAATGAATCAGACTGAACAAAACGAGTGTTTCCCGGAGTGGACAGTCTCAACATGATCTCGCCTAATGTAACGACTTTCTTTCCCATAATCTTATTTATTTTTTAATATGTGATTAATTTAGAACTTTCAATTTGTCATTTTAGAGCCAAAAACAGCCTTAATCACCTGATACTATGGAGAGTAAACTAAAATACGGTTTGTTCTTCATAGCCTTCGTGTGCGGGCACAAAGATACAACAATTTTCGTAATTACAAAAATTGTCATATATTTGTGCTGAAAATATTAAGATTATTATTGTGTGCGAACACATGGTAAATTATAAATCGTCAAATTGTAATTGATATGGGGTCTGAAAGAATACGTATTAAAGATATCGCCAAAATGGCGGATGTATCAGTGGGGACAGTAGATCGTGTGATACACGGCCGTAGTGGTGTGTCGGAAGCCAGCCGGAAACGGGTGGAAGAAATCCTGAAGCAACTGGATTACCAGCCTAATATGTACGCCAGCGCACTGGCATCCAACAAAAAATACGCATTCTCCTGCCTGCTGCCGCAACATGAGGAAGGCGAATACTGGACTGCGGTAGAAGCCGGCATTCACGATGCACTGATAGCGTATTCGGATTTCAATATCTCCGTAGACCTCTCCTTTTATGATCCGTTTGATTATCATTCATTCGTAGATGTTGCCCAAGGCATCCTGGAACAGGAACCCGACGGAGTCATGTTTGCCCCCACCGTGCCGCAACACACGAAATCTTTCACAGAGGAATTGAACCGACGTTCTACACCTTATATATATATAGACTCAAATCTGAAAGATCAGCCCGCCCTTTCCTTCTTTGGACAGAATTCTCACCAAAGCGGATACTTCGCCGCAAAAATGATGATGTTACTTGCAGGAAACGAGCAGGAAGTAGTAATCTTCCGCAAGATAAACGAGGGTATTGTGGGATCTAACCAGCAGGAACGCCGCGAAATCGGTTTCCGGGAGTATATGTTGAAGCATCACCCCCACTGCCGCATTTGGGAATTGGACTTACATGCCAAGCGGGACAGTGATGATGCACAGATGCTGGACGATTTTTTCAGAAAACATCCGAATGTAAAGAATGGTATCACTTTCAATTCAAAAGTGTATATCGTTGGAGAGTACTTGTTGAAACAAGGAAAAAAAGCTTTTAATCTGATGGGGTATGACTTGCTGGAACGTAACGTGAAATGTCTGATGGAGGGCAGCGTATCTTTCCTCATAGCCCAACAGCCGGAGTTACAGGGATTCGACGGAATCAAGGCACTATGTGATTACCTGATTTTCAAAAAGGAAGTTCCAAGAGAGAACTTTATGCCGATTGACTTGTTGACGAAGGAAAATATTGAATTTTATCATCATAAATAATAAGAGTAATTATGGAAACTAAGTACCTTAAAATCAACCCTGCTGATAATGTAGCTGTAGCTATTGTGACGCTGCCGGCAGGAGAAAAACTCACTGTGGACGGAGTGGAAATCACTCTGAACGAGGAAGTACCCGCCGGACACAAATTTGCATTAAAAGATTTTGCAGAGGGCGAAAACGTCATTAAATATGGGTACCCTATCGGCCATGCACGTATGGCCAAGAAACAAGGGGACTGGATGAACGAAAATAATATTCAGACGAACCTGGCAGGATTGCTGGACTATACTTACAATCCGACAAGTGTTACGCTGGATATTCCGCACAAAGATCTGACATTCAAAGGGTATCGCCGCAAAAATGGCGAAGTGGGCATTCGTAACGAGGTTTGGATTATACCGACTGTAGGTTGTGTGAACGGTATCATCAACCAACTGGCCGAAGGTTTGCGCCGGGAAACAGGCGGTAAGGGTGTGGACGCAATCATGGCTTATCCGCATAATTATGGTTGTTCACAGTTGGGTGACGACCATGAAAATACAAAGAAGATTCTGCGTGACATGGTATTGCATCCCAATGCCGGTGCAGTTCTGGTAGTGGGCTTGGGTTGTGAAAACAATCAGCCGGATGTATTCCGCGAATTCCTGGGAGAGTACGATGAAGATCGCGTAAAATTCATGGTTACTCAAAAGGTAGGCGACGAGTACGAAGAAGGTATGGAGTTGCTGCGCGAGCTATACGAAAAAGCAAGCAAAGACGAGCGCGTGGATGTTCCTCTGAGTGAACTGCGCGTGGGTTTGAAGTGCGGTGGTTCGGATGGCTTCTCAGGTATCACGGCTAATCCGCTACTGGGAATGTTCTCCGATTTCCTGGTGGCACAAGGCGGTACAAGCGTATTGACGGAAGTTCCGGAAATGTTCGGTGCGGAAACCATATTAATGAACCGTTGCCGCAACGAGGAACTATTTAAAGAAACAGTAAAATTGATTAATGACTTCAAGGAATATTTCCTCTCACATGGCGAACCGGTAGGCGAAAACCCATCTCCGGGAAACAAAGCGGGTGGTATCTCTACTCTGGAAGACAAGGCACTGGGATGTACACAGAAATGCGGCAAGAGCTATGTGGAAGGCGTATTACCGTATGGTGAACGTCTGAAAGTGAAAGGTCTGAACCTGCTGTCGGCACCGGGAAATGACCTTGTTGCTGCCACAGCACTGGCTTCCTGCGGCTGCCACATGGTATTGTTCACTACAGGACGCGGAACCCCGTTCGGAACCTACGTACCGACCATGAAGATTTCAACGAACTCCACATTGGCAAAGAACAAACCGGGCTGGATTGATTTCAACGCAGGAGTCATCGTAGAAAATGAACCGATGGAAAAGACTTGCGAACGGTTCATTGATTATATAATCCAGGTAGCAAGCGGCGAATTCGTAAACAACGAAAAGAAAGGTTACAAGGAAATTGCGATCTTCAAGACAGGAGTAACTTTATAAGGTATGGAAAGGAATGAAAGTAATTCCGCCAACGGGTAATTAAGAGATAGAGAGCGGGCAAAAACTATTTTGCTCCGCTCTTTGTTTTTTATAATTTTGCAGCGAATTAAGATATACGATTTGATTAATTTGAAAGATGACAGATACAACAAATAAACAAAAGGGTGGATGGTGGGCACTAAGCCCGCTGGCAGTATTTTTATGCCTTTACCTGGTGACGTCACTGATTGTAAATGATTTCTATAAGGTACCCATTACAGTCGCATTTCTTCTGTCATCCTGCTATGCCATTGCACTGACGCGCGGACTGAGCTTGGAAAAACGGGTGTATCAATTCTCCGTGGGAGCCAGCAACAAGAATATCATATTGATGATATGGATATTCATTCTTGCCGGAGCCTTTGCCCAAAGCGCCAAACAAATGGGAGCAATCGACGCCACAGTAAACCTCACCCTGAGTATTCTGCCGGATAACCTGCTACTGGCAGGTATTTTTATAGCCGCATGTTTCATTTCACTTTCCATAGGCACCAGTGTGGGAACAATTGTAGCCCTCACCCCTGTAGCCATCGGATTAGCGGAAAAGACCGGCATCGACCTGCCATATATGGTTGCCATTGTAGTGGGCGGTTCATTCTTCGGAGATAATCTTTCGTTTATTTCGGACACCACCATAGCTTCCACCAAGACACAGGATTGCGTGATGCGGGACAAATTTCGCGTAAATTTCATGATTGTGGTTCCGGCAGCACTGATTGTGCTCTGCATCTATATATTCCAGGGATTGTCCATCACAGCTCCTGCACAAACACAAGAGATAGAATGGATAAAGGTTATCCCCTACCTCATCGTGCTGGGCACAGCAGTGGCAGGTGTGAATGTGATGTTAGTCCTGCTCCTGGGTATCCTGAGCACAGGTATCATCGGTATCTTCACAAGCGAAACAGACCTGAGTACAGCTTTCTTCGACTGGTTCGGCTCCATGGGAACCGGCATCACAGGAATGGGTGAACTGATTATCATCACCCTGCTTGCCGGCGGTATGCTGGAAACGATCCGCTACAATGGCGGAATCGACTTCATCATCTCCCGCCTGACGCGCCATGTAAAAGGCAAACGAGGAGCAGAACTGAGCATCGCCGCACTTGTCAGCATCGCCAACCTCTGTACGGCAAACAACACCATCGCCATTATTACCACCGGACCGATAGCCAAAGACATTGCCCAACGCTTCCACCTGGATCGCCGGAAGACGGCCAGCATCCTGGACACATTCTCCTGCCTGGTGCAAGGCATCATTCCTTACGGTGCGCAACTACTCATTGCCGCCGGATTGGCAGGCATCTCTCCCATCAGTATCATCGGCAGCTTGTACTATCCGTTTACAATGGGAATTTGTGCATTATTAGCAATATTACTGAGATATCCGAAACGATATTCGTAAATATTCGCCCATATTCGGCAAAAAATGAAATTATCGCAAAAAAATATGGTAAAAGATGATGCATTATTGAAATAGAATGCGTTACTTTGTAGCCGAACAATAAAGAAGTTTATTTGATTTGATTATTTCACGTATGTATTTCCTCTGTATTGAGTATTTCCATTTCTGACCTAACAACTTCCAAAAACTTTGTTTATTGAATTATTAATTTATTATTTTATTTAGATTTATGAATTTGTATGTAGGTAACCTGAATTACAGGGTTAAAGAATCAGATTTAAGAGAAGTTATGGAAGAGTACGGAACAGTAGACTCAGTAAGAATCATCACTGACCGTGAAACAAGAAGATCTAAAGGATTCGCATTCATCGAAATGCCG
>QWCN01013442.1_pt1 | contig 11882 bp, 11 predicted proteins | sample 1972711 | NCBI WGS metagenome assembly QWCN01 (sample SAMN09866707, study PRJNA288562) | Human gut metagenome isolate term1_stool, whole genome shotgun sequencing... | isolation source: gut | host: Homo sapiens | place: USA: California | reverse complement strand
CGGCGCGATGATAAAGACCTGAATTCCCTTGCGGCGCATACGCAGAGCCATCAGCTGAAGCGTAAAGGTTTTTCCGGCTCCGCTGGTTCCGAGAATGGCGATATTTGCGTTCTTGTAGACGCGGGAATCAAAGATGTCCACGATGATGAGAGAATTGTTGTGTTTATTGACGCCGAGAAGAATACCGTTGTCATCGCACATCTCATAGCTGGTGAAGGGATAACAGCTGGCGGCTCCCGTTGTCAGGACATTCCGCTTAGACCGCTCATAGAGCTGGCGCTCCAGAGAAACCAGAGGAAGAGAGGATAAAAAAGCCTGCTCCTGACAAAAGGAACAGGTCTGTACATCCACCGTCTTTTAGAAAATAGCCGCTGCGGATCGCACCGTCGAGGTCGTCAAAATCCGTGTTGGTGTCGCTGGTTTCCTTGATTTTGCTGCGGTTGATACGGAGCTGCTGCCCCAGCTTTCTGACCATGCGGTCCTTTGGCTGCCGCACGAGAAAGACGTCCAGATCGATCCCGTCGCCGGCGTTGACCAAAAGGCTGAGCCAACCGGCGGGAACGCGCGCTTTATAACCATCTGATGGGACAAGAAGATAGGCATAATACAGCCCATCTACACAGAGGTAGTTTCCATGGGTAAGGTCGATGCTGTCAGGGGCATAGAATTCATTGACGGGAATTGCGTTGATGTCCCGTCCGGAGGCCATGTAGAGAATGTTATAAAGAATCTCCGCCGTGGCGTCGTCCTCGTTCTCAGGGGAAATGACCTCGTTGCCGCACTGCCGCAGATAATTTGCCGCCGTGCGTGCGGCTGTTTGCAGAGAAGCGATTGCATCCTCTTCCTCATGGCCGCGTTTGGTGCCGGGCAGCGGCTCATACTCGAAAATGAGGAAAAAGCGCCTTGTGATTGCCTCACGGGAGCCAAGCTGCCGAATGAGCTTCAGGTAGTCTTCCTGCAGGACACGGCAGCGCGGATCCTGCTCATGCTCCAGCTCCTTGCGGACGGTATCCAGATGCCGGTTAATGTCCGCACGCTTTGTCAATGCCTTGAATTGCACCTTGACCGGGGCAATTTTCAGATAGGAAATGAAGGAGTAAATGATGCTGCGCTGCTCTCTCGCGCTGCGCAGCAGGAAGTTGACGGGAACCACCTCTACAACCTTGACATAGCGGTGATTTCTTGTATAAATGACGCCGTGCTCAATCTTCTCGATAGGGATATAGTCCGCCAGGGCGTTGAGCGGCTGAACGGCTTCTTCCTCCTGCAAGAAGGTCTTGAACTGCGTCACGCTGCGCTGCTTCAGATCAACAGAAAATCGGCTGCGGCTTTTGGGGAGCGGAGGATCTTCTGCTTCGCAGTTGCTTTTCCGCTGCTGCGCCCAGCTGGGCAGCAGCGTTTTTCCATTTTTGCCGCCCTGTGTCCCATCGCGTGAAAGGATTCTGCGGTTGTGCAGAAAGCAAAAGAACAGGCGGATAAAAGCGGACAGACTCATGCCGGATACGCCAATCAAAGCGAGAAGCACCAGCGGGAGAGCCGTCAGGCATAAAATCACAACGCGGACGGTGAGGGAAAACGGAAGGTGCAAAACCGGCACACCGACCGCGAGGCCAAGGATGACCGCCTCAATCGTATTGCGGGTTTTCAAAAGCCCGCCGAAGAGTGTGCCGCCCTCCATAAAGTTGGGAGGGATCACATAAACCTCAAATTCTTCCGGTTTCATAGACAGCCTCCCTTACATCCGGTCTTTCCGCTTCGGCGGATCGGGCATCTTCTTGACGATCTCCTTATGATAGTCGATTTCGCCGTCCGGTGCGGTAAAGGGCTTCTTGATTACGGTATCAACGGCATACTGCTTGTACCATTGGACGCCATCGGCAGAGAAGACCTTCTGGTGTTCACCGTCCGGCGCGGCATATTGCCCGGTATGGTACATTCCAAAGGAAATGCCATCCGGATGCTCCGGAGAATACTCTGTGCCGGTGATGCGCCCGCCGCCGATCTCAATGTTGGAATAGGATATTTGCGGCGCGGCGTCTCCCTGAGCGGTAATGCCCATGTAGGAGGATAACGCCTGTGACGCAAACTCTCCGGTGATGGAGCCGGTGGAGTGCAGGTCTCCGGCTGCGACCATACCTATCACATCGTTGGCAAAACGCCCGCCCTCCAGCATGGAGTTGGTAAAAATACGTCCGCCGAGGCCAACGGAATGCTGTGACTCCCTGCGGAGTGAGGAAACCGAGGTGGTTCGGGTACTGGAAGCGACTTGCTGATGGGTCACGCCCATCTGCGACTTTTGAGAAGCGCTTTCGCTGCGCGTCTGCTTTGCCTGATGAACAACGCTTGCTGCCTGCCGCTCGGCATTTACAGTACGCTCCGTGGCCTGATGCGCGGCGGGCATGGTGGAGGAAGATGCTTTCTGTGTCGTTTGCGTCGCAGTTCTTACGGCGTCATTGGTGATTTTCCGACTGACAACGCCTGCCAGACCACCTTGCAGAAAGCCGGAAGATCCGGATGCAGCGGCGCCTGCGCGGCTGGAGGCTCTGTCGGCAAAGTTCCCGACAACTTTTCCAGCCATGCCGGCAGCGAGGGAGACACCCTTGAATGCGACCATCGCTTCACCCAACATGGAGCCGCCGGTATGCCCCACATTGACACCGATGCTTGCCATGAAGCTGTCGATTTTCTGCGAGACTTTGAGAAAGCCAACCGCACAGAGAAACCAGACCAGGACGTTCCCCGTCACGGCCTCGCGGCTGGAACTGCTGACTGCGGCTTCAACATCGCTTTCCTCCAGAGCAAGCGCAGGTACCGCCAGGGCAAGCGCAAGCAAAAGAACGGTGCCCAGCAGCGGAATGATTCTATGATATTTCTTCGTGGTAATGACCTCCTACATGGAAAGCGGATTTGAGATGAATGTGCCGACCATCGTGATAAACAGCCGAAGACACCATGCGTTCATCAGCAGCAGGAATATTTGCCCGCCGAACATCCGGCACCAGCTCTTAAAAATATTTGCGGTGGATTGCGACGCGCCCATGGCAAAGGCTACCGGTGCAGTATAGACCAGGACGCCCAGCAGCACATATCGTTCTGCCGCTTCAAACAGCAGCTTAATGTAGTTCCACGCAAGAATCAGTGTCAGAATCAGAACGATCAGCGCAACGCCGCCGTTGGCACAGACGCCGATGATGGTCAGCAGAACAGAATTGAAGCTGGCAAAGTCCAAAGAAGGAAGCTCTGAGGACAGTATCCACGCATAAGGCGTTCCGCCTATCGTCAGCGCAATGTTTACGATTTCATCTGCATAGTACGCAAGCACAATGAACAGAATCGCCTTGGCGGTCAGCTTGACCGGATCCTCGCAGAAATGTGTTCATGTCACAGCCCAATGCCCCCAAAACAGAGGTGTTGATCATATCCAGACCGTACATGATCTGCTCCGCGATCCACTCTACAATGCCATCTAAAATGCCCATGATTTACGAGGCTGTCCACTGCCCGCCACTGAAGAAGGGCGTAACATAGCTCATAATGAAGCCAAGACCATTCAGCACGGCCCAAGTGATAATGATTCGCTTGAGCCATGCCCGGCTTTCATCGACGGTTCGGCCGCTGCGGGAGAAATTCATCATCAGCAGTGCGACTGCGGCCGTAACGATGGCTGCAATCGTGGAGATGCCGAGGATCTGCGTATAGACATCCCGCATGATCTCATTGGCCTTCTCCCACACGGTTGCGGCAGAAGCCGGCTGACAGAGAGACGCGGATAGCGTGGCGGTCAGAAACGCCGCATACAGCCAACGGCCGATATTGCCACGTGGCTTTTTCCCAATACGGGGAGACGGACACTTGTGCTTCAAAAGCATTACCTCCTTGTGTTGCCCAAAAGCAGGAAACAGCACCCAGCGAAAGCACATCAAAAATGGCGTCCTCCTGCGGCTGCTTTTGGTTTGTTTATAGTTTTGAGCATACTTAGTTTAACATACGGCGATTTTGCGTTCAATAGCAAAACACTCCCAATTTTATTTCAATACTGTTTTATAAGGGGGGCAGTTCTTTTGTGTGAAGTGCCTAACATATTGTAAGGCTGTCTGAAATTGTCAAAGTTCTCAAAATGATCTTTGGCGAGGGACTGCTCGCCAAGAAGGAGATATGCAGCAGTAAGAATGTCATTAGGGGACGTTGGATCAATGATGAGATTGTATAAGAGTTTTCACTCTTCTGCATTTAATGACCGCTGGCGCTTTACACTCTGCAATTTGTTCAATAGCCGAATTATGTAAGGAAGTTCCGCCTCTGTGGCATCCATAATCCAGTCGGAGAATTCACTTGCTGTTCGGATATTTGAAAACCGCCGAGCTCTCCACGGAGCAGAACTGCAACATGATCGACGGCGTACCCAATAACACGCCCATCCAGCCTGCGCCCCCGGAGCTGGACGCAAAGCCGCTGGACAAAGTGAAGGAGCCCAAAGAGCGCAGAAAGGGCCGAGAGCTGGAACGCTGATGGAGAACCGCAAGCGGAATGTCCATCTGCACGTCATGGTGACGCCGGACGAGCTGGCGGCCATCCATGAGCGGATGGCCGAAGCGGGTATTTCCAACGCCGGGGCTTATGTACGGAAAATGGCTCTGAGTGGATATATCCTGCACATCGACCTTGCACCTGTAAAAGAGTTGATCTCTCTGCAACGGCGCTGTTCCAACAATCTCAATCAGGTTGCCATACACGCACATACCTACGGCGTGTACCCGGAGGAAATCGACGGATTGAAGCGGGACTATGAAAAGCTGTGGGGCGAGGTGGCGCACCAGACCTGCCGCAGTTTCAGCGCCTCCCGGTATTCCGGGCTGGAACGGCGTTCCAGGTTGCGCTGTCGGTCTGCCGCAAAGTAGCTGACGGACACTTTTCTTGCGCCGCGTTTGTCGCTCTCGCGCAGGCATTTTTCCCGCAGCGGACAGAGCGCACAGTCCCGCTTATCCGCCTGATACTCCCAAAACAGGCCACTGGCTCTGCGGGCCAGCCGCCTTAAACACAGCTCTTTTCCAATGGGACAGAGGTACATATCACGGTTCACGTCGCGGCAAAAATCGTCCCGCGTAAACTGGACAGACACCCGCGCGGCGGTCTTTTGCGGCCGCACGAAAAAGCCGATCCCCAGTTCACCCAGCGCCCGATGGGCCAGCGGAAAATCGTAGGCGGCGTCCGCCGTGGCAGCCTGAATTGGTACAACATTTTCGTGAATATGCTCGATCAGGCCAAAAACGGCACGGAATCGTTCACATCTCCGGCAGTCACGGTCTGGCCTACGATGATGCCGTAGTCGCTGTCCACCGCCTGATGGGAGAGGTAATACGGCCCCTCCGGTTTTCCCGGGCGCTTCATGTGCCCGGCTTCTGGATCTGTGCGGCTGATTCGCTTATGAGTCCGGCGGTTGTCCCGCTTGATCTGCTTTGTGCGCTTTTTCCGCCGTTTGCCGGTCTGTGCCGCCAACTGTTCCAATCCCTCCTCTTCGTAGGCGTCTAGTTTTTCCCAGTAGACGCCGGCTTCCTCAACGACCTCCACCAGCTCTTCCGATGCGCGGGAGGCATTGGCTCTGACATGGGTCGAATCCGTACCGATCACACGCCCGCTGACAAGACCTTTTTCAATATACTGGCGAACAACCTCTTTGAACAACCGCCGGAACACCTTGCGGAAGGACGGTTTCCGGCGGCGCAGCTGCGAGATCGTGCTGTGATCCGGCACGCGGTCGAAGAGGTCGAGACCAAGATACCAGCGTAAGGCAATATCCGTCTGGATGCGCTGTTCGATCTGCCGCTTTGACGGGATGCCGTACAGGAAACCCACCAGCAGATACTTCACAATGACCACCGGGTCAATGGGCGGACGGCCGTATTTTTTGCTGTAAAGCGGGGCTGTTTCCTCGTAAACGAAGGACAGATCCAGCGCTGCTTCCAACTTTCGGAGGAAGTGCTCCCGGGGGCATCAGATCCTCGATCGTTACCATGTGCATCGCCAGCTGTATCCCATCACCTCAGGTCGTTTTCCTCATTATAACATACCGCGAGGGCTGTTGCGAGACTTTGTCAACAGCGCCATGTTGACCCGAAAAAGAGAAGAACTGTAATAATTTCTTCAAAAAATAATACTGAAAAAATATTGTCCTCCATAAATAATCATGTTATGATATTAACAACATTGTTTATCATATTGTTTACAACAAGGAGGGGTTGTGATGGCAACAGCAAACGATCTTTTGACCCGAGCTATAGATGAAACAAAGAATTTGAATCATAACGAAATTTTTCTTGTGCGAGATTTGTTTAAAGGCTATGAATGGAACAGAATATCTCGTAGTGATCGGTTATTATTAGGTACTCTGTTTCTCAATTATGTGCATACTACTGGAACATATATAGAACCTATTGAAAAAACTTCCTCCCGACAACAAAAGTATAGAGTGAATAGGCCATGAACCGACTCTTGACGCAAATATGAAATGAGGGAGATTTTATGAAAGCAGAATTATATAAACGACTTTTTAAAGCTATATATACAGAAGATATAGTTTCTTTAAAAAAAATTGCCATTACAATTATTCAAGAGGAACGAAAACTTGGTCATAATGTACTGGCGGATTCATTAGAAAAGCTAACGATTACAGAAAAACCTAAATATACTTTATTTGATAGCCGCCGAAATGAAACAGGATTGACTTCATTGCCTAAAAGCAAACGGAATAATTCACAGTTGGTTTCTTATATTCCTCGCGAGCAGTTGAAGCACCATATGGTTTTACCGGAAGGCGTGGAAGAACGACTGTTATCTATTGAACAGGAATACGCAGCACGTGAGAGGCTAAAAAGATACAACCTTGTTCCCAAAAGAAAAGTGCTGCTTTATGGCCCACCAGGATGTGGAAAAACTATGAGCGCAGAAAGAATTGCTTGGAATTTAGGACTGCCATTACTGAAAGTTAGATTTGATTCTTTGCTTTCTTCGTATTTTGGGGAATCCGCATCTAACCTTCGTATGGTTTTTGACTATTGTAAAAATGAACCTGTGGTCTTATTGCTTGATGAGTGTGATTTCATAGCAAAATCTAGAACAACAGCGCAAGATGTTGGTGAAGTCCCTAGAATCGTAAATATGCTCCTTACTTTGCTTGACGAGTATGATGCACCTGGTTTGGTAATTGCAACTACCAATTTGAAAGTATCTCTTGACGAAGCTCTTTTTCGGAGATTTGATGATGTAATTGAAATGGCGTTGCCCGGCAAGATTGAACGCAAACGTTTACTTGAAATGACATTATCCGCCATTCCCACTTCACCAGATATAGATTTGGATAGTATTGCGGAACAAATGGATGGTTTTTCTGCTGCCAATGTTGTTTTGATTGCTCAAAGGGCAGCCAAAATAAGTATTCTTTCAGGTAATAAAAAAGTATGTTACGAACATTTTTCTAAAGCTCTAAAAGAGAGTTTAAAGTTTTAAAGGTAAGGAGGTAATCTTATGCCCGAAAATAGAGATTTTTCTCATTTGCCACTTCCATTTTTATATAGAGGAAAACCAAAGCTACGCGGGTTTAATTCGCCTTCTGAACGAACCAACCGTAATCGTAATAATAGAGCACATCATGGCGAGTATTTGAAACGCCGTTCGTCTGAATTGTCTCAGTTTTGGAAAGAACGACGCATAAATCGTTTAGAAGAAGATCTGCCGGAGATACAAGTAGGTATCCCGATTCTACTAGAAATTGAGCCCTCCAGTAATATCGAATTTTTAAGAGGACTTGGGTTTGAAATCGTTTGTGAAATTGAAGATGGCTTTATTATAGTTGCATCAGAAGATATTGATCTAACTCGTTTTAACCAAAAAGCGAATGAATTTATTCAAAATATTTCTTTGCGCTGTAACACTCCTGCTAAGGTATATGCACTGTGCGAAGATAGCGACAGACTTAAGCGGATTTTGTCTGATGACCTCTATTCTAAATGGGCAACTATTTCCGCAGATTCAACGTACTTTATCGATATAGGCATAAGTTGTTGCGGGAATATACAATTACCTGATCGCCCTTCCAGAACAAAACAAGAAACAGATGAACATTACGCCAAGCGAGAGCAAAAATGGGAAGAGAATTTTAATGAAGCTTATCTCGAATGGGACGAGCTTAAAATGGAACGAGAAGAGGCGCTTCAAAGCTTTGTCAATGCTTATCATGGTGAAATTATGGAAATGTCTGATGGCACTTCAGAAGTATGTGATTTACCAGACAGTTTCTCTGCCAGATTAAAGATTAGCGGAAAGTGCTTACTTGACCTTGTAATGAATTTCCCATATATTTTTGAAGTATCTGAGAGTGAAGAAATTAACATTGGAGTACCTGTGTCTAATTGCACTGACTTAGCTGAAAACGTAAATATAGTACCTCCGTCAGAATCAGCCCCTATTGTCTGTGTAATAGATAGCGGCATTCAGGAGCAACATAAATACTTATCTGCCGCAATCATCAGCGAAGAGTCTGTAAGCTTAATTCCTGATAATCCCAGTCCCAGTGATCAGGTAGGCGGTGGAGGACATGGTACTCGAGTTGCCGGTGCTGTATTGTATCCTGATACTATCCCCGCAAGCGGGAACTATCAACTCCCTTGTTGGATTAGAAATTTTAGAATTCTTGATGAACATAATGGGATGCCGCAAGAGGTTTATCCGCCTAAAGCTATATCAAAAGCCGTTGAAGTTTATTATAAAGATAATCCTATGCCGACTAGAATTTACAATCATTCCATTGGGAGTAGGAAACCATGTGCAATGAAGCACATGACGCCTTGGGCGGCTGAAATTGATAGCCAGTCTTACAATAATGATGTGCTATATATTCAAGCTGCTGGAAATGTATATTCTGATGTAATCGGTGCATATTGGCAAGCAGGTTATCCATATCCACTGTATCTAGAGAGAGAACTGTGCAGAATATCTGATCCAGCTCAAAGTCTGCAGGCTTTAACGGTTGGCTCTGTATCGGATTCTGATTTTGAGACAGAAGATATAGTTGCCCTAGGTAAATCTGGCAGCGTTTCTTCTTTCTCCCGATCTGGGCCAGGAATATGGGATGTATTAAAACCAGAGGTTGTGGAGTACGGAGGAACTCATGCGTATAATAAAGGTAGTAATCCTCCGATATTATCGACACCGCCGGAAGTATGCCCTGAGTTGATTCGTAAATCACCACAAGGCCCTGCTTTCGCAAGAGATGCAATAGGCACATCATTTGCTGCGCCAAAAGTTACATACATTGCCACTCAAATAGAGAAAAGTTTACCTGAAGCCCCGGCATTATTATACAGGGCTCTTATTGCACAGTCTGCACGTTGGCCCCAAAAAGCCAATGATCTCACAAAAGAAGATTGTGTTTCTATGCTTAGGCATATTGGTTATGGTATACCGGATGTTCATCGTGCAACAAGTAATGATGAGTATAGAATCACACTAATAACGCCCGTTCTTATGGAACTGGGAGATAACGAAGCACATATCTTCCAAATTCCAATTCCAGAAGAACTATCTTCGGTTGGTGAAGATTACGACATTTTGATTGAGATTACTTTGTCTTATGCTGCAAATCCCCGTAGAACACGACGCCATATTAAAGGGTACTTATCTACATGGTTAGATTGGTGCTGCAGCCGGATAGGCGAAAGCGCAGAAACTTTTGCACAACGAATTTTTGAAACTGGTTCTGTGATTGAGGACGACGGTGATTTTGATTGGGTATTGGGCGAGGCAACTAATCGTGGTTTTGCAGATGGATACTCAAGAAAAAAAGGGACACTACAGAAAGACTGGTGTATCATCAAATCTAACCAACTGAGTGATGCGTTTTGTGTTGCTGTGCGCGGTCATAAGGGATGGGGCGGATTGTTTAAAGCAAAGTACAGCTTAGCTGTTAGCTTTGAAGCGATCAATCAAGATATACCAATTTATGAACCTATTAGAACTGAAATTGAGACCACAATCGAAAACAAGGAAATTGAGGTTGAAATGCCTGATTCCAAATAACAGATTAAGGAGAGTCCATCGGAAAATATTGGTTGCTCCCTTTGCTTTAGCGTTGTCCCTTCTGGCGGCTCTGCTGGTGTTCCTGTTTGATATTTGTGCCGTCCTGCTGACGATTGCCTCTATGATCCTGGCGGTGCTGGGTGTTGCTCTTTTTTTCACGCCGACGCCCATAGGCAGGATTGTATTTCTGTTTCTTGCCTTGCTTCCGCCTCGACTAAATAATTGGAAAAATTTGCACCTTTGCGGTCAAAAAGTATTGTTATCCCATCGTATGAAAAAGCACCGGCTTTGATATAAGACAACATAAATTCGGAATCAATGGTTCGCTGTCGCAAGTTATCAGATGACTTATAGTTTACGCTAAATGACTCGGAATGCCTGTGTGCAATTATTGAGAGACTGTCGCCAATTAGAGTTGCAATTTACTATAATACCTTACTTTAACATAATTATTATAGCATTTTGCAACTGCTATTTCAAATAATGTGGCGAAATCGCCCTTGATGTTTATCAAGTCAAATGGCTGGGGGGAAAGAATAATTCCAAGGTGTTTAGGGTATCTTGTGATGAAAATCCCCAGAGCACAGAGCTCAGCGCTATTACAGCCTCTTTCCGTAGCCGATAGTATGTGCTGGAACTGATGTCTCGAATATGAGGCCGGAGCACTTCGATAATCTCATCGACATTTTTTAGCTTTTGCGGAGACAAGAATGAGTAATACAGGATCCAGTAGTAGACCTCTCCGTTTTTGTGACGGGTACGAAGAAGATTGACGGCGTTTTCAAGCAGCGTCAGCATTTTGTAGCTACGCTCAATACACTTGGCGTGATCTTCGATGATGGTTCCACCCAGATCTGCCCCAGCCATATAAATAGAGTCTAAAAAATCTTCAATGCTGCAATCGTAGTCGATGCGAAACTGATTTTTTACTTGCCGAACAGAAACTTCCAGACTCCATGTTACATCCCGATACTTCTTGAGTAGCTTCCATGTATCGTGATAACGATTATCCTCCTCCGGACGCTTTTCATGCATCTTTCTTGCCATTGCCGCACGCTCCTTTCGCTTCAGCATTTGGGGTGATAGTCATTTCGAATCGATACAACGGACTGCCGGTACTGCAGCAGATCGCCAGGCCCGCTGAGATAGTGCCTTTCTCTATTTCTACCGTGCAGTCGTCGGATAATGGATATAACATATATTTGGATTTTGGGCATGAAAGGCAGGAAATGCCTTGCGCTTCAAGGGTTCGCAGCACTTTTCGAACGAAGTACAGCATGTGAGGTTTTGAAACGCTGGGAAGCTCTGTTGAAACGCAGATTTGCTCATCAGAAATTGGGCCGGACTCTGGCGGAATGGTATCCGGCACAGATACGCGAAGGTTCAGACACATAGCAACCTCCTCTTTGTCTATCATGACATCCGAAATTCGGAACATGGTTGAGAGATAATTCTTTAGGTAAATTACCGTTCCGCTGCGGCCTGGGAAAGTCAGCAGAGAAAGATAGTCAAAATCGGCCAGTTTTTTGAGCAGCCGCCCCACGCTGGAACGTGAGATTCCCCAGCGCGCGGATAATTCGCTGTAATTGACGAGCGGATTCCCGGTGCCGTTTCTGAAATACGCAACTGGCCCGATCTCAGAGCCGCGTACTTGCTGATCCTTATAAATCGCAGAGATCCAAAGATCCAGAATGACATCCATCTCAGATGCGCGTCCCGCGGAGATCAACTCCGTTGCCGTTGAAACAGGAATGAAGAAGAAACCGGAGTCTTTTTGGCATGGGCAGTTATAATCGAGCGCGGTGTTATTG
>QWCN01007193.1_pt1 | contig 11883 bp, 7 predicted proteins | sample 1972711 | NCBI WGS metagenome assembly QWCN01 (sample SAMN09866707, study PRJNA288562) | Human gut metagenome isolate term1_stool, whole genome shotgun sequencing... | isolation source: gut | host: Homo sapiens | place: USA: California | reverse complement strand
CTTCTCCAATATTCATCTATTTTCTTATCAACCAATGTTTTATTGTTATGCGGGTCCATATAGCGCAGATAGTAAGCGCTGGAACCTGCAAAGCCCGGCATAGTATTCAGTTCAAGAGGGAATACGGTGACGTTATCTATCTTTTCATTCTCTACCACACATTTGTTTACAGTGTCCCAAGCCCATTTGGTAGCGTGTCCCAACGGTGGTTCTCCGGTTTCGGTAGGAAGGAATTTGGCAACTTCCGGCAATTCAAGCGGCAAACTATTTTCGTCGATAATATAAGGCATTCCATCCTTGTAGTAAACCGGAAACGGTTCGCCCCAGTAGCGCTGGCGGGAGAAGATAGCGTCACGAAGACGATAATTCACCTTTACACGTCCCAGATTATGTTCTTTTACGTAGTTCTTGGTCTTTTCGATAGCTTCTTTGATGGTCAGTCCGTTCAATGTAAGATCACAGTAAGGAGTTACATCAGGTCTCGGAGAGTTGCAAACGATACCTTCTTTGGCATCAAAGCTTTCTTCGCTGACATCACAACCTTCTACCAACGGACGGATCTCCAATCCAAAATGTTTGGCGAAAGCATAGTCACGGCTATCGTGTGCAGGTACAGCCATGATGGCACCTGTACCATAACCGGCAAGTACATAGTCGCTAATCCAGATGGGCACTGCCTCACCTGTGAAAGGATTAATGGCATAACTTCCGGAGAATACACCCGTCACGCTGCGGTCTGTAATACGATCACGCTCGGTACGTTTCTTTGTGCGTTCCAGATAAGCGTTAACTTCGTCTTTCTTTTCAGGAGTAGTCAACTGAGCTACCAGTTCGCTTTCCGGCGCCAACACCATGAAAGTAACACCGAACATCGTATCTGCACGGGTCGTGAAGATGGTAAATTCCAGATCGCTGTCTTTTACTTTGAACTGTACTTCGGCACCTTCGCTGCGACCGATCCAGTTTCTTTGAGTTTCTTTCAGAGAATCTGTCCAGTCGATGGTATCCAGCCCGTCCAACAAGCGTTGTGAATAGGCAGAAACGCGAAGACACCATTGACGCATCTTCTTCTGAACTACGGGGAAACCTCCGCGTTCGGATACACCGTCTATCACTTCATCGTTGGCCAGAACCGTACCCAATTGGGCACACCAGTTTACCATCGTTTCACCCAGATAGGCGATGCGATAGTTCATCAGGATTTCCTGTTTCTCTTTCTCGCTCTTGGCTTTCCATTCTTCGGCAGTGAAGCTGAGTTCTTCGCCACAAGCCACATTCATGCCGTTGGTACCTATTTGTTCGAAGGCCTGTATCAGTTCTTCGATAGGGCGAGCCTGCTTTTCATCATTGCAATAATAGCTGTTGAACATCTTCTGGAATGCCCATTGAGTCCAATGATAATATTCCGGTTCGCAGGTGCGTATTTCGCGGCTCCAGTCAAAACAGAAACCTATCTTATCCAACTGCTCACGGTAACGGTCAATATTGTTGATCGTAGTAATTGCAGGATGTTGTCCCGTTTGTATAGCATATTGTTCAGCGGGAAGTCCGTAAGCATCATATCCCATGGGATTTAGTACATTGAAGCCCTGCAGTCGTTTGTAACGAGCATAAATGTCCGAAGCAATGTATCCCAGCGGGTGTCCTACGTGTAGGCCCGCACCGGAGGGGTAGGGGAACATGTTTAGTACATAGTACTTCTGCTTCGTCTCATCTTCCTTCACTTGGTAGGTTTTCTCTTCCACCCACCTTTTCTGCCACTTCTTTTCAATCTCCCTGAAATTGTACTCCATAATGGTTTTCTTTCGTTATTTTATGGTTGATACTTAGTTATATACTTTATTAAACGGTGCAAATTTACGGGTTTATTTTCAGATTCATAGCTTAGTACAACAAAAAAGTATTTGTCTGTACCATACCAGGGATACACTTGCTCCGTACCAAAGCCATACTTTCTCCGTGTAGAAGTACTTTTGACCGAAGAATGTACGGAGCAAGTACGGTTCGGATACGTTTCAGACAGGTAGCGGAACATTTGAAAATATATATTTTTTCCTGTTTAGTGATATCTAAAGACACAAAAAAGCCAACTAATTCATTGTGAATTAGTTGGCTTTAGCCTTACTATTGAAAGAATATTCCTGCAATATTGAAAACAAACTATTTACTGATAAACACTTTTGTTAGTTTAAAACAATTTATAAATCAGTATAGATTAGAAAGTTACTTGATAACTTTTCCCTGCTTCCGTTGATAGTTCTTTTACTTTTCCTTCATACCGCAGAAGACATTTCCCTCCCTTTAAGGATTTTATATTAGTAGAGATGAGTTTTCCGGCTTTCCATTCCATATCAAAAACAAATGCACCACGTGCACACAAGCCCGTCACTTTTCCATCTTTCCAGGCAGTAGGTAATGAAGGCAACAAGTCAATATAATCTGTATGACTTTGAAGTATCAATTCAATCATTGCCAAAGGAACTCCCATCATATCGCCTACTTGTGGACGACCGTGAGCATCGACAAACATATTAGGGTATGCTTTTGTGAAATAATTGTGCTGCATCATATCTAAACTCTTATCACCCTCTTTCAAACGAGCAAGCATAGAAGTAACCCATCCTAAGCTCCAACCTTGGGCATGATAATTATGATTTAATCTGTAATCCAAAGATTTACGTACAGCATCAACAAGATGCGGAGTTTTGTCTTGAGTAATTCTGTTTCCTGGCATCATACCCCACAAGTGCGAAATATGACGATGTCCCGGTTCTGTTTCTTCTAACTCTTCCGTCCACTCCATCAAACGCCCATCGTTAGCAATAGTTGGCATACTAAGTTTTTTCATACTTGCTTCAACTTCAACTGTTTCTTCGTTGCTAATGCCTAATATTTTGCATGCTTCAAGAAAATCTCTAAATGTATTCCATATAATTTCTTGGTCGTAAGTACAGCCCATAGTTAAACTTGCAACTTTTCCATTTACTTTAAAACGATTTTCGGGAGATGCAGTAGGACCAGATACAAGTTTTCCACTTCGTGGGTCAGGGACAAGCCAATCAACGAAGAATAATGCAGTTTCTCTTAATATAGGTAAAGCTCTTGTTTTTAAAAATTCTTTGTCAAGAGTATATCTGTAATGTTCCATGTGGTGTAAGCATAGCCATGCAGCATTTGTGATAGACATACCCCAGTGTGCTTTGAGGAAAGTGGGAGGAGCATAAAACCAGGCATCAGTACGATGACCTGCAACTGAGCCTCTTTTAGTTCCAAACATAACTTGGGCTGTCTCTTTTCCATTCTTAATAAGATTCTCTGTCAATGTAAATATAGGTTCATGACATTCAGACAAATTAGCTTGTTCGGCAAACCAATAAGCTTCTTGTATATTTACGTTGATATGGAAATTAGATCTCCAAGGAGCTAACATTAATGGATTCCAAATTCCTTGAAGATTTATAGGCAAGCCACCCTTTCTTGAAGATGAGATAAACAAATATCTGCAATAATTGTAGTATTCAAACAGTAGTTCCGAATCTATCTGCCCACTTGCCGCCAACTGAATGCGCTTGTCGATAGGATTATTATTAACAGGTGTGTTAAATGCAATATCAAATGACGAACGATTGTATAATGCTGAATATTCGTCAATGTGAGTTTGTTTAAGTTTTTTATAACCTAACTTTTGTGCTTGCGATAATTGCTTTTCGCAAATCCTTTTACGATTATGAGTTAAAACATTCTTCGTATCGTGTATATTGTAATCTGTGCTAATAGCTATCATTATTGTTACACTATTGGCATTGTTTATTTCTATATCTGTTCCGTTAGCTTTTATTTTACCGCCTTCGTTATAATAGTTAATTATTCCTTCAAACTTCACACCTACAAACTCTCCATTTTCAGCATAGGCTTGTCCTTGTACGTATTGACTACGATTGTTTTCTGCCTTTGTAGTTGCTCCAAACGGACGTGTATATTTAGATTTAAACGAAACTTGTCCCGGTTTGTCGGCAGTGATTCTCACAACCATTACTTCATTTGGTTTACTTACAAAAGCCTCACGGGTATAGGTTACACCGTTTTGTGTGTAGCTTACATAAGTTATGGCTTTTGTGTAGTCCAACCATCGTTTGTAGTTGCTTATTGCTCCTTTATCTTTAAAATTAATATTCAAGAATCCAAAAGGTTGATAACTTCTCGCATTTTCGTGTACTCCATCTGCGAACTCTTTCTCACAAACGATTACTGCTTCTTCATATTTTCCGTTGAAAATAAGATTACGCATTTTATTGATTAATTCGGGACCTTTAGGATTGTTTGGAGGAAGTGGAGGACCACACCAAATTGTATTCTCATTAATCACAATTTGTTCTGTTGAAGGATCACCAAAAATCATACCTCCAATTCTACCGTTACCTATTGGCAATGCCGATTTCCAATCAGATGCTGGTTGTGCATACCAAAAATGGCTACATTTGTCTTGTGCAAACGTTAGCTGCAAACTTGACATAAGCAAGATAATTACAAATAGTAAATTTCTCATAAATTGTTTTTATTATGTTATTCATGCGAATCAAAAGTTGAAAGATTACTACTGATTCATGGTTAAGATTTTGTAATTCAGTTAATTATCTTATTTGTTTACTGTGCTTGGATATAATTTTCTGAACCATTGATTGCAACTACTTCACCAAAAAAATGGGTTTTCAAATTTTATTAAATAATTGTATTTTCATCACTGTTATTTTTTCGACTAAACTATTCAGATAAATTTCTATGTTCGGATATATTTTGTCAACTGTTATAAGATTTGCATCAGTTGGATTACTATGATTGGAATACTGAATGATTTTCCACGCATTCGGCATCCTATTATTGTCTGTATCAAATAGCACAGATTATATAATCAATATTCATATTTTACTTATTTTGATTGGATATCCGCTCTTAACTTAACGTGAATAGTGCTATTGGGCACAGGAGATTCTATTACGAATCGAGGATTGTTTAATAAGCGAATAATTTCCGAACCAGCTCTCATTACGGTTCCGTGAAAATTGGTGGTACAGCTTTTACCTCTATTAAAATAATAAACATTATCATGAGCAAGCGTTGTACCTTCCACAATATCGCACACTTCGCCTGAGTCAGTAACTTTTGTAGCAAGTGCATTCCATCCTGCAAGAGCAGCAGAGCCGTAAATATGACTGAGCCAGCCTTCATTTACCCCTTTTGCAATACTGTAAACGAAAATGGCACTGGCTGAGGTTTCCAGATATGATCGGGGTTGGTCGAGTAGATTGTGCCATAAACCGGTTCCATCCTGCAAATGTACCAATGCTTGTGCATGCCTGCGGTATAGCGCTAACACTTTATCCCGACCTTCAAAGTTTTCTGGTAACACCGACAATAGCTCAGCCATGGCCATAATACACCAGCCATTTGCCCGTCCCCAATAAAATTGTGGGTCATCTGCTGCTGAGTTCACATTCCAACCATGGTCGTACAAGCCGGTTTGCTGATCAAAGAGTCTTGCAGATAATTGTATTATTTGCCTAACAGCATCTTCGTAATATTTTTTATCGCCGGTTAAAGATCCCATTTGTGCCAGAAAAGGAATACACATATATAAATCATCTGCCCAAAGCGATTGAGGTTGCGGTCGTTGGCGGGCTATTGTTCTATCGCGCAAACGATACTGCTTGTTATAAATATAATCTGCTATGGTATCTATCCATTCCCTGAATCTATGGTCGGGATATCTTTTCTGGATTTTTATCAACGCTGCCCCAATTGCACCACAATGGTCTAATGCTGCCATATGGATCATTTTTTTATACGGATGATGTCGTATCAGGCCGTTTTCTTCCATTGTCCGGAAATAAGGCATAGCTTTAAAAGTGAAATCAAAAAAGCGTATGGCATAATTGAAATATGTCGTATCATTGGTAGTTTCATAAAGATCGTTGCAGGCAGAAAGTGAGACACCATTCGGATATGACCACTCTATAAAGTAAAATGCTCCTTGTGGATAAATCGCATTTTTATTAGGCTGAGAGTATGAAATCGTTTGTCCGTTAATAGAATCAACAAGATAAAAAAGCGAGTTTTTCTCTACTCTTTGTTGTATCCGGTCTACGATATTTTTTACATCTTTAACCGTAGGTATTACGTAAGGGGTACTGTAAGTCGGCAATGCCGGTTTCCTTGCTGAAATGCCTGTTCCTAATTGCGAAAAAGCTACAGTATTGCAGCCAAGAAGCAAAAAAAGAACAAGGTGTTTTTTCAATGATACTTTATTATTCATTTTGGATAAATATTATTTTGTTTACTATTCAAATAATATGTTGTAAAATTTACCAGGATAGATATTCACCTCTTTTCCCATTCCATGTTATTTCCTTTTTAGTTGTTTTTATTTCAAAAAAAATTTCAATCGATTGCAAATATAATAGGTTTTTCAATCGATTGTAAACTTTTTCCTATATTTCTTTCAATCGATTGAAATTATTCAAAAAAAAGCTCTATTTTTGCAAGCAAATCAGAATTAACAAAGATGAATAATAAAAGAGTAACCATTTATGATCTTGCTAAAGCAATAAACCTGTCACCTTCTTATATTTCCAAGGCATTAAATAATCATCCTTCGGTGGGAGATAAGATGAAAGAGAAAGTGAGAAAGGCTGCCAAGGATTTAAATTATAAACATAACTCTTACGCTGCCAATCTCAGGATGGGAATTTCTAAAACGATAGGAGTAATTGTTCCTCATATAAATAAGAGTTTCTTCTCAGAATTGATTGCAGGCATTGAAGAAATTTGTTTTGAACATGATTATGGCTTAATTATCTGTCAATCACAAGAGTCGTATGAAAAGGAGTGTAGAGCTATTGATACGTTAATACGCCAAAATGTAGATGGTATTTTAATTTCTGTATCTGCTGAGACTAATTCTTCAGAACATCTTCAGAATATCATAAACCATGATACTATCTTGATTCAGATTGATAGATTTATTGAAAACTTTAATAGTTATAAAGTAACTAATGACAATGAAAAGCTTGCATACAATGCAACCATGCATCTGATCAATCAAGGATACCAAAATATAGTTTTTTTGGGGTGGACAGAACAGCTTACTATTGACCAGTTAAGAAAAAGAGGCTACCTGCAGGCAATGAAAACTTCAGGGCTTACCAGCCATATTTATGACAATGCTATTCAGAAAGATAAAACAAAGGAAATTATAACTCTATTGTTGTCATCCAATACTCCTCCAGATGCATTTTTGACTTTTTCTGACGAGCAAGCTCTATGTGTGTTGCAAGTAGCTAACTCTTTAGGTATTAAAGTTCCCCAAGAATTAGGAATAATAGGCTCTGGAAATGATATTCTGACGGAGATTACTACACCTACTTTGTCTGCAGTCAATCAAAAAAGCATAGAGATCGGCAGAAAAGCTGCTAATCTTTATTTTGAAATTTTAGCCGGAAAAAATGATAATCCGGTAGAAATAAAAGAAGAGATCATTCAAGCAGAAATAATCGGCAGGGAAAGTACTGCAAAAAATAGCTAACCATGAAAACATATTTAATTTTTGCAATCAGTTTATTATCAACATCATTCACTTTTTCGCAAACAGTAGTGATAGACGGTGTTCCGCGTGATACTTCCTTTGCGTTAAACACTACTTATCAGAAAGAATTACGTTACCGTCCCTACATTGAACCCGTAAGAGCTAGCCTACCCGATAATGTATTAGCCAATGAAGGTGTAACTTATAAAACAGTAGAAAATGCATGGGGTAAGCATGAATTAAAGATGAATATATACCGTCCTAATGACGGTAAAGAATATCCGGTTTTAATGATGATTCACGGTGGAGGATGGAACTCCGGAAATTTGGGATTACAAGTACCAATGGCACAACAAATTGCAACTAAAGGTTATGTAACTATTCCTGTGGAATACCGCTTAATTCCAGAGGCGCTTTATCCGGCAGGGGTGGAGGATTTGGAAGACGCTATTGAATGGATATACAATAATGCAGGAAGATTCGGCATTGATAAAGAAAAGATTGCCGTATCCGGTTGTTCAGCAGGTGGTCAGTTAGCGATGCTAATTGGAATGAAGAATGCTTCCGGCAAGATTAGGACTGTCATCAATATGGATGGAATCTCTTCTTTTGTCACAGACGAATCGATAAATCGAGCCAAACAAGCACGAGATAGTAACAAGCCATTGCCTATTGATGCTATCTGGCTGGGTGGAACCTATCAAGAGCAGAAGAAAAATTGGGAAGAGGCTTCCGCTTTATACTGGATAAGTAAGAATTCGGCACCGGTTTGTTTTATTAACAGTTCCATTCCTCGTTTTCATAATGGCCGGGACGAAGCTATTGCTTTACTTAATAAATATGGAACTTACACCGAAATACATACATTTGAAGATACCCCACATCCTTATTGGTTTTTCAGACCCTGGTTCGATCCCACAATCGAATACATGACTGAATTCATGAATAAAATTCTGAAGAATAAAAGATAGGATATTCTTTCTACAATCTATTTTTTTGGTAACATAATGAACTTTTTGATAATGTCAGGTCTAAGCACAATTATTAGTACTCAGCCGAGAAAAAACGATAAACAGATAAATATTTTTGTTAATTCAGAACAATTTCTAATTTTTATTGCTTATATTTGTGAAGTGCTTATTAAAACTAATTCAAGTAATGTAATACAAAAAATGGCTAAGTTAATTCAATAGGATTTTACACAAAAGTGTTTTTAGGATATTTCAAGGGATGAAGTCTGAGAAGATTGCATCCCTTTTTGTTTATTTTTCTGCCAGATTGCTGAAAAACACTCTAATCACGTTGTTAATAAACGTGGGTAAAGTTTTTAAAAAACGTCACCCTTATTTATTAAAAACGTTTCCGGCGTCTATTAAATCCCCTGTTTTATTGTACAAAAAGTAGAAATGGTATATCTTTGCCTCCAATTTATCGGGAACGTATGAATGAGAAGAAAAATTACACCTATCATCTGATAGCTATCTTCACCGTAGGAGTGTGGGGATTAACTTTTATCTCCACCAAAGTTTTAATAGCCAATGGACTTTCTCCGAAAGAAATCTTTCTGCTTCGTTTTCTGATTGCTTATATCGGTATCTGGTTTATATCTCCCCGCAAACTGTTTGCAAATAACTGGAAAGATGAACTTTGGTTGTTGTTGGGTGGCATCACGGGCGGTTCCGTCTATTTTCTGACGGAGAATATGGCTTTGGGCATCACATTGGCTACCAATGTGGCGTTTATTGTTTGTACGGCTCCACTGCTTACCACTATCTTTTCACTGATGATTTATAAGAAGGAAAAGGCTACCCGTACTTTGATAGGCGGTTCACTGATGGCATTGGTAGGGGTGGCAATGGTGGTTTATAATGGGAGTTTTGTTTTGAAAATATCTCCGTTGGGCGATTGCCTTACTTTGGTTGCTGCTCTTTCATGGGCATTCTATAGTCTGATAATGAAGAAGATGACGGGTAGGTATAATACTATTTTTATTACTCGCAAGATCTTTTTCTATGGCATATTGACTACGCTTCCTGTCTTTATGTTTCAACCTTGGAAGGCTGACCTTTCTTTGCTCATTCAGCCTTCCGTTCTGTTGAATCGTACTGAAAAATCTGGGAACGGTACGCGCTTCCAACTATATTTATCTCAATCCGCTGTTCACTTTGGTAGGATCGGCTATCCTGTTGGATGAACATCTCACAATTATTGCACTGATTGGGGCTGCTTGTATTATGGGGGGAGTGTATATGGCTGGGAAAAGGTGATGTATTGATAATCAAAAAACAAGTAATATGAAAGCTCGTTCAGTAATCCATATATCAATCATCGGTCTTTTATTCATTGTTTTGATACAATTGGGTGGAATGATTTATGCCTATAAAGCCCAGATGAAAGAGACTGAACAGTCCGTCAATATATGCTTCTGGATGGCATTTACCGAAACGGTGGATGATATGGTGAATAATCTGCCTTATCCGGATGGAACCAGGATCAATATGATCCATTATCCTGAACGATTGAATTTAAACAGGGCGGAATTTAATAACCGTGGTATGCAGCAAACTGCACAAGTACTACGGAAGGTATATAAACTGGGAGAATTTCCTTTGGATAAATTAGACAGCATACTCCACAAGAAGTTAGAATATACCTCTATCGGTGGAGATGTTGCCATTGAGCTTTTTGATGTAAATACAGGAGAAATATTAAAAAGAACGAATTCCAGACTGCATACAAGCATTGTATCCATCACTTCTGAGAAAGCTTTTACCTATAAAGACAAAGGAGAGGCAGTGAGAGCGATCGTTGTCTTTCCTTTTGCGGATATTATGCGGAATGTAGTCATTCTTTTTGCAGTCACTTTATTACTGTTGAGTGTGACTGTATATGTACTGGTGTTGCAGATTAAATCTATTGTCAGACAGCAACATAACTTACAAGAACAGCAACAGAATTTCTATGTGTTAGCAGAACAAATGCGTTTGCCGGTCGGGGAAATCGTATCGGAAATGCCGTTGGAAAAATGGGACTTCATCGAAGAGAAGAGCTCTGTACTGCTGGGCATGACGGAGGAAACACTTTCGAAGGCAAAGGCGGAGGCATTGTATGAGTCCGGTCACAAAAGAATTTCATTAAGAACTCTCTCTATAGTCAGTATTACAGGAATATTTTTATTATTGGCCATATGGTCCGGATATTTGTATCAGATCAGTTACAAGAGGATGGAGTTCAAAGTTCAAGATAATTTTGAGAAGATGTTTTATGAAGAGACCTACTATAATCGCTACCTTATGTACTGGTCCGTCTATAAAGACAATAAAGTGGCGACGAAGGTAACTGGGAATACTCCTTACGTTGACAGGTTTCTTAAAAACGTTCGGAATAATTATTTGGAAAAAGGATATCATTTACGAATGGCTGGCATTGTGGTATATCATATCTATAATAAATATGATGTGAATCCTCAATTGCATGCTGCCTACACGATGCAGGATAGCATCAACAATAATGCCCCATCGCCCATTGCATTCTCAATGCAGTTTGCCGACAGTGCATTTGCCTTGAAATTATGCGATAGCGGCATATCCGTCCCAATCGGCATACAGAAACTGAAATATCCTTCCAAAGAGTTGCTTGCTCATACCGGAAATGCCCATGTTGGAATTATGGATATGACGACAAGGCTTCTTCCATTAGATAAGGATAGCACGGAGTGTGTGCGGGGTATTGTGCACAGCCCCCAAGGGCATATCATTGCTTCTATTTGGTATATGCTTTTGCCATTGGGAATTACATTCTTGTTTATTTGTATATGTGTTGGCATCCAGATTCATATCGGGCATTTGCAGCGTAGGTTGAAGCAATTCCAGAAAGACTTTACTTACTCTATGATACACGATATGAAATCTCCTTTGAATTCCATTATGATGGGAGCGCATATCCTGATGAGCGGTAAACTGGCAAGTAAACCGGAAAAGATAGAGAAGTATAAACAACTGATGCATGATGAGTGTGAACATTTGCTAGCACTCTCCGGCCGGGTATTGATGCTGACCCAGATAGAACGGGGTGAATTGGAACTTCATAAAGAAATTATTCCCTTGGCTCCTTTATTGAAAGATATCACAGAAAAGTATCTGCTGAAAGCAACTAAGGAAGTTCGCTTCATGCTAAAGTGTGAAGAGACATGCTCAGTGTATGCGGATATCTTCTGTTTGCGTGAAATACTTGGCAATCTGATTGATAATGCGATTAAATATTCAAAGGATGAAGTGGAAATTATTCTTTCTTGTGAAGAGGTG
>QWCN01005782.1_pt1 | contig 11893 bp, 10 predicted proteins | sample 1972711 | NCBI WGS metagenome assembly QWCN01 (sample SAMN09866707, study PRJNA288562) | Human gut metagenome isolate term1_stool, whole genome shotgun sequencing... | isolation source: gut | host: Homo sapiens | place: USA: California | reverse complement strand
GCCCAGCTCGGTGCGGATGGGGATGTTCTGCAGGTTGGGGTTGTCGGAGGAGAGCCGTCCGGTGCGGGCCTCGGTCTGGTTGAAGGTGGAGTGGATGCGCCCATCTTCGCCGATGACCTTGAGCAGGCCCTCCACATAGGTGGAGTTCAGCTTCTGGTACGCGCGGTACTGCAAAACGTCCTCTACCAGCGGGTACTCCCGCAGGCTCTCCAGCGTTTCGGCGTCGGTAGACCAGCCGCGCTGGGTCTTTTTGCCATGGGGCAGGCCCATGGTGTCGAACAGCATCTCGCCCAGCTGCTTGGGGCTGTTGGGGTTGAAGCTGGTGCTGCCGGTCTCCATGTGGATGCGGGCCAGCACCTGTTCCAGCTCGGTGCGCATCCGCACACCGAACTGCTCGATGCCGTCCCGGTCCACCAGCACGCCGATGCGGGTCATGTCCGCCAGCACCTGCGCCAGCGGGAACTCAATGTCGTTGTACAGGGCATCCTCGCCGCAGGCGGTGATCTCGGCTTTCATTTTGGCAAACAGGTCGGCCAGACGTCCGGCGTCCGGGTAGTCGGCGCAGGTGAAGGCCGCAGCGGCCTTGTAGCTGGGCACCAGCTCTCCCACCTGATACTTGGACGCTGAGGCATCCAGCAGGTAGGCGGCCAGCTTGCCGTCCCACCGGATGCTGCTGCCCCAGCCGCCTGCGGCCATGGCTCTGGCGTACAGGGGAGCCGAATTGAACACATCCAGCGTGACGTCGGCATTGTCCAGCAGACGGAGCAGGTCGGCGTCCTCCAACGGGTAGACGGTGGTGCCCTGGACAGCGTACCAGCTTTCCGGCTGCAGCACCACGTTGCGGCTGCCCTGCTTGCCCATCACGGCGGGGCGGGAGGCCACCAGATAGTGCCCGGACGGGGCAAGGGGCAGGGCGGCAAGCTCTGCCTCCGGCAGCTCCGCGGACTGCTCTTCCGGGGCGGCCTCCGGGGCTACACCGTCCAGCCCGAAGCGCGGGATCAGCGAGTGGATCTCCAGCTCCTGCAGCAGGCGCACGGCGGCGGCCTTGTTGCCCTCGCCCACGGCGTAGCTGCCCTCGGCCGTGTCGATGGGCGCATCGGTGCGGATGGTGCCCAGCGTGTGGCTCAGCTCGGCCATGGGCTTGTCCTCCATGAGGTGCTCCCGCTGCTTGGGCTTGATGCGCTTGTCGTCGAGGTTGGCGTACACGCCCTCCAGCGAGCCGAAGGTCTGCACCAGGCTCAGGGCGGTCTTTTCGCCGATGCCCTTCACGCCGGGGATGTTGTCGGAGGTGTCGCCCATCAGGCTCTTCACCTCAATGAGCTGCCGGGGCTCAATGCCGTATTTTTCGTGGATGGCGTCCACGTCCATGGTCACGGTCTTGCTGCGGCCCATCACGGTGGCGGCCAGCAGCACCGTGGTGGTGTCGCTCACCAGCTGCAGGCTGTCGCGGTCTCCAGTGGCTAGGAAGCAGTCATCCTGCCGGGCGGCGCAGGCAGCGGCCAGCGTGCCTAGGATGTCGTCGGCCTCCCAGCCCTCGGCGGTGACGGTGCGGTAGCCCAGGTCTGCCAGCAGCTCCTTGAGCACCGGCATCTGCTGGGCCAGCTCCTCCGGCATCCCATGACGGGTGGCCTTGTAGCCGTCGTACATCTTGTGGCGGAAGGTGGGAGCCTTCAGGTCAAAGGCCACGGCCACCTCGTCGGGCTCGCACTCCTTGAGCAGGGAGAGCAGGATATTCAAAAAGCCGTAAATCGCATTGGTATAGCGGCCGTCCTTGGTGGTCAGCAGCTTGATGCCAAAAAAGGCGCGGTTGGCAATGCTGTTGCCGTCAATGACCAGTAAGCGCATAGCATACAGTCCTCCGTTCCATAATTTCACATCCTATAGTATAGCACAAAACCGGCCCCGGCGGGAGAGAATTGCAGAAAAAGCTGTAGATTGTAATTCATAAGAAAGTGTGTTAAACTAAAAACGCCGCCCAGAAAGGCGGCGTTAAGGTGCTGTCTGCAATTACAGGTGGTCTAGCTCCCTCCGGCAAGCGTCCGGGGGACGTGAAAATCTTGTTGTTTCTGGTTTCCCCTGACGCAAACGCGGAAGGGGGGATGCACTATGGAGCTGAACGAAGTGCTTGCACTGCTCACCATGATTGGTGGGACCGTGTATATTACGTTTCAGATTTCATGGGAAGTCTTTAAAGAGATCCATAACAATAAGAAATGACCGCCCCAGCTTTCCAATTCTGAGCGGTCATTCTTATTGACCTAACCGGAAGGAGCTGACCATGCGGACAGCACCTTTTCTGTTTTTAGTATAGTGCTTTTTCTTCGTCTTGTCAAGTTCGCCGCTGTTTTATTCCTCCATGCGGATGGCGCTTACCGGGCAGGCGTTGGCGGCGTCCACCGCCTGGGGCACTTCCTCCGGCGGGATGGGGCCGGGCTCGGCCACGGCCAGCACGCCCTCCATGTGGAATACGGCGGGGCACAGCCCGGCGCACTGGGTGCAGCCGATGCACAGGTCCGGGTCAACGAATGCAATCATAAAATCTGCCTCCTTCGGATGATGTCTGCTGCCAGTATGGGCGGTTTTGGTGCGAAATATGCTAGGCACCTGCGGGCGGCTGTGGTATAATGGAAGCTCAGGAGGATAGAGACCGATGAACATTCAGATTTTTGGCACCACAAAGTGCTTTGATACCAAAAAGGCCCAGCGCTATTTCAAGGAGCGGGGCATCAAATTCCAGATGATCGACCTGAAGGAAAAGGGCATGAGCCGCGGCGAGTTCGACAATGTGGCCCGCGCCCTGGGCGGCTGGGAAAAGATGGTGAACCCCAACGCCAAGGACAAGCAGACCCTTGCACTGCTGGAGGCGCTCATCGACTGGCAGAAAGAGGACAAGCTGTTTGAGAACCAGCAGCTGCTGCGCACCCCCATCGTGCGCAACGGCCGCAAGGCCACCGTGGGCTACCAGCCCGATGTGTGGAAGGACTGGGAGTAACCACGCAGTGGGGTTTTCACAAAAAAACCATGGGCAGGGTTTTGCACTCTGCGCTGCCCTGTGGTATACTGAAAGTCAGCAATAAAACCTTGGGAGATAAAAAACCATGACAAAACATTATATCACCCCGGAAGAACACGCCCGGCTGCAGCGCCGCCGGGGGCGGCAGGCGCTGGGCCTGCTGATCACGATCCTGGTTCTGGTGGGGTTTGTGACCGTGCTGCGGGCCGGTGTGGGACTGGTGGCCAACCTGTTCGATGACACCGCCCAGAAGCAGGAATACGAGGACAAGCTGGAGGGTCTGGTGCTGTTTGACCCCATGCCCTTTGACGGCATCGAGAACATCGACGACCTGACCCTGCGGGAAGCTGCCGTGTGGGGCTGCATCTACAACATCCAGGAGACGCAGGGCGGCTTCGACAACTACAACACCGACCCCGACACCGAACAGCTGCTGCTGCCCTCGGTGGAAGTGGACGCCTATCTGGCCCGGCTGGTGGGCCCAAGCTTCAAGCTGACCCACCGCAGCTTCGAGATGGAAGATATGACCATCGAGTTTGACGAGAGCAGCCAGTGCTACAAGATCCCGGTCACCGGTACGGTGGGCTATTACCGCGCCGTGGTCACCCGGCTGTTCAAGCGCAGCGGCCAGCTGCACGTCACCGTGGGCTATATTCCCACCTCCAGCACCGATGACAGCATCATCAACCAGTCCTCGGACACGCCCACCAAGTATATGGACTATCTGTTCGAGCGCCAGAGCGGCAGCTGGTATCTCACCGGTCTGACCGAGAGCGAGACCAAGCCCGACAGCGCGGCGAGCACCGAGGCCGCCAGCCAGCCGCAGCCCATGGCCGAAAGCGATGTGCAGGATGCCATCCTGGCCACCGCCGGTTCCTCGGAGGCGGCTTCCGATGCCGCTTCGGACGCAGCTGCCGAGCCGGACACCCAGAGCCTGGACGAGTCGGCTGCTGACAGTACCGCAGCCGAAGCAGATGCCGCCGATAACGGCGCGTCCAGCACGGCCGCATAATACCTGCAAAAACGAACACCCGACTGTGAAACATCACAGCCGGGTGTCTTTTTTTGAGAAAGCCCCCCTCGCTGAGGGAGGTGGCACGGCGTAAGCCGTGACGGAAGGAGTTATTTCAGATCGAACCGCACGACCACCAGACGGTACCACAGGTAGGGCACCATGTTCCAGATCATCCACAGTTCCATGAGGAGGTAGTGGGGCAGGTCACGCCAGCGGAAGGGGCGCTTGCCCAGCCTGCCCTCTTTCAGCAGGGCAAAGGCCTCGTGCATGCCCTTGTCCCATGCCTCGCCAAAGCCCTGCTTGTGGAACTTGTAGCACTTGAGCAGGTAGCCCGCGGCCAGCGGGATGAAGTTGAGCACCAGCATGAGCAGCGGCTCGTTCTTGAGGGGCAGCAGAATGCTGTTGCGGCCGCTCTGCTGGCTCTTGAAGGCGTTGTACCGCACGGCACCGGTGCTGGCTCCGCAGATGTGGTAGCACTTTGCCGTGGGACAGAGCACGTTTTTGTAACCTGCGTTGTTGGCACGCCAGCTCAGGTCCACATCCTCAAAGTAGGCAAAAAAGTTTTCGTCAAAGGTGCCGATCTCGTCCAGAATGCGCTTGCGGTACAGCGCAGCCCCTCCGCAGGCCGAGAAGATACGCTTTTGTTTGGTGTAGCGGCTGACACGGCGGCCGTCGCCGGTCTTGCAGGCAAAGCCCATCCAGGTCACATAGTCCCCAGCGTCATCGGCCAGCTCCCGGTCAAAGTGGCGGATCATCAGGCTCTGCACCGCAAAAATCTTGGGGTCGGTTTCGGCGGTGCGGATGAGTTCGGCCAGCCACTGGGGCTCCGCAAAGGCGTCGTTGTTGAACAGCACCACATACTCGCTCTCGGCCATGGCGATGCCCTGATTCACCGCGTGGGAAAAACCGGTGTTGGTGCCGTTTTCGATCAGGGTGAAGTTGGCCCGGCTGCAGTAGCTGCGGGCCTGTTCCAGACTTTCGTCGGTGGAGCCGTTGTCCACCACGATGAGCTGGAAGTTCTGCTCGGTCTGGGCGTAGACCGACTCGATGGAGTCTTTGAGCCAGCCCTTGCCGTTGATGTTGGGGATGACGATGGTTGCTTTATACATAAAGGTTACTCCTGTAAAACTGCACGATTACCGGAACAGTATAGCACAGTTGCGGGCAAAAAGAAACCGCACTCGCGGCGGAGTGCGGTAAATTTGTATGGGTCTTACGCGGCCAGTGCCTTTTCGATGTTGGCCAGCAGGGTGTCGTGGTTCTCGGCACACACCAGGATCACTTCGCCGGTGGGGGCCACGGTGACGGTGGCGGCCTTGGCGATCTGGTACTGATCTTCCAGATAGTGCTCCATGGACTGCTGCTCGCTGGTCACATAGGCTTCCAGTGCGCTCTTCACAGCGTCGGTCTTGCCCTCGGCGGGTTTGACGATGGCCACGGCATAGCTGCGCACCATCATGGCAGAGATGGAGGCGGCAAGGTCGGTGTACATATCATCTTCCAGATTCAGCAGGGGCAGCAGGATGCTGCGCACCTCATCGTCCAGCTGGCCGGCCTCGTACTCGGCGCTGTAGCCGTCGATGGCGGTGAACTTGCCGTCCTCGCCTTTGGTGAAGATCATATCGTATTCGTTTTCCTCGTCGGTGCGGGCATCGTGGAGGATCTGGGAATAATCCTTCGGGGCGGCGGAGTCGGCCTTGCTGCCGGCGGAGCAGCCCACAAGGGCAAACAGGGTCAGCCCTGCCAGCAGGGCGGCGATGAGTCGTTTCATAGTCGTGTAGTCCTTTCGTATCCAGTGCTTCGTGTGGCGGAGCTGCGCCGCAGTGCACGGCTAGTGTGCGCTGTTTTGCGGCTGGTATACCATATACGAACCAGACGCGCGGAGGATTGCAGGAAAATGGTAACAGTTTTATGAACGGCTCACAGCATCAGCGCATCCAGCTCGCCGTGATTCACCGGGGTGGAAAGGATGATCTGGGTGCTGGTGGTGCCCAGCTTCTGGAACTGCAGGATCAGGTGTTCCAGCTGGGGCATGCTGCCGCAGCTCACCTTGACCAGGAAGGTATAGGCACCGGTGACGTGGTAGCACTGCAGCACTTCCTTGCTGTTCTGCAGTAGCTCCAGAAAGGCGTCCTGCTTGGAGGGGGCCACCGACAGGCTGATGAGGGCGTCCACATACACGCGGTCGGCCGGGCGGTTCAGGGTGACGGTGTAGCCGCTGATGATGCCGTCCGTCTCCAGTTTGTGGATGCGGCTGGACACGGCCGGGCTGGTCAGCGAGACCTGCTCGGCGATCTCCTTGACCGGCATGCGGGCGTTTTTGGCCAGCAGGGAAAGAATTTTTCGATCCAGATCGTCCATGGGGGATGCTCCTTTGAAATATGTTGGATTGTATAAAATTTTCTGAAAGTAAAGTTTTATTGTTGTCGCAAACGCACAAAGGTTGAAAAAACTTGCTTTTGCTTCGCTTTGCGTTAATTATATAAAGTTTTGCGGGAAAAGTAAAGCATAATTTTAAAGTAAAATGAAAAAAATTGGTTTGACAAGAAAGAAAAAACGCGTATAATACATCATGCAAGGCAGCGCCCCGCACAAAGGCCTGCTGTGAAATTGAGATTCACCACTTTATATACTTTCCCACCCCTCTATACACAAAAACCCGCTGCCAGGCGGGTTTTTGTGTTTGCTGGGGCTTTTTTATTTTTTACACGAGGTACCCTTCAAAGCAGTGCAGATCCTCGGTCTTGACGATGCCCTCCAGATACAGGCCATCTTCCCGGTATTCTTCCACCTGCACACTGCCACGCTCCCGCATGGGGGCGGCAAGGCCCAGCTTGTCGTAGGGCAGCAGCACCCGGATGGTGTGCACCCGGTCGCTGAGCAGCTCGTCCAGCTTCTGCAGCAGGGTGTCCAGGCCGTAGCCGGTCTTTGCACTGGTGAGCAGGATGTCCGGGTCAAAGGACAGGGTGTTGGGCTTGTCGCACTTGTTGTACACGGTCAGGCGGGGGATGTCCGTGCAGTCCAGCCCGTCCAGCACCTCGTCGGTCACGGCCAGCTGTTCCTCGCGCTGCTCATCCCCGGCATCCGCCACCCGGATGATGACGTCCGACCAGGCGGCTTCTTCCAGCGTGGACTTGAAGGCCTCCACCAGATTGTGGGGCAGGCGGGACACGAAACCGACCGTGTCCACCAGCAGCACGGCCATGCCGCTGGGCAGCACCAGTTTGCGGCTGGTGGGGTCCAGGGTGGCAAACAGCATGTCGGCTTCGGCCACACTGGGGCCGCACAGGGCGTTCATCAGGCTGGACTTGCCCACGTTGGTGTAGCCCACCAGGCTCACCACCGGCATGCCGGTCTTGGCGCGGGCCTTGCGGCTCTCGCCCCGGCGCTTTTCCATCTCGGCCAGCTTCTCGGCCAGCGCGTCGATGCGGGCGTGCACATGGCGGCGGTCCAGTTCCAACTTGGTCTCACCGGCACCGCGGCGGGCACCGCCGCCGCCGCCACCGCCGCCGCCCTGACGGCTCAGGGCCTCGCCCATGCCCTGCAGACGGGGCAGGCGATAGCGCAGCAGGGCCAGCTCGGTCTGCAGTTTGCCCTCGTTGGTCACCGCACGGCTGCGGAAGATCTCCAGAATGAGCATGGTGCGGTCGATGACCTCCAGCCCGCCCAGCGCGGTGGAGATGTTGCGGATCTGGCTGCCGGTCAGCTCGCCGTCGAACACGGCGCATTCGGCCCCCAGCTCCTGCGCGGCAAGGCTGGCTTCCTCCAGCTTACCGCTGCCCAGCACGATGCCGGTCTCCGGGGTCTGGCGCTTCTGGCTGATCTGCGCCACGGCTTCCATATGGTTGGCCTCGCACAGGGCGGCCAGCTCGGCCAGACTGCGCTCACAGTCCCACAGGCCTTGGTCCAGCGCCAGCAGCACCACTTTGGTGGGCGGGGTCTCGGTCAGAATATCGTAAAGTTCGCTCAAAATAAGTCCTTTCTGTTTGGAAACTCCTTCAGGCTCGTCGCTCTGCTCCTCGCCAGCTCCCTCAGGGAGGGAGCCTTTTGACAGGGAGGAAAACGTTCCGGTTTCGCCGAAGGCCCCATCTCCGAGGGGGCTGGCATCGCGCAGCGATGACTGGGGGAGTTATGCTGTCTCAAATGCTTTTCTCGTCAGCAGATAGCTCCGGCATTCCACCGGGGTGCCGTCGAATTTGTGGTAGACCGTGTTGTGGTGGTACACAAAGCCTGCTTTTTCCATCACCCGGCCGCTGGCGGGGTTGGCGGCGGCATGGCCACAGGCCAGCCAGCGGCTGTCCGTGCGGGTGAACCAGTACGCCACGACGGCGCGGAGAGCCTCGGTGGTGAAGCCTTTGTTCCACCACTTCCGGCCGATGCAGTAGCCCGGCTCCCAGACGCCGTCGGTCAGGTCCAGCCCCGGCCACTCAGTCTTTTGCTGAGGCTCCCCCGGCAGGGAATTGTACAGGCTGATGGAGCCGAACACCTGTCCGGTGGCCTTTTCCACCATGGCCCACTGGTAATAGTCCGGGTTGGGGTAGAGCAGTGCCCACGCGGCCAGCAGCTCCCGCGTTTCGGCGGGGCTTTTGTGGGGCTCCCAGCGCAGATAGCGGGTCACCTCCGGGTCGCTGGCCCAGTTGGCGTACATCTGCGGTGCATCCTCCGGCAGCAGGCGGCGCAGGAGCAGCCGCGGCGTTTCGATGTCTTGTGTGCCGGCATGGCGCATGGCACATCCCTCCCTCATTCCATAAAGTATGCATAGGATAGCACAAAAACGGCGTTCCTGCAAGCGGCCGGGGCAGAAAACCCTTGACCGGACGCCCGTTCTGCATTAAACTGAAAGCCAAGTGCTTTTGTAGGAAAAGGAGAACCACCACCATGAGCGATGTACGCACGCTGCTGAAAAAACGCCCGCTGCTGTTCGACGGCGGTATGGGCACCTATTATAAAGGAGCCCCCGGCCGGGAATGTGAGCAGGCAAACCGGCTGGACCCGGAGGGCATCCGGGCGGTCCACCGCGCCTATCTGGCGGCGGGAGCCGATGCCATCAAGACGAATACCTTCGGCCTGCCCCGCATGGCGGCGGCTCAGGACCCGGAGTGGGAGGCACTGACCGACGCGGGCTGGAAGCTGGCCGCAGAGGCAGCGGCCGGGACGGACGCCGCCGTGTTTGCCGACCTTGGCCCCGCCCCGGACACCGAGGGCTTGTCGGCGGCCCAGGTGTACACGGCGGTGGTGCGGCGGTTTGCCGCCCTGGGGGCAAAGAACTACCTGTTTGAGACCCTGAGCAGCGACACCGGTGTTCTGGACGCCGTGCGTGCTTTGCGTGAGACGGTGCCGGATGCCTTTGTGCAGGTGTCCTTTGCGGTGCTGCCGGACGGCTACACCCGCGAGGGTCAGCACTGCCGGGCGCTGGTGCGCCGCATGGCGGACAGTGGCCTTGTGGATGCCGTGGGCCTGAACTGCGTGTCGGCACCGGGTGCCATGCGCACGCTGGTGCAGCAGCTGGGGAATGTGGGCATCCCACTGTCGGTCATGCCCAACGCAGGCTATCCGGTGGTCACCCGCACCCAGGTGCAGTACCGGGGCAAGCCGGACTATTTTGCCTCCGAGCTGGCCCGGCTGGCCGCTGAGGGGGTGCGCATCTTGGGCGGCTGCTGCGGCACCACCCCGGCCCACATCGCGGCCCTGCGCAAGGCACTGGATGCCCTGCCGGAGGGGCTGCCCATCGTCCCGGCGGCACAGATTTCCACCGTTTCCCGTCCGGAAGTGGAAACCGATGACGCCTTCCTGCGCAAGCTGCGGTCCGGCAAAAAGGTGATCGCCGTGGAGCTGGATTCCCCCAAGGACGCCGACCTGACCGCCTATCTGGAAGGGGCGCGCCGCCTGCAGGCTGCCGGCACCGACCTGATGACCGTGGCCGACTGCCCCATCGCACGGGCGCGCATGGATTCCTCGCTGGTGGCCTGCCGGGTGCACCGGGAGCTGGGCCTGCCCACCCTGCCCCACATGACCTGCCGGGACCGGAACCTCAACGCCACCAAGGCCCTGCTGCTGGGGCTCTACGCCGAGGGGGTCCGGGAGGTGCTGGCCATTACCGGAGACCCCATCCCTACTGCCGAACGGGATGAGGTGAAAAGCGTGTACCAGTTCAACTCCCGGAAGCTGGCCCGGTACATCGTCTCCCTGGCAGGGGAGGGCCGGGAGATGCCCGGCCCCATGACGGTGTTTGGGGCATTGAACCTGAACGCCCAGAACTTTGAGGTGGAGCTGCGCCGGGCAGCGGAAAAGCTGGAAAGCGGCATGACAGGCTTTCTGACCCAGCCGGTGCTGTCGGAGCAGGCCGTGCAGAACCTGCAGCAGGCCCGGCAGACCCTTGGCCCGGAGGCAAAGATCCTGGCCGGCATCCTGCCGGTGGTGAGCCAGCGCAACGCCATCTTTATGGAAAACGAGGTCAACGGCATCCATGTGGACGCCGCCATCATCGACCGCTTTGCCGGGCTGGACCGTGCCGCCGGGGAGGAACTGGGCATCGAAATCTCGGTGCAGGCGGCAAAAGCGGCCCTGCCCTATGCGGATGGATTTTACCTGATGACCCCCTTCAACCGGGTGGCCCTGATGGAGCGGCTCATCGCCCGCCTGAAGGAAGAAGTAATAAAGGATTGACAAATCGCACAAAAAACGCTATATTCTTTCTATAAATGCAATGAGAAAGAGTGCACGCTGTTTTTGCCGTTCAGAGAGCCGGAGCCCTGCTGCGAATCCGGTACGGCCGTGCGGTGTGCTGTCGCTTTTGAGCAGGAGCGGTGAGCCGGAAGGGTAGCCGCTTTCGGGCCGGTCCCACGTTATCGGGACAACAAGCGGCACGGGAAGCATTCCCGTGCAATTTGGGTGGTACCGCGGTTATGTTTTTACAAGCCGTCCCATGGAACGTTCCGTGGGGCGGCTTTTTGCGTCCCACTTCATCACAATTTTGGGAGGACACCATGAAAGAACTCGCAAAACAGTACGATCCCAGCCAGGTGGAAGACCGCATCTACCAGTTCTGGCTGGACGGCGGCTACTTCCACACGAAGGCCGACCCCGACAAGAAACCCTACACCATCGTTATGCCCCCTCCGAACGTCACCGGCCAGCTGCACATGGGCCACGCCGTGGACAACACCATGCAGGATATCCTGATCCGCACCAAGCGGATGCAGGGCTATGCCGCCCTGTGGGTGCCCGGCACCGACCACGCTTCCATCGCCACCGAAGCCAAGGTGGTGGAGGCCATGCGTCAGGAGGGCCTGACCAAGGAGATGGTGGGCCGCGACGGCTTCCTGGAGCGCGCCTGGGCCTGGAAGACCAAGTTCGGCAACCGCATCGTCAGCCAGCTGAAAAAGCTGGGCAGCAGCTGCGACTGGGACCGGGAGCGGTTTACCATGGACGAGGGCTGCTCTGAGGCTGTGAAGGAAGTGTTTGTGCGCCTGTACGACCAGGGCCTGATCTACCGGGGCAACCGTATGGTGAACTGGTGCCCCCACTGCAACACCTCTATTTCTGACGCCGAGGTGGAGTACGAGGAGAAGGACGGCAGCTTCTGGCACCTGCTGTACCCGGTCAAGGAGACCGGCGAGATGCTGGAGCTGGCTACTACCCGTCCCGAGACCATGCTGGGCGATACCGCTGTTGCCATCAACGGCGATGACCCCCGCTATGCCCATCTGCACGGCTGCCATGTGGTGCTGCCCCTGCTGAACAAGGAGATCCCCATTGTGTGCGACGAGCACGCCGACATGACCAAGGGCACCGGTGTGGTCAAGATCACCCCCGCCCACGACCCCAACGACTTTGAGGTGGGCCTGCGCCACGGCCTGCCCATC
>QWCN01006618.1_pt1 | contig 11903 bp, 11 predicted proteins | sample 1972711 | NCBI WGS metagenome assembly QWCN01 (sample SAMN09866707, study PRJNA288562) | Human gut metagenome isolate term1_stool, whole genome shotgun sequencing... | isolation source: gut | host: Homo sapiens | place: USA: California | reverse complement strand
GCGAACGAGCGCACGCCGATCACGTCGCAGTACGATCCCATCACGGGGATCGCTTCCAGCAGATGTTCGGCCTTGTCGCCGTCCATCACCACGCCGCGCTCGGTTTCGAGTTTCCACGCCCCCTGGTTGACGTCGAGGACCATGACGTTCATCCCGAGGTTCATGGCGGCCTTCTGGGTCGAGAGCCGTGTGCGGAGGCTCGAGTTGAAGAAGAGCATCAGCAGCGTCTTGTTGCGCCCCAGTCCCGTGAACTGGAAGCGGTCGCGTTTGATCTCCATCGCTTCGGCGACGGCCGTCTTCAGGTCGCCGATATCTTGTACGCAGGTAAACTTATCCATAATAATACGGTCGTTTCAATTTGTTTTTCTGTCCGGGTCTCGTTCCGGGCGGTCGTTGTCGCGGCTTGCAGCCGCGTTCGCAAATCTGACCCACCCCCAAACCCCCGCCTCGGCGGGGGCTTTCGGCTGTCGCCTATGCGAGTACCTCTTTGAATGCCGCCAAAAAGCGGTCCGCCATTTCACGCGTGAGGCACAGCGCCGGCAGCAGCCGCACGGTCGAGGCTCCCGCCCCGCCGGTGAAGATGTGTTTTTCGAAGAGCAGCCGCTTGCGGAGTTCCGGGCCCGAACCGTCGATCTCGATGCCGATCATCAGTCCGCGTCCGCGCACCTCTTTCAGCCCGTCGATTTTGTGCAGTTCTGCCAGCAGGTATTCGCCGATCTTTGCGGCGTTCTCCACGAGTCCGTCGCGTTCGATCACGTCCAGCACGGCGGTCGCCGCCGCGCAGGCCAGGTGGCTGCCCCCGAAGGTGGTGCCCAGCAGTCCCGGACGCGCCTCGAAGTGGGGCGCGATCAGCACGCCGCCGATGGGGAATCCGTTGGCCATGCCTTTGGCCGTGGTGACGAGGTCGGGACGGATGTTCGCCGCCTGATGGGCGAAGAAACGCCCCGTGCGGCCGTATCCCGACTGGATTTCGTCCAGCACCAACTGCGTCCCGGTTTCGGTGGCCGCTTCGCGCAGCCCCCGCAGGAACTCGTTCGTGGGGCAGTGGATGCCCGACACGCCCTGGATGCCCTCGACGATCACCGCCGCGAACTCCCGCGTTGCGAGTTTCGCGCGTGCGGCTTCGAGGTCGTTCAGCGGCGTGAACTCCACGTTGGGGGTGCGGTTGAAGGGCGATGAGATCGCGGGGTTGTCCGTCACGGCGACGGCTCCCGACGTGCGGCCGTGGAAGGCCTTCGCGATAGCCAGCACTTTCGAACGTCCCGTGTGGAACGAGGCCAGTTTCAGGGCGTTCTCATTGGCCTCGGCCCCCGAGTTGCAGAGGAAGAGGCGGTAGTCGTCGTAACCCGAGATGCGCCCGAGCTTTTCGGCAAGCCTTTGTTGGAGCGGATTTTCGACCGAGTTCGAGTAGAATCCGAGGCGTCCGACCTGCTCCTGTACGGCCCGCACGTAGTCGGGCTGCGCATGCCCGATCGAGATCACGGCATGTCCGCCGTAAAGGTCGAGGTACTCGGTGCCCGCCTCGTCGTAGACGAAGCAGCCCTTGCCCCGGACGGGTTCGATCGGATATAGTGAATATACGTTGAATAATTCCATCTTAAAATGCGTTTGCTTTGAGTTGCAGGCCCATTTTTTCGTCGAGTCCGAACATCAGGTTCATATTCTGTACGGCTTGTCCCGAGGCGCCTTTCAGCAGGTTGTCGATCACCGAGGTGATGTGCACCTTACCGTCGTAGACGGCCGTGTGCAGCAGCGCCTTGTTGGTGTTTACCACCTGTTTCAGGTCTACGTCGCGTTCCGTGACGCGGGTGAATGCCGCCGGGGCGTAGAAATCGGCATAGAGCTTCCGGACGGCCTCGCCGTCGAGAGGACACGCCGTGTAGACGCTCGCCAGAATGCCCCGCGTGAAGTCGCCGCGCATCGGCACGAAGTTGATCGCGCTGTCGAACGACGGCTCCAGCAGCCGCAGGTTGCGTCCGATTTCGATCAGGTGTTGGTGCGTGAAGGCCTTGTAGACCGAGATGTTCGACGCCCGCCAGCTGAAATGGGTCGTGGCCGAGGGTTTTACGCCCGCGCCCGTCGATCCGGTGACCGCTGTTACATGCACTTCGTCCTGCAACAGCCCCGCCGCGGCCAGCGGCAGCAGCGCCAGTTGGATCGCCGTGGCGAAACAGCCCGGGTTGGCCACACGCTTCGCGCGGCGGATGCGTTCGCGGTTCAGCTCCGGAAGCCCGTAGACGAATCCTTCCGACTCATCGCGGAAATCCTGCGCCAGGTCGATAATCTTCACGCCTGCGGGAATCGTGTTTTCCGCCAGCCATACCTTGCTCTGCCCGTGCGCCGAGCAGAGGAACACGACATCGGCCGACCCGAGGTCGTACGAGTCGCAGAACCGCATGTCGGTGTCGCCCTCCAATCCTCCGTGTACGTCCGCGAGGCGGTTGCCCGCGTTCGATGTGCTGTGGACGAAGACAATCTCGACCTGCGGATGGTTCACCAGCAGGCGGATCAGTTCGCCGGCGGTGTACCCGGCTCCTCCGATGATGCCCGCACGGATCATTGCTTGTTGCGCTTCTGGACGTTATAGAATATTTTGATCTGGTTGCCGAGGATCTTCGTGAATCCCTTCACGTCGTCCGCCGACCACGCCTTGTTGACCTCGCCGTATTCGCCGAAGTCGGTCTTCATCAGGTCGAACGTCGAGTCGACGCCCACGAGCGTGTAGTTACGCGGACGCAGGATCAGTTCCACGGTGCCCGTCACGTTGCGCTGCGACGAGAGGAGCATCGCCTCGATGTCGCGCATCACGGGCTCGAGGTACTGCGCCTCGTGGAGGAACATGCCGTACCACGTAGCCACCTGCTCTTTCCAGTAGATCTGCCACTTGGTCAGCGTGTGCTTCTCGAGCATCTTGTGTGCGGCGATGATGAGCATGGGCGCTGCAGCCTCGAAGCCTACGCGGCCTTTGATGCCGATGATCGTGTCGCCGATGTGCATGTCGCGGCCGATGCCGAATTTCGAACCGATGGCCTCCACGGCGCGGATGGCCTCGACTTTATCCGCATAGGGTTTGCCGTTGACCGCCGCCAGCTCGCCCTGTTCGAAGGTGAGTTTCAGTCGCTCTTCGCCCTCGGCCGTGATCTGGCTGGGATAAGCCTCCTCGGGAAGCGTCTGCTCCGAATGGAGGGTCTCCTTGCCGCCGATCGAGGTGCCCCACAGCCCCTTGTTGATCGAGTATTCCATCTTCTTGTAGTCGGCCGTGATGCCGTGCTTGCGCAGGTAGTCGATCTCGTATTCGCGCGTCAGGGTCATGTCGCGCGTCGGGGTGATGATCTCGATCTCGGGGGCGAGGATCTGGAACGTCAGGTCGAAGCGCACCTGGTCGTTGCCCGCGCCCGTCGAACCGTGCGCTACGGCGTCGGCGCCGATCTGCTTGGCGTATTCGATGATGGCGATGGCCTGGAAAATACGCTCCGAGCTCACCGAAATGGGGTAGGTTCCGTTGCGCAGGATGTTGCCGAAGACCATGTAGCGGATGCTCTTCTCGTAATACTCCTGCTCGATGTCGAGCGTGGCGTGGGCCACGGCGCCGAGCTCCACGGCGCGCTGTTCGATCTTTTCGAGTTCGGGCTTCGAGAATCCGCCCGTGTTGGCGATCGCCGTGTAGACGTCGTATCCTTTCTCCTCGGAGAGGTATTTTACGCAAAACGAGGTGTCCAGACCGCCGCTGAACGCCAGAACCACTTTCTTCTTTTCCATTTTATTTCGGTTTTTACTATTTCAGGTGAAACAACTTCTTTACTTTGTTCCTCAGGAACATCCGGTAGGGCGCCAGGCGCGACTGCTTCTCGGGCGGCTCCTTGGCCGGGTCGTAGAGCATCCCCGTGCAAAGGCACATGCGGCGGTTGTTGCGCTGCAGGATGTCGTAGTTGCAGCAGCCTTCGCAGCCGCGCCAGAACTCCTCGTCCTCGGTGAGTTCCGAGAAGGTCACGGGGACGTAGCCCATCCGCGAATTGAGCTTCATGACGGGCAGCGACGTGGTGATACTGAATAACTTGGCAAACGGGAATCGTCGTCGGGCAAGCTCGAACGTTCGTCGTTTGATCTGTTCCGCGAGTCCCATGTGCCGGTACTCCGGATCGACGATCAGTCCCGAGGTGGCGACGAAGTCGCCGTGACCCCAGCACTCGATGTAGCTGAACCCGACCAGTTTTTCACCGTCCAGCGCCACGACGGCCTTGCCACCGGTCATTTTTGCGGCGATGTACTCGGGCGAACGCTTGGCGATGCCCGTACCCCGCTGCAGGGCCGACTCATAGATCAGATCGCAAATACGCGGTGCGTAATGTGCGTGTGACGAGTCGGCGAATACGACGCTGATTGTGTTGTTATTCATTTATCGTTTATGTGGGTAAAAAGTTGTGTACGGATTAATTGATGCGGTAGGCGCGCTGCACGCCCTTGATGCGCATGATCTGATGAATCAGCGTGTCCACGACGGCTGCGCCGGGCACCTCGACCGCGACGGTTCCCGCCAGACAGCCGTTTCCCGCCGGGGCGAAGTTCATCGAGCGGATGCCCAGTTTGAGGTCGCGGACGATGACCTCGGTGATGTGGTTGGCCATGCCCGTCGTATCCGCCGCCACGATGCGGATCGTCACGCGGAAAGCCCCCTCGGCGTTCTGCCGCCAGCGGGCGTCGATCACCCGGTAGGGATAGTTTTCGCGCATGCGCTTGGCGTTGGGACAGTCGCAGCGGTGGATCGTGATGCCCGCATTGATCGTCACGAAGCCGAACACGTCGTCGCCCTTGATCGGGTTGCAGCACTTGGCCAGCTTATATTGTATTTTCGAAATGTCGTCGTCGATCACCAGTGCGTCCTGCGGCGCGGCGCTCTCCCGTGCGTTGTGCTGCGCGGCCTTCTGGCGCTCGATTTCGGCGGCCGCGGCGCGGCGTTCCTCCTCGGCCTCGCCCGAGAGGTGGCGGGCCAGTATCTCTTTGATCGACCCGAAGTCGAGCTTCTGGGTGGCGATCAGGGCGTAGACCTCGGTCCCGAGGCGCAGTTTGAAGTATTTGGCCAGGTAAGCCACTGCCTCGTCGATCGTGATGGCGAATTTCCAGTTTTTGAGCTTGCGCTCCAGCTCCTCGCGCCCCATGCGCGTATGCTTGGCCTGCTCTTCGCGCAGGTAGGATTTGATCTTGTTGCGGGCCTTCGACGTGATGACGAACGTCAGCCAGTCCGACTTGGGCGTCTGGTTCTTCTGGGTGAGGATTTCGACGATGTCGCCGTTGCGGAGCGTTTCGCGGATCGGCACCGAACGGTTGTTGACCTTGCCGCCCACGCACGTCGAGCCCAGCGAGGTGTGGATGTCGAACGCGAAATCCAGCAGCGTGGCCCCTTCGGGGAGTTTGCGCAGGTCGCCGTTGGGCGTGAAGACGAATATTTCGCCCGAGGCGGGCTTGGCGTCGAAACGCTGCGCCAGCGAGTGGGTCGTGTCCTCCATCAGTTCGCGCAGGTGCCCCAGCCACATCTCGCTGGTCTGCGCCCCCTGATTGACCCCTTTGTAACGCCAGTGCGCCGCGATGCCGCGCTCGGCCACGGCGTCCATGCGCTCGGTGCGTATCTGCACCTCGACCCAGCGGCCTTCGGCCGATACGGTGGTGTGCAGCGACTCGTAACCGTTCGACTTGGGGATCGAGATCCAGTCGCGCATGCGGTTGGGATTGGGGGTGTAGAAATCCGTCACCACCGAATAGGCCGTCCAGCACAGTTGTTTTTCGGCCTCCTTGTCGCAGTCGATGATGATGCGGATGGCGAAGATGTCGTAAACGCTCTCGAACGGAACGTGCTGCTTGTGCATCTTGGTCCAGATCGAGAAGATCGACTTGGTGCGGCTTTTGACGTGGAATTTGATGCCGAGGCGGTGCAACCGCTGCTCGATGGGCACGAGGAAGCGGGCGATGAACGCACGGCGTTCCTCGGCGCTCTCTTCGAGTTTCGCGACGATGTGCTCGTAATCCTTCGGTTCGAGGTATTTCAGGGCGATATCCTCCAACTCGCTTTTGATCGAGTACAAACCCAGCTTGTGAGCGATCTGGGCGTAGAGGTTCATCGACTCCCAGCTCTTCTTGCGCCACTTTTCGCGCGGGAACATCTCCAGCGAACGCATCACTTCGAGGCGGTCGGCCAGTTTGATGAGGATCACGCGCGGGTCCTCGGAGTAGCTGACAATCAGGTCGCGGAAATTGTCGGCCTGCTCCTTGGCCACTTTGAGCTTCAGCTCCGAGATGTTGGCCAGCCCGAGGGTGATGCCCACGACCTGGTCGCCGAAGCGTTTGCGGATGTCGGCGCTCAAGGCGAGGAACTCCTCGGCCGGGAGCTGTTTGTGGGCCAGCCGCACGACGTCGTGGAGGATGGACGCAACGGCGGAGTTACGGCCGAGGCCGACCTCCGAGATCACGATCGAGGCCACCGCGACGGCGTGGTCCACGAGGGGCGAGCCGTCGTAACGCACCAGTCCGGCGAGCTTCGCGTCGGCATACTCCAACGCTTCGTCGACGAGGCGTTGTGTCTGCTCCGAGAAGTTCGCGCTCACGAGCGTGCGGAGTTTTTCGTAACGTGAAAAGTCCATTTTTACCTAACCAAAAGCCTATGCTCGCAAAGATATGAAAAAAAATTATAAATTTGTAACATTGAACCAATACGTTCCGTTATGGCAAAGAAAAAGGAGGCATATGTACCGACCGTGGGCGAGGAGATCGGCAATGTGGTGTCCCACGGCGTGATGTCGCTGCTGTCGCTCGCGGCCCTGCCCTTCGCTGCCGTGTGGGCCTATGCGCATGATCCCGACGGAGTTCTGGCGTCGGTTTCGGTCTCGGTTTTCGTGATCTCGATCTTCCTGATGTTCCTCGCTTCGACGCTCTACCACTCGATGAACCCGCAGTCGAAGCACAAGGACGTATTCCACATCCTCGACCACATCTTCATCTACGTCGCCATTGCGGGCAGCTATACGCCCGTCGCGCTGATGGTCATCGGCGGCTGGCAGGGGGTCTTCATCACCATCCTCCAGTGGGCGATGGTCCTTTTCGGCATCTTCTACAAATCGCTCTCCCGCAAGTCGATACCGGCCGTCAGCCTGACCATCTACCTGGTCATGGGCTGGACGATCGTCTTCTTCCTGCCGCTGTTCGTGCGCCGTGCCTCGACGCCGCTGCTGGTAATGATCGCGCTGGGCGGCCTGCTCTACACCCTCGGGGCCTGGTTTTATGCCAAGAAGGGATTTCGCTACCACCACATGGTTTGGCATATTCTGATTAACCTCGCGGTTGCGGCGCATTTCGTCGGGATCGTCTTTTACCTCTGCTGACATGGCCGCTATCGATCTGCACATCCATTCCGAATACAGCAGCGACGGGGAATTTCCCGTTGCCGATATCGTCGGCAAGTGCCTCGGGGCGCAGTTGACGCTCTTTTCCCTGACGGACCATAATTCGGTGCGGGGTGTCGGCGAGGCCGCCCGGCTGGCCCGCGAACGGGGCGTCGGGTTCGTCCCGGGCATCGAGATCGACTGCAACTACCGGGGTACGGACCTCCACCTGCTGGGATACGGCATCGACTGGCAGTCGGCGGATTTCGCGCGGCTGGAAGAGGAGGTTGCCGCCAAGGTCATGGCGTCGTTCGGGGGCATGATCGACAACCTGCTGAAACTGGGTTTCTCCGTGGATGCCGAAGCGGTGCTGGAGGCCGCTGCCGGGGGACTGCCGACAGGCGAACTGATCGCCGAGGTGATGCTCTCCGACGCGAAATACCATACGCCTCCGCTGCGGCCCTATATGGAGGGCGGTGCGCGGAGCGACATGCCTTACATCAATTTTTACCTCGATTATTTCGCCCAGGGACGCCCGGCGTTCGTCCCCGTCGAATACATGGACTACCGTGATGCCGTCGAACTGGTCCGCGACAATGGCGGCACGCCCGTCGTGGCCCATCCGGGGTTGAATTTCCGGGGCCGCGAGGAGGTTGCCGAACAGCTTTTGGACCGCGGGGCCGCGGGACTGGAGGTCTTCAACAACTACCACACTCCCGAACAGGCCGTCTATTTCACCTCGCTGGCCCTTTCAAAAGGAGCTTTGATGACCTGCGGGAGCGATTTCCACGGCAAGACCAAGCCCCGCATCGCCGTCGGGCGATTCCCCGCTGACAGCCGTTTCGACGGTCGTCTGTCAGACTTTGTAAACCACGTAAATAGGATCGGCGGGCAGGGCGTATAGCCTGCGCTCCTCGTCGGTGAAGGTCGCGGCGTAGTCGATGTCGGCGGCTTCGAAGCCCGCCTCGCGCAGACGGTCGGCATAGTCGGCGCCGTAGATGCGCCGGTGGTCGTACTGCCCGAAGATGCGCGTGCGCTCGTCGGGGTCGGTGATCGAATCGTCCTCGTAGGTCTGTTCGTAATCCCGGTCCACGGGCGAGAGGACGATGCCCCAGCCGCCGGGTTTGAGGATGCGGTGCAGTTCGCGCAGCGCCTTCCGGTCGTCGGCGACGTGTTCCAGAATGTGGTTGCAGATCACCACGTCCACCGAATCGTCGGCCAGCGGAATCTGCTGCACGTCGAAATGGATGTCCGCCAGCGGGCTTTCGAGGTCGGCCGTGACGTACTGCCCCGGATGCGATTTGAAGTGGGGTTTGAGGTGGCGCATGATACAGACCTCGGGAGCGATGTGCAGTGTGCGCGGAAAGGCCGTCAGGAGGTCGGTTTCGCGCGTCAGGTAGAGCCACAGCAGGCGGTGGCGCTCCAGCGACAGGCACTTGGGGCACAGTGCGTTGGGCCGCGGCTGCACATAGCCGTAGGGTAGGAATTTCCGGTATTTCGCGCCGCACACGGGGCATTCGACCCCGCGGCCCTTGTAGAAGAGTCCCGCTACGGGCACGGCCCATCCGGCGATGCGTTGCAGTACGGGGCGCGGAATGTGGTTCAGCGACCAGCGGATCAGTTTTTTCATCCTATTCCAGCACTTTGTTCACGTCGGCTTCGGCCTTGCGCAGCCGCGCCTTGCACGAGGCGATCAGTTCCGTGGCGCGCTTCACCTCCGCCGCGAGGCTGTCCACATCCATCTCTTCGCTGCGCAGCCGCGTCAGTATTTTTTCGATCTCGGCCATCGCATCGGCGTAGGCCAGCTCTTTCTTTGCCATATTTTTCAGGATTTTACGGTTGCATTTATCTTGCCGTCGGAAACCTCTATTTCGATGTGCTCACCCGCCGCGACCGCCGCGGCCGAGGTCACGGCCTTGCCGCCGCTCCGCACCACGGCGAATCCCAGCCGGAGGATGCGCTCGGGCGACCGTCCGGCGATCAGCTCCGCGGCGTTCTCCAGCCGTGTCGTCTGCCGCGCGAGGAAATTCCGCGCTGTTTCGGGCAATAGTGTTCCGAGGTGTTCCAGTCGCAGCGATTGCCGCGTGAGGAGTTCGCCGCTCAAACGCCGCACCTCGCCCGAGAGGCGTTCGAGACGCACCTCCGAGGCGTGCATCGCCGCGGTCGTGGTATCGTGCAGTTGCAGGGCGGCGCAGTCGAGCCACCCGTCGATTCCGGCCATCCGCTCGACGAGCCATCCGGCCACCGCCGTCGGGGTTTTGAGCGCCGTGTGCGCCACCATGTCGGCGACGCTGGTGTCCTTGTCGTGTCCGATCCCCGTCAGGACCGGCAGCGGGAACTGCGCCACGTGGGCGCAGAGGCGGTAGGCGTTGAAGCAGTTGAGGTCGCTCCTCGATCCGCCGCCGCGGATCAGCACCACGGCGTCGAATTTTTCCAGGTTGTTTGCGACGTTGCACAAGGCTTCGACGATCGACTCCTCGGCCGCTTCGCCCTGCATGAAAGCGTCGAACAGCGTGAGGGAGAACCGGTAAGGACTTTTATCCAGCTCTTTGCAGAAGTCCTGATAACCCGCGGCGTTGACGCTCGACACGATGGCGATACGCTGCACGACGGCCGGCATCGGCACCTCGCGGTTCATCTCCCAAACCCCGTCCTGCTGCAGCTGTGCGATGGTCTGCTGCCGCTGCCGCTCCATGTCGCCCAGCGTGTACGAAGGGTCGATGTCGGTGATCTGCAGCGAGAAGCCGTAGAGTTCGTGGTAGGAGACCAGCACCTTGGCCAGTATTTTGATGCCCGCGGCGAGCCGCTGGCCCGTTTCGGCTTCGAAATAACCCGAGATGCGCGGATAGTGCGACCGCCACACGACGGCCCGGGCCTGTGCCGTCGGCACGCCGTTGTCGCCGCCCTTTTCGACCAGTTCGAGGTAGCAGTGGCCCGAGTAGTTGACTTTTATTTCGGAAATCTCGGCGCTCACCCACACGGGCAGGGCGAACTGCCCTTCGAGTGCCGCCTTCACGCGGCGCTGTAATGATGTTGCGGGCCGTCTCGCCCAGACAGACGTTCAGCTCCTCGCCGTGGTCGATGCGCACCATCTTGCGCCACGTGGCGGTGTGTGCCGCGAGGTAGGCGAGCGGCAGCAGCGCAGCCCACGGGCGGCCTCCGGCCAGCAGCGTGAGGCAGAGTGCGACGGCGGCGGCCCCGAGGGCGAAATAGCCCCAGCGGCCGACTCCGGCCCCGAGGCAGACGACGACCGTGCGCTTGTTGCAGCGGGCGTCCTCTTCGCGGTCGCGGAAATTATTGACCATCAGCATCGTGTCGATCACCAGCCCGCAGGCCAGCGCCGCGACCGAGACTTCCCATGTCCACGTTCCGGTCAGGATATAGTAGGTGAATCCCACGGGGATGAGTCCGAAAAAGAGAATGACCGCGATGTCTCCCATGCCGTGATAGGCCAGTGGCCAGGGTCCTGCGGTGTAAAAATAAGCGAAGACGACGCAGGCGGCGCCCACGGCAACGAGTTCCCAGCCGCCGTAGCGGAGGATGTCGGCGTGGAGAGCCCAGGCGAGGATTCCGATTCCGGCGGCGCAGGCCGCGAGGGTGAATCCGGCGATGCCGGCCTTCATGGCCGGGAGGGTGATGTATCCCTTGGCGAAGGCGCGGTCGGGACCCAGCCGGTCGGGTTTGTCGGCTCCTTTCATAAAGTCCCAGAGGTCGTTTACGAGATTGGCCGTACACTGCATCAGCACGGCGAACAGCAGGCACAGCAGGGCCGGCAGCCAGTGGAATGCACCGTCGGTCCAAGCCAGTGCGGAGCCGACGAGGATGAGGATTACGGAGTTGCCGAGGCTGTAAGGCCTCACGGCGAGAATCCATGCGGGAAGCGAGTTGGTTTTCATGTATGAGGGTTAATTCTTGGGCGGGGGATTAGCGGAAAACGAGCTCTACGGGGCGCGGGATGCGTTTGCCTTCGGGGAGCTGGATGCTCAGCACGCCCTCGGTTTCGATCGGGCGGCCGTTCTTCCGGGCCGGCTGCCAGCGCGGGGCGTCGGCCACGGCTTTCAGCACGCGTCGTTTGAGGCGGTTGTCGGTCGATTCGAGCTCCTGGTGGACGACGGTGTCGCCCTCGGGGGTGATTTTGTAGCGCAGGACCACGCGGGCGGCGGGTTCGCTCGCATCCCACCGCACCCGGCTGGCGATATAGTGACCGAACGTGGAGTCGGCGGGGAAAGCCGCGGGCTGGTCGTAGCGCAGGGTGATGAGCATCACGCCGTGCGCGGCCCGCTGGCCGTAACGGGCGATGGTCTCCTCGTCGGCGGGGAGCATCTCGACGTTCTCGATGTCCTCGGGCGGGATCGAGCGGATCTCCTTCATCTCCTTGCCGTTGACGATATACATCGGCGTAGGTTTCGGCGTCGCAGCCCGGACGGCTGCGGCGAAGCACAGGAGAAAGAGAAGTATGACGTATCTTTTCATAACCGTGAACATTTTATAGTCAGAACGGTCGGAGGGTGCGGGATATTGCCCGCTGAAACC
>QWCN01012689.1_pt1 | contig 11905 bp, 10 predicted proteins | sample 1972711 | NCBI WGS metagenome assembly QWCN01 (sample SAMN09866707, study PRJNA288562) | Human gut metagenome isolate term1_stool, whole genome shotgun sequencing... | isolation source: gut | host: Homo sapiens | place: USA: California | reverse complement strand
GGTAACTTACCGATACAGCGGTCCGTACTGCTTGCACGCAGCATAATCCGCAGCCTGCTGATCCTGTGTGCCGAAGCTGGCCCATGCGTGGGGGCGATAGACCTTCTCGGCAGGGACATTGTGCATCGTAACAGGGATGCGCAGCATGCTGGCGAGCGTAATGAGGTCAGCACCCACATGGCCGTAAACGGTCACGCCGTGGTTGGCACCCCAGTTTGCCATAACGCTGTACACATCGGTGAACGCCCCCTGTCCGGTCAGGCGCGGGCAGAACCATGTGGTCGGCCAGGTTGGGTCGGTGCGTTTGTCGATAGTGTTGTGAATCTCGTCGGGCAGATCAGCCGTCCAACCCTCGGCAATTTGCAGGACGGGGCCAATGCCTTCCACAATGTTGAAACGCAGCATCGTAACAGGCATCTCTGCCTTGCAGCGGAAGTGGCTGGAATATCCGCCGCCGCGGAAGTACTCATAGTCCGCACGGCACCAATCGGTGGCGTTCAGGCATGCCTTGATGTCCGCATCAGTCATCTCCCAGAACGGCTTCATCACGTGATTGCCCTCAGCATCCACACAGGCACCGGAACCGTCCAAGGCCGTTGCGCCGGAATTGATGAGGTGAATAAAGCCGTTGGCGGCAACGCCGTCAGGCTTCTGCCCGGTCACACGCTCGCAGGCTTCCGGGCTCCAGTAGGTGCGCACGTCATGGAAGCACGGCGCAGAGCCGGAAACAAGGCTGCCCAGCATCATGGCAATGCCGTTGCAGGTATCGTTCTCGGTAGCGAACGGGGTCGGAAACTCCCAATCCTTGTCTGCCGGAACGATCTTCGACTTCGTGATGACAGGCGGCAGGTTCTTACCGAGGTTCTTATCAAAGCCCTCTTTGCAATTCTCGCGCACCCATGGGAAATTCATTGGGAAGTGATTGACTCTAGTTGATAAACGACATTCCCATCAGAATTATCAGTGTAAGTGAAGTGATAAACTAAGGCGCTTTTTTGTTTTGAGGAATCCTCAAATTGATTATCAGATGTTTCTGTAAAAACTAGAGCTTCAGAAGCCGCCGTATCGAACGTTACATCTGTTACCGTAATATCGCCGTAGGGGAGAGAGGTTTCTTGGCTGTAATAGCAAGTCCCGTTTTGCGGATCACCAAAGGGCCACTCGGTTATACTCGAAATAGAAAGATCAGAAAGCCCTAAATATAAATCGGCGGTTTGCAGAATATCGCTTTCGGGAATTTCCCAGAAAAAATTGGAATTCTGTGTATAAGAAGAACCCTCGCCGTTTCTTTCAAAAGTCTGGTATAGCAAAAAGAATGACAAAGAATAATCTAAAGGAATATCTTTGGTGCTTTGCATAGGGGAATGGAAAAAACGTCCCAAAGTTTGGGTATATAAAGCAAGATCGGATTTCTGCGCTTCATTATCAGGAAATACGGAAATTTGTTCATTTTGGGCGGGAGTACTCTCCGGAAGCACATCACCAGATGCCGACTCGACAGGTTCATCAACGGAAGCCGTGGCAGCAGGAGTTGGAGATGGGGGTGTTGAAGCGGATGTATCCGTCGAATTTGTGTCCGAATTGTTTTCTGAATTTGATAAAGGAGTGGATGATGCCGAGGACGATGCAGGTGTAATAGAAATGCTGCATCCCGACAGTAAGCAAGTGCATAATGCAATAGAAAGAATGGCTTTTGTGCTTTTCTGAGTCATAATCGAAATCCTCCTTCAATAATATCTAACCACAAACGGAAAAAGGACGTTTGTAGGGAAAATACGAAGATGTGCATAGAGATCGCAATGTATTTTATAATAGCGCCGTCACTCGTCGAAGACAACCGTTCCAGGGATAGAGTTTTGAGTAATGATAAAAAGTAGCACTGCAAATCCTCAAAACCATCTTCTCGATGTAAAATAAAGGCGTAGTGCTTCAATAGCGGTGTGAATTTTTGAACGAGTGTCCATGCTGCGGTTGAATCACCGGATTGGTATGCAACAATGCCTTGATAAATTTCCGGGGCCATTTTCTTCTATCACCCCGAAGGGTAAGGAGAAAACAGCGGACGGTTTGTAAACGTAAGAAAAAAGAAATTAAATTATAGCAGTAAGACTTTGAAAATCGCCATTTGAAAAGCATCCACACAACGCCGCTATAATGCCAAGTAGAATGATTCGGCGATGCTGCTACTGCTTTGCTTATTGCTGCTCGGAAAAATAGAGTCCCAGGTTTTCCTCGATGCGCTGGACGGCGGTGTCCAGGTCGATCTCGTTGCCGTAGTAGTCAAACGCAGCCTCATGCGTTACATCATAAATCGTGGCAGAGCTGACGGACGGCGCGCCCAGCTCTTCGATCAGGGAATCCCAATCGCAGGTCAGTGGGTCGGCGGCGTAGGTCTGCTCCCCGTCCGCGATGGTCTGCGCCAGATAGGCGTTTTCCACATCCCGCTGTACCGAGAAGCCCTTGTAGAGGGAATTCAACTGCACAACGGGGTCTGTCAGCATGATTTGGACAAAAGCTTTTGCCAGTGTGGGGTTGGCGGCGTTAGCCGGGATGGAAACGATCTCTTTGGCCTCAAAGCCGCTGCCGGGCAGCGGCCGGATGGCAACGGCGGGGTAGCTCCAAAACAGCTTCAGCGCGTCGGAACGGCTGCTTACAACGCCGGTACCGCAGGGGTAACTCCCCTCGGCCACCTTGATCAGGCTCATGGCAAACTCCGACTGGGCCACGCTCTGTCCGTTGCCGCTGGCCATCACATACTCGTTGGTTTGGGCGGTGATCTGCTGGCCATCGATCATCTCTCTGGTGGATTGCAGGAATGCGCGCAGCGCGTCCTCGTCAATGCGCTTCTCCTCCGGGAAGAGCCCGGCGCTGGAGGCAATATAGAAGGAATCAAAAATATCCTCGTAGGAGGTGTTAAAAATCAGGCTTTGCTCCTGATAGAGCGCGGCCAGCGACGCCAGCGAGGCGTAGTCATCCACGTTGATCTCGCTGCTGCCGCTTACAAAAACCGGCACGCGGAACACCGACGGATAGGCGTAGGGCCTGCCGTCCAGCGAGTAGGCGGTCAGGATGTTTTCATAGTATCCGTCCATCGAAACAACACCATCCAGCGACGCCAGCACACCTTTCTCCATCAGCGAACGGATGGGCAGGCCGTCCAGAAAAAGCACGTCGGGCGCTTCACCGGCCAGCAGACGGGTGTTTAGATTCTTGATGATATCCTCGTCGGAAAGGGCCTGGCTGGTGGCATCGCGGCCAAATTCCAACTGAACGTCACAATCCGGGTACTGGTTGGCAAAGACCGCGGCGGCGCTGCGGATGACATCGCTGTCCTCCAGCGCCCAAATATACAGGCTTTGCGCTGCCTGTGTGGGCAGGGTGGCGTCCAACCGGATCAGGACAGTCAGCGGCGCGCCGTTCTGCAGGCAGGACACCAGGAAGGCGGCATCCCCCAGCGAGAGAATCTCATAGTCGGTGGTCTGCGGTGCGGCGTAGACAAAGCCTTTTTCCTGCACCATGGCCTGCTTGACCGAGGAACCAAAGCCCGCCTGAAAAACTCCGTCCATGGTGAGGAAAACGATCTGCTGGTTCTCGCCGTCCACCGCATAGGCGGCCACCTCCTGTGCCTCAGGAACAATCGCAAAGGAATCGGCCTTTTCACCGGAAGGAAGCGCATAGACATCCATCGTTCCGGCATTCCGGTTGCGCAGATACAGCCGGTTGCCCGATACCGCAAAGGTATAATCCACAACGCTGGGACGGATCGTGGCGGAAATATCCCCGCTCTGCCCGTCCACAATCTGCAGAACACAGCTTCCTGCGCCGTCCGCCAGGCAGACGACCGCATACCCCGGGGCGGCGGCAAAGTCGGTGATGTAGGGCGCGGTGCCGCCGGCAGGCGGCGTATCCGTCAACACTGTGCGGACGCTTCCCTGCGAATCGACGCGGTAGAGCGTCAACGCGCCGCCGGTCTCGGCGGCGGCCACCCACCACCGGCCGCTGCCGCCGTAACAGGCGGTCAGCGTTTCCACCTGCGTTTTGTCCAGCCCGTCCAGAAAGGCTTGTACGGTGGAGGGATCGATGGTTTCCCAGCCATCCCCCGTCCAGGAAAACGCCGCTGCGGTGTTTTGGGCGTCATTATACAGCGATAACGTGGGAACGCCGTCCAGCATCTGTAGCTTGGCGGGAGCGAAGCCGCTGTCCACCGCGGGGGTGACCTCCGTCTGGGTGTATTTTCCCGTGGCGTACTTCGTTTGGGAGGCCGTTCCCGGCTCCTCGGTTGAAGGAGCGGCGGAACACCCTGCCAGCGCCAGCAGCAAAGCCATGAGGGCGGCCAGCGGCGCAAGCCGTGATCGAATTCGGTTCATACAAATTCCTCCTGACGGGGCGGCGGCGCAGGCGGCCGCTGCCCTGGCAATTTTGGTAATACCACTGTACCACACAAAACCTGAAAAAATCCTGAATGCGCCTGCGGCTCTTTCCGGCCTTGGTTGCGCTCCGGGAAAATTTGTGCTATAAATTAAATAATCTGCCGCTTTTGATACGGCCTGCGAGATATGCCCCGGGAGGTAGAATACATGAACTTGCTAGTGATCGAAGATGACCGGAAACTGAACCGGATGCTGTGCGAAATCCTTGAAAAAGAGGGCTACACGGTGAAAGCCTGCACCGACGGGGAGGAAGGCGCTTACTATCTGCAGCAGAACGCCTACGACCTGGCGCTGGTGGACTGGATGCTCCCCGGCGAAAGCGGGCCGGACATCCTGCGGGAAAGCCGCCGCAAGGGGATCATGACGCCGGTGGTGATGCTGACGGCGCTGACCGCCGTGGAAAACAAGGTGACCTGCCTGGATGCCGGCGCCGACGACTATCTGGGTAAACCCTTTGACAGCCGGGAGCTGTTGGCCCGTGTCCGGGCCAACCTGCGGCGGCAGGCCCCCATCGAGGAGCTGGTGGTGCTGCGGTACGGGGATCTGGTGTACGACACCAAGGCGCTGCTGCTGGCCTGTGGCCGGGAGGAGATCGCGGTCTCCAAAAAGCTGGGCCTTATGATTGAACTGTTTATGAAAAGCAAGGGTCAGGCGCTGGCACGAGCCACCCTGTTTGCCCGCGTATGGGGCGCGGACGCCGACGTGGAGGAGGCCATTCTGGACAATTACATCGGCTTTTTCCGCCGGCGGCTGGCCCAGATCCACTCCAAGATGAGCCTGCGGACCGTTCGAGGTGTTGGGTATGCCCTTGTGGAAGAAAAAGAAGGCCGCTGAACCGGCCGCGCCGTTGGACGTTCTGCGGTGGAAGATCGTAGCGGTGAACATCCTGTTTGCCGCCATGGTGGTGGCTACCCTCTGTTTCGTGGCCGCCCGGCAGGGAAAGAACGCCCTGGAGGAGAAGCATAGGCTGGCCTTCGCCTCCCTCTGTTCCGCCCTGGAACAGCCGATCCTGGAGACACAGACCATCGACCATAAGGCGATCTACAGCAGCGCGGTGGAAAACCGCCTGGTGTCCGCCTTATTCGAGAAGGGAGCCCCCATCGAGAATCCCTACCTGCAGGGCGATGATGCCGCACCGCTGCTCACTCTCAGCGAACCAATGCTGGAAGAGGCGCGGCAAAGCGTGGATGGGCAGAACGGCCTGTGGGCCAAAACGGTTGTCCGGCAGGCATACACCCTGCGGGACGGGAGTGCCCTCTGGTTTGCGGAATACTGTGCAATCCCCACGGCCAGTGGGAATTGGATCGAGATGTACCTGTTTCAGGATGCCGCGACCTTCCGGCAGGAATGGGGCAGGATGCAACTGTTGTACGTAGCGGTGGCGGCGGGCGGCGTGCTGGCTTTGGGGGCGCTGGCCTTTGCGCTGACCGGCTGGGCCATGCAGCCCGCCCGGCGGGCCGAGCGGATGGAGCGGGAGTTTTTGGCGGCGGCCAGCCACGAGTTGAAAAGCCCGCTGGCAGTGATCATCACCAGCGCCGAACTGCTGCCTTCCGGCGGCGAGGAGGCAAAATACCGCGCCAACATTCTGTCAGAAGCGCACCGGATGGCGCAGCTGGTGCAGGAGCTTCTATCCCTTTCCCGTCTGGAGACCGCTGCCCGTCAGATCATGCCGGCAAAGCTGGACACCGAGGCCTTTCTCTGGGAAGTTTACGAGACATGGCAGCCGGTGGCGGCAAAGGCCGGTGACCGGCTGACCCTCCGCCTGCCGGACGGCGCGCTGCCGCCCATTCGGGCAGACGAGGACGCGCTGAAGCAGGTGATGGCCATTCTGTTGTCCAACGCCGTTCAGCACACCCCCAGCGGTACGCAGATCGAACTTTCCGCCGTGGCGGCGGGGCGAACGGTCTGCCTGTCGGTGGCCGATACGGGGCCGGGCATTGCGGATAAGGAACGGGCTTTCCAAAAGTTTTATCGCGCAGACCCGCAAACCGGCGATGCCAGCCTGGGTCTGGGCCTGAGCATCGCGCAGAAGCTTGTGGCGCTGCATCACGGCAGCATCATATTTCAGAGCAGCACATTATTAAGCGGCTTAACTTGAAAACAAAAATGTCTATTACCATTTTTATAACACATCGATACTCCAGCCTTCGATTGGCGGATTTCATTCTGGTATTAAAAGATGGCGAATTAGTCGAATCCGGTTCCCATCAGGAACTGCAGAAAGCTGGGAAGTATTATTCAGAATTAATCAAAGCGCAGATCGAACCAATCGACCATTTGGCGCAATTGGATGAGACCTAAAAGCTGTTTTGGCAGAAAGGTATTCAGGTTTTTTTCAGGTTCCCTGTGCTACAGTGTAGGCAGGGAGGTGAAGGCGATGAAACGGCCAAAGGTCACTGGCCTGCGCCGGAGGGAGAGCTGGCAGGCACTGCCTTTTCTGCTGCCCAGCCTGTTGGGGCTGTGCCTGTTCTATCTGTTCCCACTGGCCGAAACGGTTCGGGCCAGCTTTATGGACCCGCTGCGCAGCCGGGCCGTCGGGTGGGGGAACTACCGGGCGCTCTTTCAAAATACTGCGTTCCGTCTGGCTGTCCGCAACACCTGCCGCTTTCTCTGCATCTGCATCCCGGCGCTGCTGGCCGTCAGCCTGCTCTGTGCGGTGCTGCTTGGCGCGGCAAAACGGCGGGCGGTCTTTTTCAAAAGCGTCCTCCTGCTCCCCTATGCGATCCCTGTTGCCAGCATCGTTGTGTTATGGAGGGCGCTTTTCTCCGGCAAGGGGCTGGTCAACGGCTTGCTGGTGGGGCTGGGGTGCCGGCCCGTGGACTTTATGGGCAGCAGCGCGGCCTTTTGGGTGCTGATTTTCACCTACCTTTGGCGAAACAACGGGTACGATATGCTGCTGTGGCTGGCGGGTCTGGAGACCATCCCCCGGCCCTTGTATGAAGCGGCAGCGGTGGATGGAGCCACCCCTTTTCAGACCTTTGTCTTTATCACGCTGCCCAATCTGCTGCCAACGGTGGTGCTGACCACCATACTGAGCCTGGTCAACTCCTTTAAGGTCTTTCGGGAGGCCTACTTGGTGGCAGGCAACTACCCGCAGGAAAGCATATATCTGCTGCAGCACCTCTTCAACAACTGGTTCCTGTCGCTGGACATCGGCAAGCTGTCTGCCGCCGCCGTGCTGCTGGCGCTGGGGCTTGGCTGCGTCGTGTATCTACTGTATCACTTTTGGGGTGGTGGGCAGGAATGAGAAAAAAGGAGCCTCTTTTGCCGGTGCTGATCCTTGGCCTGCTGGCCTTCACCGTCCTTTGGCCGCTGTGGTTTACCGTCGACGGTGCGCTGATGGCGTCGGACGAATTGACAGCCGCCCTGGGGCCGGCCCTGTTGGACACAGCAGACGGCGGGTATGCGGTGTGGACGATCCTGCCTTCCTGGCCGACGCTCCAACCGCTGGCGGAGCTGCTGCTGGACACCCCGCAGTTTTTTTCGGTCTTCTGGAACACCTGCCTGCTGGCCTTTGCACAGATCGCCGGTCAGCTGGTGGTCGCCGCCCCCGCATCGTGGGCGTTTGCCAAGCTGCGCTTTGCGGGCAGGCGTTTCCTGCTGCTCGGGTACATTGCGCTGATGGTGCTGCCCTTTCAGGTACTGATGGTACCCAACTACCTGATCGCCACACGCCTTGGAATCTACGATACGCCGCTGTCCGTCATCCTGCCAGGGGTGTTTTCGGCGTTCCCGGTTTTTATCATGACCCGCAGCTTTCAGGATGTTCCCAATGAACTCCTCGAGGCGGCCAAGCTGGACGGCGCAACGGCCTGGCAGATCTTTTGGAAGATCGGCGTTCCGCTGGGATATGCCGGAATCTTTGCCGCCTTGGTGCTGAATTTTATCGAAGGGTGGAACGCGGTGGAGCAGCCGCTGCTCTTTCTGAAATCCCAATCCAACTGGCCGCTTTCCATGTATATGAACGATATTGTGACAGACAACCTGGGGATCGCCATGGCGGCCAGCCTGCTCTCGCTGATTCCGGCGATGCTGGTGTTCCTGTATGGGCAAACCTATCTGGAACTGGGCATCCAGGCCGGAGGCATCAAGGCATAAGGAAGGAGACATTTTCTGTGAAAATCGTCAGGGATTCTGCCGTTCGTCAGGAACCGGCGCAGCCGCAGGCCGTATCGCCGGAGGAAAACAGGTTTTCGATTCGCCCCCGGCAGATCGCGCTTTTCTTTTTGTGGATGCTGGCTTTTACGCTGCTTGCCCGCGGAACATCCGGCGCGCTGCTGCCAGAGGTGCAGCTCTCCACGCCGGCGCCCAATACCATCACCCAGAGCCTAACGGCGACAGGAACCATTCAGTGGGCGGCGGGCAGCCTGTTCTATCTGCCCGAAGGGCTGCTGGTGGAGGCGGTTTTTGTCTCGGAGGGGGAGGCTGTACAGGAAGGAGACAAAATAGCGGCCCTCCGCCGGGAGGATGTGGAACAGAAGCTGCGGAGCCTTCAGGCAGAACTTGCGCAGAAACAGACGGAATATGCCCGGCTTACCAAACCGGTGGCGGCGGACAGCTATGATCTGGAAAAAGCCCAGCAGGCCCTGCAGGCCGCCTACCAGGCAGCGGAGAACAGCGCGGCAGCCTGGGCGGAGAAAGAAGCGAACGCCGGCAGCGAGCGGGATGCCCTGCAGCGCGAACTGAACGAACGGCAGGAAAAGGCCGCCCAATATGCCCGCGAGATCGCAGAGAAGCAGGCACAGCGGGAGTTGCTGCAGCAGGAAGAATCGCCGGACGAGGAAATCATCAGCCGGATCGAAGCGGAGCTGACGCAGCTTACGGCAGAGGAAACGCAAAACCGGGAGGCACTGGCCGAAGCGGAAGCCCGGCTCAACGAGGCGGACGCAGCGCTGGAAAGCGTCCAAAGCCAACGGGAAGAAGCGGCTCGCACGGCTGCGCAGGCCGCCGAACAGGCCGAGCAGGCCCGAAACGACGCCCGGCACGCCTACGAGAAAAGCGTGGAAGCCGCCAGTGAAACAGCCGCCGCCAATGCGGCCAGTGCCACGGTTCTGGCGGAACAGATCCGGGAAATGGAAAGTAGCGTGGAGACGCTGAAAAAATTGGACGAGCAGGAGGGCGTCTTCTGTGCGCCGCAGACGGGTACCGTGGAATCTCTGCAGCTTATGCAGGGGCAGACCAGCGGCCAGGTGGGCGGGAGCATTTCCGACCCCGAAAGAGGGTATCAGATCCGATTTGCGCTGGAGGCCGAGGACGCGGTGCAGGATACCGCCGGCGTTACGGTGACGGTCATGCAGGGAGCAAAGTCCGAAAGCGTGAAAATCAATTCGTCCGTTTCTCAGCAGGATGGAGGCGTGGTGCTTTCCGCTGCGCTGACCGGGTCGGATTGGCAGGTGGGAAAAGCGGAACTCACAATCCGGCTTTCCGAGACGGAATATGACTGCTGCCTGCCGGTCAGCGCCCTTCACAGTGATAACGGCGGGGATTTCGTCTATTCGGTGGAGGAGCGCAACACTATTTTGGGGCTGCAAAACATCGTGCGCAAGGTTTATGTGGAGGTCGTGGAGCGCAACAACGAGCTGGCGGCCCTGCGGAATTATACGACCGGTGCGCCGGTGGTGGCCGCCACAACGAAGAGCTTGCAGGAGGGCGCACGTGTGCGTACAGCGGGATGAAGATTCGAAAGGCGGTGCTGCTTTTGGCATGCGCGGTTTCCTGGGGGATCGCTGTTTGGTTTGCGGGGAGGCTGTGGGCAGCCTATCCGCTGGTTTCGGTGCGCTCCGACGTGCCGGTCACGGGGCGGCAGCTGGAAGCGCTGCGGTCTGCTTTGCGGCAGGAGGATGGGGCGAGCGCGCTTGTTCCCGCTTTTTGGAGCCAGGTAGAGGGATCGGCGGAAAGCCGCTGGGAAACCTGCGGGATCACTGCCATTCTATATTGCGGCGAGTATGACGCGGTGTATCCTGCCGTGCTTCTGGAGGGGCGGTTCCCCGCTGCGCAGGAGAATGGCAAATGCGCGGTCTCAACCGCTGCCGCGTGGCAGCTCTGGGGCAGCGAGGACGTGCTGGGGCAGGAATTGGAGATAGAAGGAGACATCTACCGCGTGTGCGGGCTCTTTCGCAGCAGCGCCAGCCTGGCCCTGTGCGGGGAAAGCCTTGACCATGGCTTTTCCAACATCGAGTTTTGGGGCGGCTACGCTGCGCCGCCGGTGGAGACGGTGCAGCAGCTTTTGCGTGCGGCGGGGATCGCACAGCAGGTGACCCTCTATTTTCCTTTCCCCTGGATGGCCGCCCTGACGGCCTATGCCCTCTGCCCGGCGGGGCTGGTGCTGCTGGCCGCCGCCCGCACCCTGGGCGGCCGGGTGCGCAGGGGGTGCCCAAAGGAAACGTGCTGGTTTGTTTTGGGCGGCGCTTTTCTGCTTGCGCTCGTCCTGCCCGCCCTGCTACGGTTGCTCCCGCCCTGGATCACCCCCGCCCGGTGGAGCGACTTTTCCTACTGGGGCGGCTTGCTGCCCGCAGTGGGCAAAGCCATAGAAACCGGCTTTTCCCTGAACCCCTGTGCCAAGGATGTCCTCGCCAAATGGAACACGCTGGGGCTTCTCATTGCCGCAACGCTCGCCAATGCTGCGGCCGGAAAGCTGATGCTCAGCAGGCAGCAAAAAAACTCCACAAATTTATGAAACCAATCCACCTTATCTTACGGATAATATTTGTAAGATAAGGTGGATTTTTATGATAATCGCAGTTTGTGACCCGAAAGGGATTGCTATCGAAGCGATAAAGACGATATTGTACCATGATAAAGGACTTTCAGACCGTATCAGTCGTATTTATGAGTTTTGGAATATGGAACAGTTGCTGGATGCCAGCAGAGATAGTTCTTTCGACTGCATTGTTTTTCCCAATTACTGCAATTCCCACAATAGTGTAGTGTGCAGTTTATCCTGCGGATATAATCGGTTCCCGCTTGTTGAACATGATCCGAGCAGTACTTGAAGGCAATTCCTGGCAAGGAGGAAAAAGTAAAGAGAGCCATCAGAGGGATACTGGCGGACTACGAAAAGGAAGAACGTGACATCATCTATCTACTATCTAAAGGAGAATCCTGATGCGTGGCTTGTTTATGAGACCGGCTACAAGAAGCTGTTCGGCTTTACCGGCACAAGTGATGTGCAAGATGCACTTTTAGCAGGATTATTGTGCGCCCTATGCTTCAGCGGTCTATTTGCGATGGAGCGTAAGGGTGGAATGGATGAAATTCTGGCATCCACCCCTTTGGGCCGGAAATACACTGTGAAAGCAAAGCTGTGGCAAAGCACCGCGGTTGCGGCAGTAATAGCTTTCGGAACTGTTTTGCCTCATCTATGGCAAGTTCTGCGCGACTATGGCCTTCCCTCTTTGCTGGGACCGGCAATGAGTATTTCCGACTTGCAGGCTGTTCCGAAGTTTATAACTTTATCGGATTTGCTGCTCTTTTGG
>QWCN01005774.1_pt1 | contig 11911 bp, 9 predicted proteins | sample 1972711 | NCBI WGS metagenome assembly QWCN01 (sample SAMN09866707, study PRJNA288562) | Human gut metagenome isolate term1_stool, whole genome shotgun sequencing... | isolation source: gut | host: Homo sapiens | place: USA: California | reverse complement strand
TATGGCGAGCGGAGTCTGGAAATCCTGCGACACCTATATCGCGCGTTCGAGAAAGAGGTCGGACGGCGTCATGGGAGATTTCGTGAAATATGATAACGGCAGTTTTTGCGAAGCGGGAAATTTGGGAAAAGAAACGGCAATCGTCAAAAATTCCTGGCATTCGAGGGTTGTCTTTTCAAAAAAATTAAATGCCTATCTGATGGCTTCTTCCCCGATCGTTCCTGATTGCAGGACGACGATCGTGGCGGACTATTTGGAATTTCGTACTTCCAGGGATTTGCTGTCTTGGAGCGAGCCGGTCTGCGTGGAAAAAGACGGAAAAAAGTTCGGCGGTCATTATCACGGTCTTCTTTCCTTTCACGCAGAAGGCGCGCCGCAGATCGTCGAAGGGGAGGAATTTACACTGACGCTCGGAAGCAACGGCACGGACGTCGTCGCTTACGATTTCAAAATGGGCGCGTATGAGAAAGACTAAAACTTTACTGCTCTATGCGGGATTTACGGCCGTCGTTGTGCTTTGCGGGATATGGGGCGGAGATAAGTGGTACAATGTCCTCTTTTCTGCGCTCGCGGTCGTCTATCTGCTGCTTTTGACGGAGCAAAAAAGATGCGGATATCTCCTCTGTTCCGTATTTGCCGTCGGATACGCGGTCATTGCGCTGCGCGCGGGATTTTACGCCACCGCCGTCTTTCACGGACTGTTTCTTTTTCCTACGTCCGTGTATCGATTTTTTGTCCTCACGAAGAAAAAAACGGGGACGCCGATCAAAATTTTATCCTTTAAGGGTTGGACGGCGTCTGTCCTCTTATGCGCCGCAAGCTCTGCGGGACTGTATTTTTTACTGAGAAAAATAGGGGATACGCAGCCTTTTTTGGACGGCGTGATTCTCTCGCTCAGTTTGCTTACGAACGCGATGATGTTCGGCAATTATCGGGAAATGTGGTGCTTTAATCTTGCCTCTTCCGCGCTTTACGCCGTCATGTGGCTGGCGGAATTTTTTTCAAACGGAACGGGGCTTTCCTTTGCCGTCATGCAAATAGCTGTTTCTCTCATCAATGTAAAGGGAATCGTTCATTGGAAAAGGTCCAAAAAGACGACTGACGGCGGAGAAAGTAGAGGCGAAAAAGATTTATAGCCGTTTCCCACTCGGATAAATTTAAGCAAAAAGGCTTTATGGCCGTCCTATAACCGAATAAAACGTAGGCGCATAGAGAATACCTATGCGTTTTTTGTTTTTTAAAAGGAGCCTGAGCGCGGATAAAAAATCTCCCTTCGCTCACAGTGGGATTGCTATGCGGAAAAAATAAATTTTCAATTTCGGTTGTTTGTTTTCTCGAACGGTTACATTTGAAAAAAGCTGTTGACAATAGAGAAAATTTGTATTATAACAGGGAAACAGGAAAAAGAGAATGTGCGCGCTTTTTCCTATGCTCAAAACGGTACGTTGAGGACGGGGAAATTTTCGGACCGAGAGAGTTTCATGCGGACGAAGCTTTTGTCTTAAACGAAAATTGAAAGAGTATATTGAAATTACTCGACTCGGAAAAGGCGGGCGAGGCGCTTTCGAAGCGACGGGAAGTAAGAAAAGGGGCAGGCGCTGCGGAAAGCGAGAAGATAAAAGCGATACAGAGGCGGGAAAACCACGAAAAAGAGAAGGCGGAATTTCCCTATTTTTGCGTTAAAAAGGGAAGGAAACTTCGTCAGGATTAGGAACAGGGAAAGAAGAAATACTCTCGCGGGGCGTTAAAAATGGGAGAAAACGTCGTCGGATACGGGGCTATAAAAGTTTTTCATACGGCGGAGAGAAAGGGACCGTCATTTGGCGGGCTTAAAAATTCCCCGCCCGGAACAAAGGAAAAGAAAGGAATACGCAACGGAACTATGAGAATTTTTCTGTAAGGAGCGGCGAAAAAACGCGGCGGGACCATCGGAAAACTTCCGAAGGGACGGCAAAGAAACGCCGTCGGCGCCGGGGGAAAACAGAACGTGCCCGTGCGTTAGGCAAAGCATAGAACGGAGTGGAAAAATGAAGTCGGAAAATCACAGGCAGAACTGTCTGATCGCATTATGCTGGATTCTTTATACGGGCGTGTATCTGGGAAGATATTGCTATAATTCCAATATCAATCAGATCATGGCGTTTTACGGCGCGGAACATTCGGACGCGGGGCTGGTGACGACGTGTTTCTTTTTCGCATACGGGGCGGGACAAATTATCAACGGTTTGTTCTGTAAGCGCTATCGCGCGAAATACGTGCTCGGCGGGGCTTTGTTTTTTTCGGCGCTTTTTAATTTGGCCGTATTTTTTGCGGGGGATTTTCGTTTCATCAAATACCTGTGGCTGCTCAACGGTTTCGCGCAGTCTTTCGTCTGGTCCTCTTTGATGCTCGTTTTGGGAAAGAATCTCAGCCGCAAAAATCTCAAAAGGGCGGTGCTTGTGATGAGTACTTCCACTGCGGCGGGAACGCTGATCACTTACGGGATCAGCGCTCTCTTGGCGCTTTTCGGAGGTTTTCGCTTTTCATTTCTCATCGGTTGTTTCGCTTTGGTGACGATAGCGCTTTTGTGGCTTTGCCTATTCGATAAATACACGGCGAAAGGGGAGGAAAAGGAGTCGGAAGAAGAGGAAAAAAGAACTTCGCTCCCATCCGCACCCGACAGACGGACGGGAAATTCCGCGCTGATAATCGTCGTGCTGCTCGGGTTCTTTGCGATCGTCAATAATCTCATCAAAGACGGACTGACGACATGGGTGCCTTCGATTTTGAAGGAAGAATACGCGTTGTCGGATAGCCTTTCCATCGTTCTCACCTTGGCGCTGCCCGTTCTCGCCGTCTTCGGCTCCGCCGTTTCCATGCTGCTCAACAGTCGGATAAAAGATTTCATCGCCGTGGCGGGGCTGCTGTTTTGCGGCGCGGCGCTGAGCATTTTCGGCGTAACCTGTCTGCTCGATAAAAATTATTGGGCGGTATTGGTTTTTTCGGCGGTCGTTTCCTGCCTGATGTCGGGCGTGAACAACATCATCACGAGCATGGCGCCGCTATACTTGCGGGAGCGCTTCAATGCGGGGCGGATAGCGGGATTATTAAACGGCTGCTGCTACATGGGCAGCACGATCAGTTCCTACGGGCTGGGAATCGTGGCGGATAAGGGCGGCTGGAATCAGGTGTTTTCCTTGCTGTTGATCACGGCGTGTTTTCCCGTCGTCTGCTCGGGCGTTTATTTTCTCGCGCGTAAGATAAAAGAAAAAGGAAAAAAGAACACCCTTTAAAGAATTTTCCCAATAATCAGGAGCCGATTATAAAAAACCGCTCCTTCCCCGCGCAAGAAAGGGTTTTTGAAACGGAGCGTTCGGGAAAAACCGCTTTGAAAAAATATATAGGGGGATTGTCCTCCTCGATAAAAGTGAAAACTAAGGGCTGTAAATCCACCTTGAAGCTGGAAGCCCTCGCGGGGACTCTTCTGCTCTCCGTCGCCTCGTTTATCAAAAGACGTTAAAGAATTTTCGGGAAAGAGTCGAATGGAACGGCTCCGAAAAACGTTTTTAAAAAAGAAGACACAGTAAACACAAAAATGTTTTTGGAACGACAAGAATGCGTCCGATAAAGATTTTTGGAAATAATAAGTAAAGTATATTAGAAAATATATTTTCGGAAAAAATAGAAAAGTGAGTTTGGTAAAATGCCGAACTCACTTTTTTCATGAATCAAACACTGCGGCTTCCCTGTTTTTAAAGTTCTTTATCCTGTCTGCTAACGTTGCAATCGATCTTTACGCGCGAAAATCTCATTTTTTTTGGACGGGATAGCCGCTTGAAAAGCGACGTTTATCATTCGGACTTCGTACGACGGAAATAGAGCGTTTTTAAGAGGAAAATTCAAGAACTTATATAGGCAATTTCTCCATAAATTAACAATAAAGTTTTGTTATGAAGTGAGAATACGATAAATTTTTTCATCTTTTTTTGAAAAACCTCTTGACAAGAGGGTGTTTCTGTGATAAGATAAGAATGTAAAACAAAACAATGTTTTTAAATTGTTTTAAATATTGTAACCTTAGAGAGAAAATAAAAACTCGAACAGGAGGGGAAAATGAAGCTTTCAAGTCGAACAAAAGCGCTTTTTATCTGTATAAGCATCGTTTTTTTCATTTATTCCGTAAGTTTGGTGGTACCGTTCATTTTCATTTTGGTAAATTCTTTTAAGAGCAATCTTGAATTCATTTTCGACGTCTGGGCTTTTCCCAAGCATTTCAGTTTTTCCAATTACAAATTTGTGTTTGAAAATTATAATATGGGCGGAATGTTTGCCAACAGTTTATGGGTAACGATTATGGGCACTCTGATCAGCATGATCTCCTGCTGCGTCACCGCCTATGTGCTGGCGCGTTATAAGTTTCACGGCAGTAAAATTCTCATTTCTGTCGCTATGGCCGCTATGATCATTCCTTCGCTCGGCACGCTGTCGGCCACTTATAAACTGATGAGAACGTTAAAGCTCATCGACAATATTTTCGGCATTCTCGTGCTGTATGCGGGGCCCTTCGGCACCAATTTCTTACTGATGTACAGCTATTTTAAAACGGTGTCCTGGACGTATGCGGAAGCGGCGAAAATGGACGGGGCGAATAATTTTACGATATTTTTCCGCATCATGCTTCCTCAGGCGAGAGGCGGACTGATCGCCGTCGGCTTTTTGCAGATGATAGGGGTTTGGAACGATTATTTTACGCCGTTCATGTATATGCCCAATTTAAAGACGGTGGCGACGGGGTTGCAGGATTTGTCGGTAAACGCCACGAATACGGGCGCTTACACCCAAATGTTCGCCGCTATGTTCATTTCCATTTTACCCCTTTTGATCCTGTTTGCGGTATTTCATAAGAGCATCATGGAAAATACCATTTCCGGAGGTCTGAAAGGGTGATATGAAAAGAGCGACGAGCCTGATATTGGTCTTTTTCCTGTCGGCGGGGCTGGTTTCCTGCGGGGAGAAGCCGGAGCCGGAATACCAAAAAAACGGAGCGCTTCGTTTGGCGGCCTTTCAGCCCCCGCCTCCCGAAAATACGCTGAATTTCGGAAACGAGGATTTTTGTACGGAAGAGAACTATCGGATTTTAAAGGACTGCGGCTATAATTACGTCTATTCGATAAACGACAGAACCGAGTCGGAGGTGACAAAAACACTGGCTCTCTGCGAAAAATTCGGACTCAAAGCGTATATCTCGGATATGTTCGACGAAACGAGCGTTACCAAATTGATCAAGGATACTTCCTTTCATGCGCTCACGGCCGGTCAGGAGCGAACGATCGAGGACAGAATAAGCGCCTATTGCGCTTACCCGTCGTTTGCGGGCATTATCGCCGTCGACGAGCCTCGGGACATTCATATCGCCAATATAGGAATATTGAGCGACTTTTATCAGAAGTATTTTTCCGAATACGATTATTTTATCAATTTCAATCCGATCGTCGCCTTTAATTCCAAAGACGAATACGAAAGGCATATCGACGGCGTTTTCAAGGCGGCGAAACTGAATGCGTTGAGTTTCGATTATTATCCCTTGCAGGGCGCGGGGGAAAACCATAAGACGGTGGGCGTGGAGCATCTGCGCAACCTTTCGGTGCTGGCCTCCAAATCCAAAGAGTTCGGCGTGCCCTTCTATACGTATATCCAAACCATCGGGCACATGAATTATAGGACCTTGGATAATTACGACGATATCGCCTGGCAGGTATACAGCGCCATGGCATTCGGAACGACGGGGATACAGACGTTTACCTATTGGACGACGCTGACGGAGGAAAGCGATGTCACCTACGGACTGATTAGCCGCGACGGAGAGATTACGCCTACTTATCACGCCGTTCGGAAAGTATTTGAAGAGGTGAAGTTTCTCGAAACTTACTATACGAATTTCGAGTGGGCGGGCGTGTTGACGGCGACGGGAGAAGAAGCTGCGCCCGTTTCGTTCGAAGTTTTGCAGGATCAATTGGAGCCTCAGAAATATTTTGAGCGTCTGGACGTTTCGGGCGCGACTCTCATAGGCGTTTTTCAGGATAAAGAGGGACGGAACGGGTATATGTTCGTCAATTATGCCGATCCCTTTTATGACAAGACGGACGAAGTGAGAATAAAATTTCGGGACGGAAACAACGCCGTGATTGTCAAAAATCTGACGAAAAACAGCGAGCGGCTTCGGAAGAGAGAACTGAAAATTCAATTAAAAAGCGGCGAATGCTGCTTTGTAATACCTTATTGACGGAGGAGGAACCAAGATGAAAAAATTAATCTCACTTTTGATGTGCGGCGCCATATGTATCGGCGCGTCCGCGTGTTCGACGAAGACGGCGGAGGAACCCGTTTATCCCGATTCGTATACGCCTTTTCGTTTCGCCGCGTACATGACCCCGCCCACCCCCAATGCACTCAATTACGGCAATCCCAATTACATCACCGATTTGAGATATGCGGAAATGGCGGAGTGCGGCTTTGATTACGGATACGCGATTTACGAAAGCGTCCCCGAACACATCAAGGCGGCTCTCGGGTATGCGGAAAAAAATAATATCAAGTATTACGTCAAAGACAACGAGATTACATGGTTTATCACGGGCGCCTCGCAGAAAGAACTGCCCGAAAGTTTAAAGACGCACATCAAGGAAACGATGGACGAATACGTGCCGTATAAATCCTTTGCCGGGATCATCGCGGCGGACGAAATCAGCAAATCCTGTTTCGGCAACGCGAAGCTCGTAAAAGAATATTGGGATTCTCTCTATCCCGATAAAGAATTTTTCATCAATCTCCTGCCGATGGTGGCGAGTCCTTCCCAATTGGGCACGAGAGATTATCAGGATCATTTGGACAGTTATATCGCCGCGACGAAAACCGAGATGCTCAGCTACGACTATTATCCTCTCATAGGGGCGCAGGACAACGAAAAGGTATTGGGCGCGCAGCATTTGAGGAATTTGGAGATCGCCGTCAATACCGCCAAGAAAAACAAAATTCCGCTCTATACCTTCATTCTTACCATGGGACATATGAATTACCGGACGCCCGATCACTACGACGATATCGCCTGGCAGATCTATTCGAGCATGGCCTACGGCGCCAAGGGCGCTCAGACGTTTACGTATTGGACGACGATGGATAAAACGGACAATACGATCACCCACGGACTCATCGATCAGGAAGGCAACAGAACGCCTGTGTACGACGCGATGAAGGAGGTGATCGCCGAGGTAAGGGCGATGGAAAAATATTATATGCAGTTCGAATATCAGGGTACGATTCCCTATGCGGGAAATCCCGATCTCGTACAGAATCAGATGAGCATTCTGGAAACGCCTTTGAAGTCGCATGAAGCTTTGTCCGGATTCAGCGCGGAGAACGATATGTTGATAGGCGCCTTTGCGGATAAGGACGGAAGGGACGGCTTTATGGTCACGAACTATTGCGATCCCTGTCTTGATAAAGAAAACAAGATAGAACTGACGTTCAAAGACGCTTCCGCGGTGCTGACGATCTATAAGGGAAAGAAGCAGATGACCGATTTGAAGAAAGGGAAATATTCGTTTACGCTGAAAAGCGGAGAGGGAGTATTTATCATTCCCGTCAAATAAGCGCCGTCGCGGAAAATAAGAAAGGAGAAGGAAACAATGATGAAAAAATTAAAATCGCTGCTCTATCTTGCGCTGGCAGGGCTGCAAATGCTCGCTTTCGCCGCCTGCGGACCGCGGGAAAACGAAAACGACGCGAACAAGACCAAGTTAAAAGTTTCGTATTTCAAAGCCGGTTACGGCGAGGAATGGATCGTTCAGACTGCGAAGGCCTTTGAAAAAAAGCATCCCGACGTCAAAGTGGTGTTAGAAGGCAACTTCGATATGGAAAATATTGTAAAGACGCGTTTTGACAGTAAGGATCCTTCTTTGCTCAGCGACGTTTTCACCGTCTGCAATCCCTATTTTTATCTCGATTATCAAAGAAAAGGGTATCTCGAAGACTTGACCTCCATGTATAACGAAGAAGTGGAGAACGGCAAAACCTCCGTGGACCTCGTGGATCCGCGGATGAACGAATTGATCATCCGAGGCGGAAAGTATTACGGAGTGCCCTGGACGGGAGCTACGACGGGCATCGTCTATAACGTTAAAATGTTCGAGAAAAATCATTGGCAGATCCCTTCCACGATGGACGAATTCGTAAGCCTTTGCTATACGATCAAAGACAGCGGAACGCTGCCCCTCGTCTATTGCGGCGCTGCGGCGGAAGGATATTTCCTCAATCCGATGATCGCCTGGTTTGCGCAGTACGAGGGAACGGAAAGCTTCGAGGAGTTTTTTAAGTACGAAAGCGCGGACGTGTATAAAAAGGAAGGCCGTTTGAAAGCGTATGAACAGGTCGCCAGGATCATCTGTGACAATAAGATCGTTTCTCGCGCATCCAAAAGCTACAACCATCTCGCGGCGCAGAGAGAATTCATCAAAGGCAACGCGGCGATGATCGTGTCCGGTTCCTGGATAGAAACGGAAATGAGCGAATTTTTATCCGGCTTTCCCGAATTCGAAATGGCGATGATGCCCATGCCTTTTATCAAGGCGGATAAGACGGATAAAGACGGCAACCCCGCCCTGCGCACGAATACGGCTTCGGGAGATGTGTTCGTCATTCCCGCGCAGGCGGCGCAAAAAGAGCTCGCCAAGGAATTTTTGAAATTCATGAACACGCAGGAAATGCTGGAACTGTTCGTCAAAACCACGGGCGGAAATCCAAGGCCTGTGCAGATCGATAGAAAGGATTGGAGCAAGGAACTCAATACGTTCGGTCAGTCGGTCATGGAGATATGGCAGAACAGCTATAATATTTTTCAATTTTCCACCGCCGAGATCTATCAAAAGGGACAGATAGGACCTTTCCTGGCAAATTCAGGTTCTCCCGTCACCTTTATGTCCTCGGCAAAGACCGTGGAAGAGGGAAAGAATAAAGCGCTGCAATTGTATAATGACGATTACGCGATAGCCGTGCAGAGGTTTACCGATTATGGTTAATAAAGGCGATAAAAAGAAAACGGGAAAATTATTTTCCAAAAAGAACGACAGACTCTTTATCGCGGCGATGCTCGCATTGCCTCTCCTTCACTTTGCCGTATTCACCTGCTATATCAACATCAGCAGTCTGGTGATGGCGTTTCAGGACCTCGATTTTACGACGAATCAGGAGTATTTTGTCGGCTTTGGAAATTTCACCCGCTTTTTCAAGGAATTTACGCAGGTGCCCTCCTGGAAAAGCGCGATAAAAAATTCCGCTCTGTATTTTCCCGTGACGAATTTCATCACGCTGCCCCTGTCCCTGATAGCCGCCTATTTCCTGTTCCGCAAGGTGCCTCTGTCCGGCTGCTATAAGATCGTCTTCTTTTTCCCGTCCATCATTTCCATCGTGGTTTTGGCGATGGTATATCGGAATATGCTGGATCCTACCACGGGTCCCGTCTGTCTGCTCTTGAAAAAACTCGGGATGACGGACGAAACGGTGCCTCTGTTTTTATCCGATCCGAAGTTTGCCATGCCGTCGGTATATTTCTATGCGATATGGGCGGGGATAGGCTTCAACGTCGTCATGCTCAGCGGCGCCATCGGCAGGGTGCCCGTCGAGGTGATGGAGTCTGCGCGGCTGGACGGCGTGGGACTGATGCGCGAGTTGTTTCAGATCGTCACTCCCATCATCTGGCCGACGATCTCGACGCTGTTCGTATTCGGCGCGATGACGGTGTTCACTCAGTTCATGCAGCCGATGATCCTCACTCCAAACGGATTGGGAGATACTTGGACGATCGCCTATCTGGTCGTGAGCAAGGTGCAGGGAGGGGTGGACTTGTATTATTCCGCCGCGCTGGGCTTATTATTCACCGCCGTGGGGCTGCCTGTCGTCATGGGCGTAAAGAAATTGATCGAGAATATATTTGACGTGGTCGAAACCTGACCGACGAAAAAGAGCCGAATTCTCGAAAAATAAAAAACATAAGGAGTAAGTTATGAAAAAAATAGTATCGCTGGTGTGTTCTTTTTTACTGGCAGCGTCGTGGGGGATGCCGTTTGCCGCGGCTTCCGCGGAGGAAACGGCTGCGAAAAACGCCATTTCTGTCGATGACAACGGAGCGGTTCGTTTCAGCGACGTGCAGGACAATATGAAAGCGGACGGCGCCAATCCGTATTATCCGAACATGATCTATAAGGAGAAGCTCACGGGGGAATATTCCGTCTATACGGAGGTGTTCAAACTCAATAACGGCGGCGTCGATTGGCTGTTTACGCTGGGTTTGGACGAAAACGACGTGGGCGGCTACAATCTCAACAGCGAAGGCATCGGCTTCTGCACGAACGGCGCCGGCATCATTCTGCATGAAAGACCGGAAGACAGTCCCTTTTACATCACCATTTATAAAGTGGACGAAGACGGCAAGAAAACGGACGATTACGCCACGCCTAACTGCGTCAAAGACGTCATCGACGGGTGGGCGGACAACGTGGACATCGCCTATAAATTCGAGGTGCGTTCCGACGGTACGATAGGACTTTATTACGATCTTCGCGTCACCGAAAACGCGTGCACGACGCTGCGCAATATCGTCGTCATCGAAAACGACGACGGGGACAATCTCAATGCCGATTTCTCGTATACGGACGGATATTTCGGATTCATGCCCAATACCAATAAGGCGTTCACCGAAGGATATCCCGCTTATAATCCTTTAAATCTTTGGATGTATAAATATTCCGTGAAGCAGGGGGATAAGGTGGATACTTCCGACTTCAAGAACTATACGAAAAAATGGAACTTCGTCACCGAAGCGCCCGTTCGTTCCTATACGGTGACGGTGACGGGCGGCACGGCCGATCTCTCTTCCGCGCAGGCGGGACAGACGATCACGTTGACCGCATCGGCTGCGCCGGAAGGAAAGACGTTCGATTATTGGACGGTAAACGGGACGAAAATCGACGGCAACATCTTTGAAATGCCCGCCGAAAACGCGGTGGTGGCGGCGGTCTATAAAGATAACGCTTCGGAAAATTCATCCGCGAATTCCAGCGCGGGAAATTCGGACGCGGACGGCGGCGGCTGCGGCAGCATAGTGGGAGGAGGCTTCATCGCCCTGCTCTGCGCGGGGGCGGCAGTAGTCTTCTTGAAGAAAAAAGTTTAACGCTTCGCCCTTAGCGGAAAGGGAAAACTCAATTCGGCTTTGGGTTTTCCCGCTTCCGCGAAAGGACGCAAAGAGGGACAAAAAATGAAGGGAAATTGGTATTGGATAGAGCTGATCGGCTTTGACAGGACACAGGGCGATTTCGGCGTAAAGGCGTTCTTAGACAACGTATCGGGGCGGATAGAGGGAATCAGCTTTCTTTTCTCCGACATAGATTTTGTCAATCTTCACGACGGAATCACAGGGAAAACTCTGCGTCCCTGCGACTGTTCGTACGGCGGACTTCCTTGCAGCGAGGAACGAAACAGACAGGCGTGGACGGACGAGGAACTCAAAGGACTCGTAGCCCGCCTGCACGAGTACGGGATAAAGGTATTGTTTTCCTTCTTTAACACCTTTACATACGGAAACGATTGCGGACAAATGGAAATCGGGGCGTTTTGCGGCGCGCATAAGGAGATTTGGTATCTCGACAAAAACGGAAACGAAAGTTTCGGCGTGAATGTGCTGAAAACCTTGAAGGACGGGACAATGTACGAGGATTTTCTCTTTGCGCAGATAGAACGCGTCAGGAGAGATTACGGCTTCGACGGCGTCCATCTCGCGGACGGGATTTCCACGGCGCGGCCGAGCGTTTTAAACGGGGACTTTTCGGACGATATCGTGGGACAGTTTCTAAAATACGACATGGGTATAAAGAATATCCCC
>QWCN01005769.1_pt1 | contig 11929 bp, 18 predicted proteins | sample 1972711 | NCBI WGS metagenome assembly QWCN01 (sample SAMN09866707, study PRJNA288562) | Human gut metagenome isolate term1_stool, whole genome shotgun sequencing... | isolation source: gut | host: Homo sapiens | place: USA: California | reverse complement strand
GCTTCGCGATGTCCGGTATTCTTCTCCCATTCCCTTCACGCTAGCGTCATTGTGTTCATTTCCTCCTTTGGCCTGATCGTGCTGATCATCAGTATCGCTTTAGTCATCCTGTACCGTAATGCATTCTCCTCCACTCTAGTTACGGATTCCGCGTCCACGGCCTCCACTTCGAGTCCTCCTATCTCCGCTTCACGAGTTTCAAGGCGGTCTTCGGTAATCTCGGTCTCTTCGTCTTCTCGCTCTGTTTCTCCGCCGTCTTCCTCACCGAAGTGGTAGGCGTTGCTACGCGGTCTTACCCGCAGAAGCACCTCAAGAAGGAGTACCACAAGAAGGCCGCCAGTACCACTGCATACGCCATCTCCGCCATGGCCGTGATCTACATCATCATGGGCGTGTTGCTTGTCATGCTCTTCGCGCAGGAGAGTCGGGATTCCGCCGTGGCGTGATGGATAGAGGGCGTTGTACCGGGGAACATTCTGTCGGTGCTTCCCTCCAACTCCTTCGAGAACGTGTTCATCAGCATCGGCATGGTCATCTCGCTGATCGGCTCGATTCCGCTCTTCCTGGAGGCTGCCAGCGAGATCCTGGAGAACAAGATGGGTATGGCTGTGGGTGCAGTGTGACTCGCAGGACCGCTGACCTACGGCAGAGTGTTCCTCTCCAACAAGAAGCGGCTGACGCTGCGCGTGGCGGAGAATGTGATCTTGTCGCTGATCGCGTTCTTTTTCCCGCGGTTCACGGACATCCTCGATTTGAATATCCTTGCTGAATCAGGGAAGTGTCTTAACGCGCAGTTGGAAGTTTTGCCTCCATCCTGATCGCATTCACGCTTCCCGCGATCATGCACTATATGCTGCTCAAGAAGAAGCTGGGATGGTTCATGAAGGCGGTGGACCTCGTCGTCTTCCTCATTTCGGTGGCATTGGTGGTGGTGTGTTTCGGAGAGAATCTGATCAGTATTATCTTCCGCTCGTTCTGTGTTTGTTGCTTCTGCGTTCAGGAAAGGTTGTGATTTCTGCCACTATCCAACAGTCTCTGCCGAAATGTATGGAGGGGTCGACAAGTACTCTGGAGACATTGCGTTCCAAAAGAGGGAGGAGGAGGTTGACGTCCAGTAAGGGCGAATTCTCCAGCTCACGCACTAGGGACGTGATGAACCACTCGAACTGCTTTGAAACGATTGTTGCGACCAACGAAGCCGGAGAGTTTGCTTCGCTGTTCAACGCCTCACGTTTTTAGAGAGGTCTTGCTGGGAGCATCGTTGGATCTTTCCAATGGAGAGTTGACGTGGAACTACATCGAAGACAAAGAAAAGGCCTTCAGCCATGTGATGGGTATGTCGCAGATGACGTCCATGCTGAAGGACAAGCGTCGCAATGAGGTGTACAACGCTGCAATTACAGGTACATTCGACAATGGCTTGTGTTGTAGAGTGCATTCAGGACTTCATCGCCGCGCACTACCGCAAGCCGTACGTGTTGGACATTGGCTGCGGAACGGGTTTACTGTCGTTGCAGGCGGCAAGAGCCGGCGCGGAGAGAGTGTACAGTTGCGAAATGTTCCGGAGTTGGGCGGACGTGGCCCGCAAGAACGTCACCGAGAACGGCTTCGATGGCGTTATCACCATCATCAACAAGAACAGCAGAGATCTCGTCGTGAAGGGAGATGACGATTCTCCCTACGGTATTCACTAGAGGCCGTGCTAAACAGTAGATCTCGACCGAAAATGCGACATTCTCGTCAGCGAGATTCTGGACACGGCGCTTCTCGGAGAGGGCGTGCTAATTGCCGTGAAGGATGCCAGAGTTCCTTTTATCATCCCCTTTCATTCATAGAAACGTCTGCTCGTCGACCAGCCCGTCGTCATTCCAGAGTCCGCAGACATCTTCATCGAAATGGTTCATTCCGACTCTCTCTTCCAAATGACCTCCATTCAAAACGCCACGTTGTCACCCCCTTCTCCTCTCACCCCCAGCATCGGATCGCTCCGCTTCAAGCGAGCCGACATGTCCAACGACCCTTGTCACTACACGCATCTTCTTCCCGTCCTTTCCCCCCACTCCCCTCATTTTCAGATCCACGTCGACCACCTCACCCCTCCTCCCTCCCCCTGCTCGCAGCCGCTCCGCCTCACGACCGTCGATCTCACGGGCGGGCGGAACAATCCCCTCACCGAAGTCACCGTCCCCATCTCTCACCCGCCCAACGGGCTTCTCTTCTCCTGGACCGTCGCTCTCTATCACCATCACCACGAGTACTCCACCCGTGCGGAACTGGTGCGCACGGAGGACTGGGAGGACCACTGGCTGCAGGCGTTCTACGCGCTGTCGGGTCTGGAGGCGGCGCAGAAGGAAGTGCACCTGATCGCGTTGATGCGCGACACCAACTGGCGGTTCGCTGCTTGTTGCGCGAAGGACGCAGCGTACCAGAAGGTGAAGATGGGCGCGTTCAAACCGCTGACGTGCTCGTGTGGGTTCCATGCATTGCTGAATACGGGGTTGATGAGCATGTACCAGAACCGCGGGAGAAACGAGGTGCTGGAGAACGCGGTGCAGCGCGTGCAGGAGTGGAGTGTCAATAATCGGGACGGTTTGGGTCATGGTGGAGGATGAGGAGTAGCCGTGATCGCCGACGTGGGCGACGATTCGCTGCTGAGCTGTCTGGTGCGGCAGGCCCGAGTGAAAAACCCGATCTGGTCGGTGGAGAGAAAGATTGACTCCAGCATTGTGTGGTCCCAAGTATTTGAATGGACGGCCCCCCACGAGTAGATCGCAAAACAGAACAAGGCGTCGATCCGCGTTGTGTCCGCTCTCTCGGAGCTGCCTCCCAAAATCGGGGCGATTATGTGGGACTGTCATTTCTACCAGATGGAGGACAACCCCGTGATGGAGGCGGTCAGCTACTGGTGCTGCGTGAACGCACTACGGAATCGTCTGCCGGAGGATGCGCTGCTGCAGCCGAGTCTGGTGAACGTCATGGGCATGCTGATTGAGCTGGGCGTAGCCATGCGCGCTGGTTTGAACCCTAGCCGCTGTACGACTCCTTCGGCGAGGTGGCGGACGTCAACGGGTTCAAGCACACGGCCTTCAACGCGGGGGTGCGCGGGTGGAGCGAGGCGCTGTACCCGTTCCCGCTGTACCTGTACGCGTACAAGGCGCTGTCGGAGCCGCAGGCACTGATCTCCATCGACTTCTGCAGTCCGCTGTACGCGATCGAGCAGCCGCTGGCGCTGACGGCGAGTGCGGAGGGGCGCGTGAACTGCTGTGTGGTGTGGTGCGAGTATTATGTGGGCGACCGCAAGTGCTTTGAAGACGTGCCGGAGAATTGGGTGTCGGTGTTCAGGAATGGGCACTTCGAGAACTACAAGAAGCAGCTGCTGAAGTTCAAGGAGGAGCCTGTTGTGGTGAAGAAGGGAGATTGCGTGGCGGCGACGGCGGTGCTGAATGGCAATCTGGAGTTCCAGTTCTCCTTTTCTTCCTGGTATGTTTGTTCCTTCAAGGGGTCATGCTGTGAGTGAAATCGAGTCACGTCGTTCGTGAAAACAGGTCCCATCGTTCGTGAAAACAGGTCCTGGAAACAAACACGCCAATAGAGCATAAAAGGATTGGACACTTCCCGGTTGGATGCGGGATAAAGGAATCCACCCTCTTCGTTCATCGTGCTGGGAGAATCGAAAAACATGGGAACCCCTTCTTCGCCAGACCATGCAACGTCATCGACGGAGAACGGATTCTCATAACCCAAGGATAAACCATCGAAGAGCGTGGAACTTGGATTGGAATCAGTCTCGAAGGAATCCGTGGAGGCAACTGGCTGGGAGGGTGCGGTGTACGCTTCGAATGACATTTTTGGCAGGGCGATTGTTGACTGAAGGAGATGATCGGCGGAGAGAGCACTTGTGTCGGCGTGGATGTGGTAGTCGTTGTTGATTGCGATGTTGTCCATGCCGGGCAGCTCAATGCTTCCGCAGGAAGAAGCCTCCTCCGGGAGACTATCGTAGTCCTCGTCGACGATACAGTCCTGGCGTTCCGCCACAGCAGGAAGCGCGTTCTGGCTTGTCTTCGTTTCGAAGGCTACGGCTCATCGAGAGAACGGGAGAATACCCCAGTAATGCTCGTTTCTTCTGGCGCGGCACTGCTGGCACGTCTTCGGGATCACCTTTTTCCCGTACAGAATGATGGGCTTGTAATTGCTCATGGGCTTCACACATTTGCAGCTGGAGCACTTCCTCGTTTTCTGGGAACGACCGTTGCGGCTGTAAGGATGATAACGCTTTGAAATGGCTCTTCTGGACATACTAAAAATGAGACTTTGGGAGCAATTGCGAAGTATCATTTTTGCAAACCACTTGTTTCTCCCTACGCTATTTCGAAATAACCGCGGTGATCATTTCTCTTTTCCAGCGGTATTACTCCCATTTGACAGGGAATTGCTGCTTCCTTCCTGTTTGAAATCTAACAAACAAGGGCAATGTCACCTAAACGAAGTCTGTTCGAGACTCTTGATTCGCTGCTCCAGCGCTTCGTTCTCCTTGTGTAGCTATATGTGATTGTTGCGAGGAACCCACACCCGTTCCACATCTCGCACGACGTAGTCGTAGTTCTTGCACAACACTGGAATGTCCACCTTTGCGCACTGGCTCAAAATGGAGGAAATGGTGTCGTCCACGTCCATAATCGTACTCATCGCCGTGATAAAAGAATGGAAAAGCTACACTGAACACAATTCCCCGAGCCAACTCGCTTCACTTGTGAGTACTGGTTGAACAGGGTTGATCCCTCCGCCTCGCTTCCGAACGCTCTTCGAATGGCCAGCTCGATCTGATTCTCCAGCTCCTTGATCCTCTCAATCACTTCCTTCGTCTCTCGGTTCGTCGAAACAATCTCTTCCGACACGGTCGAAATCCGCTTCTGTGTTTCCTTCTTCCGGAGAGAGAGCTGGTATAGCCGATCTGTGTACACCTCGCGCAGCGCCTGCTAATCGTGATTACGGGATCGGTTCATAACCTGAGGCAGATGACTCATCATGATCTCCAACTCCTCTTGTTCATGCTTCCTCTCGCTGATGATGGCAGTGATGTTCTCGATCTCCTGTCGGTTCTCTTGGATCTTCGCCAGCAGACTCTGGGACTGTTCCTGCGCCTCAAGCAGAATCGCCTCCATTACCCACAAGGCCTGCTTTTCCGAGTCCAAATCGTCCATGTATTTGCTGATCTCGTCCCTCTCTGTCTGGTAGATGTACTCCTCCTTCGAGGACTCGGAAGTCACGAAATCGCAGGAATCGTGAATGCGTTTCAAGTACACGTCGATGTCCTTAATCACATTCGCAATCTTCTGCTTCTGGAAAATCGTGCTTTCCGTGAACTCGATCATTCGGTTCAGTTCGTCGATGCTCTGCTTCAACTAGGTGTGATCCCAAGGAATCGAATCGACGGTGGTGATCTTCTGCTCCAGCTTCTTCGCGTTGTGCAGCTCTGTGTAGTAGACTCGGTTGCATCTCAGTATGTCCGCTTGCAAGGACACAATCTCCTACGCATGATTGCTCAGGCACAATGCACTACGGCGTTGGTAGAAGAAGGATCGAGTGCAGCAGAAGACACTATGCATCAATCACTAGTGCAATACGCAACGCTGAATGCGATGGAACGCCACTTTTGAAGAATACTCGGGATTCTCCTGAAGGGAACGAATTCCTTGCTACGATGAATCGTCAATCATGAAAGGATACGACAGGAATGGTTTTCCACTCGTAGCAGAAGCGATCGTGAATAATCTCTTCCTGCTCTCGTTCCAGGATTCGACAGAACATAGGAGAGAGTGTTCTTGCAGGCTTTGAAGGCGTGTCGCCTTTCGATGTGCCCGATCTCCACGCGGAGAGCGCCTGGAGAATGGCGTCGCCTCCAACGAGGCTGTTCTCCGCACCCTTCTTCTCCTATCCATCACTCGATCGAATCACTCTCACTTGTTCCCTCGCGTACGAGATGGTTGATGTGAGCCATGTGAGCACGTGAAGAATGTCGTCTGGTTCCGGGTACAAAAACACACTGAAATCCAACTCCATGGAGTAACCGTTACGCTAAAGCGTGAAACGCATGGCAAATCCTCATACGATAAAGTTGTCCGCCAGGTCACTGCAAATCGAATGGTTCAAGTCATCTTCGTCAGCGATAAAGGAAACGGCTTCCAAGACGTCTTGTTGGATCAGTGATAGGCATTGCAAGCAAAGATTGAAGAAAAAGACACGATCCATACTCTCCAGGGACACAATGTCGTCTGGGATATAGCTACGCGCTAAGCAATAAGCAAAAGAAGCTACACTCCGAAGTCTCGGATGGTTGAAATGATGAGCGAGTCGATCTTGCTCATCGTTGCAAACGTTTTCACGCTTTTCGGAAGGCAACACTCCAAAAGAAGCCCCAAAATCGCAAATGCCAAATGGAGACCCGAATTGAGCAGTCCAATTCGGGACTTCTTTTGGCAATTCTGTTGTCTTTCCTTTCCACAGGGAGTTAGGGTGATTTGGATTGATAGTGCTTTGTTCTTGCGGGTGTGTGACTTTCGTTGAATGGCAAGTACTGGAAATGTGATCATAAGGAATTGCAAAAGACTCTGTATGGTTGAGTGAAGAAGAATCGACTGCCGATTTCGTAATGAGATTACTTCAAATTGAATAGAATCGTGTGATTGCCTGTCAGGAGTGGAGACAAGGAACAAACAGTTGTGCGTGATCAAAAAGGACGATTACCAGTCATCCTCATCATCAAACAACCCTGAAGCCGCTTCAATGTCCTCAGGGTTGTCCTCTTCCAGTTCGGCACTCTGGATGATTGCAGCCAGTACGCCTATGTCTATGCGTGAAGGATGGAGGAGAGAGGAACTCCCTATCACTTGGGTGTTTGTCCTCCAATGGAATGAAGTGTCCATCATCACTTGCGTGAGAGAAGGCAGGTCTACAGCTCAGTCTCCTCGAAGGAACTCACTCTCAAACACGGCGGAAGTGTATTTCTTGAGTACTTCGCTGCCAATCAACAGAGTCTTCAGTTTGGATAGATCTACGGCTGAACACCGCAATGCAAAAGCACTCTTCATTTCCAATGCACCGCACTTGAAAGACGATCCTGATTCGACCAAATCTCCCACCTCCACCACCTCCAAGCAGGGGTCGTTCGCAATCTCGCACAGCGCGTAACCCACGAAGGACTTCCAGTCAATCGTCAGCTCTTTCACACGTGGGCAGTCTATCAAGCAGAAGCTGCCGATTGGGTTCCCGTCATCGTTTCCGCTCCTTGAAAAGCAGCTCGTTCCAATTCGCACTCGCTCCAACTGGGGCAATCCAACCAGCTTCACCGTTTCCACGTAACCGAAGCAATTGTCGCCCACTTCAAACACTCTCAGACGAGCAAACCGACCCAAATCCAGCACGGTGAAAGAGGGGCCAAAACCCACGTTGCAGTCCACAATCATCTCCTCCACATCGAGCGATCGCTCGTACTCCACTCGGTTGTGAACGGTCGCACCGGGCAGTGTGTACAGGTGTGCAACAAGGGCGTTCCACGCATCGGCATCTAGTGCTCATGAGAATGAGAGGAACGCACTTTGGCAATGCACTTCACAACCCCATTTAAAGCACCTTGGTAGTTCAACTGTGGTGAGATTTGGCATGTCTAGTCATAAAACGGAAATAGAACGGGCGGCTCTCCAAGGTGGCGTATTGTGGATTGCAAAATGTGTCACTCCTTTCATCAGTGGTAGTGATTGTGGTGAGCTTGGGTAAGTCTAGTTATTAGTCTTGGGAATGGGAGTCACTTCGCAGTATCAGTTCTTTTGGATCATTATCAGAATAGAAACTGAATGCATCATGGCCAAGTTGAATGGACGTCACTTCAGGCAAGTCTAGAAATCACTGCCTTTCTCTTCGATTCACCACGTCAACCACCACTTCGGAGTAGCCCAGAGTCTCGATTCTCTCCACAGACTCTTTCACAAACGGGTGCTATTCATCATCCCCCTCACATTCACCCACCCTCAGCAATTCACTCACACTCCAACGCTCTTTCACATCCTTCACCAAGCACTTGCTCAAAAAGTCCACAAACGCTGCTGACCGCTCTGACGAAGACAGAAAAGGCGATTCGTTAATATTCACACTGCCTTATATGTAGTCTGCATTCGTGCCATCATAGGGATTCTCTCCTCTGACCATCTCAATCAGTGAAATGCCAAGAGACCACACATCACTCTTCATCTCCCTCTTTCCCTTAAATGCTTCAAGCGGCTGATACAAAGCCGTGTCCCGTTTTCCATCTGTACTCTTTCCATGCGTCATTCCATAATCACTTAGCTTCACTACACCCGCTTCACTGATGAGCAGATTCGATGGCTTGATGTTCTATTCATGAGAAACTAGCAGAATCAACCACTCCATGCATAATGGAATTGGAATGAAGATAGTTTAGTCCCAAAAGACAGCAACTCGCGATCTCGCGCAATTCCGCTTCCTCCGCCCGGTATCTCTTTCGGAAGCATTCTTTCAATGATCCTGGATCGCAGTACTCCATCAGGATCTACACTCTCACAACGATTACAGAATCCCACGCATTGCTCATCCTCCGTATTGATAAAGTCAATGTACCTCACAGTGAACCTAGAATCACATTTCTTCAGTGTATCCCATTCGTTCCGTGATTCCATCTCCTTTTCGAATCGCATCATCTTCTTGACAACGGCAATCTCCCCGCTTTCCTTATGAACTGCCTTGTACGTTTCAGTGATGCCTCTACAGGGAATTGACTCAGTTATGCATATACTGCTCTCCAAGTCTTTCCAGGAGTGTATACTCATTCAGTGAGCAGGGATTCATTGTTACGAAGCAGAGAAAGAGAAAAGAATGGAATGCGATCAGTCAGCTTCAACGCAGAACGGAGTGGCGATTTGTCCGATCTATTCAAATAGCACAGAATTAGGAGTGTTCTTCCCTCATTCAATCAACGGCAGCTTCTCCAAAAGCAGAATGCCAGAAGTGTCACGCATGAAATGGCCAACTTGGAGACCCCATGAGAAAGAAGAGTTCATGCAACAAACACCAGAGTGAATTAGCTGCGTATTCGACTGTACGACCTCCTTCAAGAACGATCTACTGGTGAAAGGAGGGAGAATCGCGTGCATTTCGTCCGTCTCCAGAATGTCTCTTCCCAGCTGCATTTTCTTCTGCGAAATGTCGAAGATCTTCTCGTCGACCGTGTTCTTCGTAATGAGCTTGTACACGGTGACTTCGCGCTTCTGCCCAATCCGGTGGCAGCGATCCTCTGCCTGACGGTCCATCGTTGGATTGAAGTCGCTGTCGTGGATGATGACCGTGTCGGCGCCGATCAGATTCAGTCCCAGTCCTCCCGACCGCGTCGTCAGCATAAAGACACTACGCTTAATAGTATGTGTTATGTATACTTCGCCGTGGAGGAGGTGTTGAAGGCATCCACTTGTTTCTGTCGTTCAGCCGCCGGTGTCTATCTCAATGAAATGCCCATGAAGTGCGTACCTGGCCGTCAATTCGAAGGAATTGGATGTGTTGGGATTCGAAGGCAGAAGCGATGATGTTGAGAATCGTCACCCACTGCGAGAAGACGAGTATTCTGTGGCCTTCCTCCAGTAACTGTGTGGTTAGGCGAAGGAGTATGCGCAGTTTGGAAGAAGCACTCAGCGTAATCCCGGATAGCTGAAGGTGAAAGAAGAAGGAGGGAGCGACAAGGTAGCGATGGAGAGAAGGCGCCTTGTCAATACTGTCGCGGACGAGGTAGTGAATATCAATGTCGCTCATGCAGCGTATGTCTTCCTCCACGTCCTTCAGAGAGACGTTTGGATCTAAATGGAATGATTGAGCCTGACCGGAACCGATTTGGTGGGAGTCGTGAAGCAATGTGGCGATCTTGTGGATCCGGACATTGTTGTAGTGCGACCCTGTCGTTCAGAGGGACAAACAAACATACGAACGAGCAGCGGATGGTTGGCGACCTTCCTCAAATCCATGTACAGAGAGACCAGATCATAGAACGGCGCCTCGCTCGAAGAAGCGCGGCGGTACTGCGTGTCGTACTTGTGGATGAGACTCTGGTACACGGCCTCCTGTGCTGGCAGCATGTCCACGCGCTGGACCACTTCGGTCTTTGGAGGCAGCTCGGGGAGAACGTCCTGCTTCACGCGCCGCAGGATGAATGGCTCCAGCACGTGGCGTGTGTAGGCGATTGTCTGCTCCGTTGTGTTGGAGGAAGCGAGTTGCTTGGCAGCTTCGCGCATCGCATCGGCGTGAGAGGGGTGGAGAAAGGAGAGGAGCGTGAAGAGTTCTTGGAGGTTGTTCTGCACGGGCGTGCCGGTGAGGAGGAACGTGTGGTGTGCTTTGATCTTGCTGAGTCGCTATGCGTCACGCAACAGCGAGGCGGCAACGAGGAAGCGTTTGGAGGCGCTGTTTTTGATGCAGTGGCCCTCGTCGAGGATCAGCAGGTTGTAGGTGTGATGTGTGATGAAGTGTCGGTGGCTGTGCATTGTATCTCGTTCAAACAGACTATATCTACAATCGAGGAGGGGACGCGTCCTCACGTCGTCAACAGGATGGAGAAGGCGGCCGCCGTCGCCGCGTTCTCCTCTTCCGGACTGCCTCTGTACACCACCACGCTCGCCCCCTTGCACCACGTCTCAATCTCGCTCTTCCAGTTGTACACCAGGCTGGTTGGTACTACGATCAGGCAGCGCAGGCATTGTGCGTTCTTCACACTCTTTTCATTCTTCACACTCTGCGTGTTCTGCACATTCTTCTCACTCTCCACTCTCTGCGAGTTCTCCTCACCCTCTGAGCACGGCCCATTCTGTGAGTGCGGCACACCCTGCAGATGGCGGAGGTAGGCGATGAAGGAGAGCACCTGCACCGTCTTCCCCAGCCCCATCTCGTCCGCCAGGATGCCGTTCTGCCCGTTGCGGTAGAGGGTCAGCAGCCACTGCACGCCCTTCACCTGGTACGGGTGCAGCGAGAAGGGCACCAGAGCCTGCAGCTCGTCCTCTCGCAGGGGAACAGGGTGTGTGCTGTGACTTGCCTTGAGGCAGAAGCGCAGCATTTGCTTGAGGGAGGCGTTGGCTGGAAGTGAAGCCAGCTCCTGCTGTCTAGGAGTGAGGGCGGAGGGGTTTGACGACTCCTTCTCTCCAAGGACATCCGCGCGGGGCTTGGCAGCTACTGCCTTGTGACGAGATGCTGTCGCGACCTTCACGCTGTCTCCCTTTACACTCTCATGGTCTTGGAGAGAGGGGAGGAGGGTGTACACCTGCGGTCCTTCCTTGCGATCCGTGTAGCTACAGGAATAGCCGCCCCATGCCACTACAGACACACCATTGTAGATAGATAGAGGGGCGACTGCTGCCCCTTTTCCAGACGACGAAACACAGAGTCGAGCTGAGGGGTCTTCACAAACAGCGGTGTCATTCCAGTCGCGGTAATGCTGCACATTACGCTTCCCATTTCTCACTACATTCCAATCACCTCTTGGTCCTTCATCACTCTGCCCAGAATCGAGTCCCCTTTCCGCACCCTGCTTTCGATGGTGATGACCGCCTGTTTGCGGCTGCATTGGAGCGATCTTTGGTGAAGGAAGCGAGTAGTGCTGCCACTGGAAGGATATGAAATGCGGCATCCCATTCCGCGGCCAATCACGTTTTCGCCGTCGTTGAGCCGAATGGAGCGTCGATAGTCCTTGTTGTTTGGATAGAGAGTGTACATGAGCCAAAACACTGCCCATTCCCAGTTCGGAGGGAAAAGTCCCGCGCCCTTCCTTCATTACACCAAACTCATGTCCATTCTCAAAACACAGCAGAGACACAAAAGAAGAGGGCAATCCTCCCATTGGAAAGAGGCAGAGGGAGAAGCCGCGAATTCAATACAGAAGAACCAA
>QWCN01005768.1_pt1 | contig 11930 bp, 8 predicted proteins | sample 1972711 | NCBI WGS metagenome assembly QWCN01 (sample SAMN09866707, study PRJNA288562) | Human gut metagenome isolate term1_stool, whole genome shotgun sequencing... | isolation source: gut | host: Homo sapiens | place: USA: California | reverse complement strand
AAAGGAAAGATTCCTTATATTTTTGGCATTTTTTGAAAGTTGTTCATGGCAGTATATGAAAACATGCGCGACTGTGGATAAAACTACGGAAACTCAAGCGGGGTTCATATTGACAATTATAGGAAAAATATATAAGATTAGATTATGTAAATATATTATACAAAAGGAGGTCTGATTGATGAAAAAGAATCCAATCAGAAGACTGTCGGCACTCATCTTAGTGTGTGTATTGGCAGTCAGCAGCATTGTTGTTTCCCCAACAGATGTACAGGCAGCAGCAAATGCTAAGAAAATCACATTAAGCACAACAAAACAGATTGTTGGTGTAGGAAAGAGCGTAACGTTGAAAGTAAAAGCGGTACAGCCGAAAAAAGCTTCTAAGAAAGTAACCTATACATCCAGTAATCCAGATGTAGCAACTGTAACAGCAAAGGGAAAAGTTACCGGTAAGAGTATCGGTAATGCAACCATTACAGTAGTATCCGCAACGAATCCTAAAGCAAAAGCAAAATGTAAGATCACCGTTGTGCAGGCAGCAACATCTATTCAGACAGCAAAGAGCATTGTAATGCAGAAGGGCAAAAAAGTAACGATCAAATATGGAGTGACACCTGGAGATGCCAATAAGCAGATGATCTTTACAACAAGCAATAAAAAAGTTGCAACTGTAGACAAAAAAGGTAAGATTACAGCTAAAAAACCAGGAAAAGCAACTATTACAATGACAGCAGCTGCAGGTGGCAAAAAGGCAAAGATCAAGGTTACTGTAAAGAAAAAAATTACAGTAGCAAAGAGTGTAACTTTAGATCAGACAAGCCTTTCCTTAAAACCAAGTGAGACAGCTACATTAACAGCAACTGTAAACCCGGCAAAAGCAGCAGGAAAGAAAGTATACTGGTATTCCTCAGACAGTGATGTGGCTACTGTAAATGCAAACGGAGTTGTAACAGCAGTAGCAGATGGTGCAGCAACGATCACAGCAGTTACATCTGATTCCGGTGCTAAGAGTGCATCATGTAGTGTGACAGTAGCAACACCGGCACCAACACCGGCACCAACACCAACACCGGCACCAACACCGGCACCAACACCAACACCAACACCGGCACCAACACCAACACCAACACCGGAAACAGTAGATGTAACAAGTGTGACAGTTGATCCGGAAGAAGTAAAATTAGTACTTGGAAGAACAGAACTTGCAAATGTTACAGCAACAGTAGCACCGGAAAATGCAACAGATAAGACAATTACCTGGACAACAGATAATGACAAAGTTGCAATCGTAGAAGCAACAGAAGCAGGTGCTAAGATTACAGCAGTAGCAGCTGGAACAGCAAAGATCACAGCAACAGCTAAGAATGGTGTAAAAGCAGAAATAGCAGTAACTGTAAAAGAAGCAGGAGAAGTTACTGTACGTACTTTCGATGATTCTAAAAATTATAAGATTATTTTTACAGATGCAGATGGTGAGAAGATTCAGCGAAATGTTACAGCTAGAGAAATGGAAGTCGCATATAAGAAATATCAGGAATTTGTAGCAGCAAAGACTGTTGATGCATTATGGAATATGATCACAAAAGAAAATCTCAAGGCATTTGCAGCTTTAGACGATGCATCTATCGATGTAACTACAGAAGCTAATAAGAAAACAATCATAACAGTAGACAGTGAAGGTACATATAGTGCAGTATTAACACGTACTGATGATTCTATTAAAGTAACTGTATCTTCCGGATCAGATGCTGCTAGGAGTGCTGTGATCAGCAATATTGATATGACAGCTAAGACAGCAACTTTGGAATATAAAGGTACAAGTGCGGCTCTTGCCTTTACAGCTGATAAAGCTACATTGGCTAAGGATGGATCGATAGTTACATTAGAGTACAAAGACCATCAGTATATATTGACAATGGATAATGCACTTGCATCAGAATTCTATGATGCAGTAAAAGATGTATCATTGATCAAACTTCCTGCAACTTTTGAGGAGGTAAACGATAACATTGCCATTGAAGAAGTGGAGAAGACAGTGTTAGCGGCATTTGATTTTGATGAGGATGCTGTTGATGGCAAGATCACAGGAACAAATGCGGTAGCAACTGTAAATGGAAATGGTGTATCTATTGAAAAGACAGATAAGCTTCTTGGAACAGGTGCATTGAAATTAGAGAATTCCAGTTATCTGGATGTTAAGAAAACAGATGGAAAACCGGTTGTATCCGGTCAGAAAGCAATCACGATTTCTTATTACAGCAAGACAGATGCAGGTTCGGGTTGGGCATATTTTATATCAAAGGACGATCAGTCACCAGTATACCAAAAGGAATACTATTTAGGCATTTTAGACAAACCAGAGATTAATGTTGAGCGTTATGCAAATGGTCGTGTGAATGAAGCGAATACTGGAAGCAGAAATGGCAGTGAATGGACCAGAATTGATGTTGTATATGCAGAAACATCTACGGAATTATACGTTAATGGTGTGTTAGAAGATACAAAGCCGGCTAGTACATCGATTGAAGATTCTATTGGAACAAATAGTATCTTCCATATTGGACAGGCGACCTGGGGAAGCGGAGAATACTTTACAGGTATGATCGATAACTTTACAGTATATGGATCAGCATTATCATCAAATGAGATCCAGGCTTTGTACAAAGCAGATACTGCAAAATAAAATAAACTTTATTTGATCAAAAAATAAAAGCGACTCTTATTATTTGCCACGGCAGATAAAAACGAGTCGCTTTTATCATATGTATTTTTTTACAGTTTATATGTAAAAAATGCCATTGCATATCCGGATAAACCTGCTATGATAATAGGTGGAGGAAAACACATGATAAAATGCCTATACAGAATAAAGAAAATATGCATCATAGTGACTGCCATATCAATGATATTTGGATGGATCATCGTGACAGATATGGTAGAAGCAGATGCTGCGGATCAAAAAACTACATCTATAGAACTGAATTACCATACTTATGTATTAAAACCGAAGAAGACAGTAAAACTAAAAGCAGTCTGCCTGCCAAAAGATGCTAAAAAACGTACAGTAAAATGGAAAACTTCCAATAAATCTGTAGCGACAGTATCTTCTTTGGGCAAAGTGACAGCAAAGAAAAAAGGGACTGCAAAGATAATAGCTGTTGCCAGGGATGGCAGTGGCAGAAAAGCGGTATGTAAAATAAAAGTAACAAAAAAGATTACAAAAATCAAAAAGATATCTCTTACCGCTTCGGCAAAGAAGGCAGAACCGGGAACAACAGTGAAGATAAAAACCGCTTTAAAGCCGGCAAAGCCAACATTAAAGACTTTAAAATGGGAATCGTCTGATCCGGAAACCGCATCTGTAGACCAAAAAGGTGTGGTAAAAACATATGCAGAAGGTACTGTAAAGATCACAGCAAAGGCACAGGATGGAAGTGGGAAAAAAGCTGTATGTACCTTGAAGATACAAAAGAAGCAGAACGCAGATGGACAGGATCAGAACCAAAATACAGAGGATACACCATCACCGAGTGATACAAAAAAGCCGGAGAAGATACTCGTTAACAAGATCACACTATCGGAATCAGATATAAGCTTAAGAGAAGGACATACGAAGCAGCTTACAGCAACAGTATTTCCGCAGAATGCAGCAGACAAGGGAGTTGTCTGGAAGTCTTCAGACAACAGCATCGCACGTGTGGATGCCAATGGGATGGTGACAGCAGTCAAGGAAGGAAAGGATGTTTTGATCACAGCTGCTGCACAGGATGGAAGCGGCATATATGCATCCTGCAGAGTGACAGTTTTACCGCATCTGAGAACTTTGGCAAATGACCATACGGACAGCTATTATGTATACCGTTTAGACCGCAATGCACTGCAGTACGAGCAGTCCTATACAGAAACAGGCAAAGAATCTGTAGTGGTTACAGATGCTTCGGATGTATCACGGAATTTTTTTAAATTGGGAATGGCAGTCCGGAATGGAATTGCTACACGACAGGAATTCTATGATATGATCCTCAAGATCTGTAATGAATGGGAGGATCTTTCAGTAAAAGAATATGCAGAAGACTATTCAAGTATTACATTACAGAAGACAGACAGTAAGAGGACTATTAGGTTAACACAGATAGATATTCTTGAAAAAGAAAAGAAAGTGTTAGATGCCAATGGATATTTTACGAAAGCCAGCCGGATACAATTCTGCATCCGGGACGAGATATTTATTTTAGAGGTATATCATAACGGCAGTACGATCGCACTGTTCCGTCCGAATTACAGCAATCCGCACTTTGAGGTATATATAGATAACGTAAATTATACATATGTGATGCGTATGTCAAAACTTTTGAACGGTATATTGAAAGATGAGATAGGAGGATTTCCGGACTTTAAATTTTTAAATATGTATAATTTGTACTAAAATTTTAGATTTATATCTGATTTTTTGGTTTGAGAATATGGATATATGGTGTTATACTATATGACGAATTATGGGAAAGGAAAAAGACCATCAGATGAAAAATACAAAAATAGCAGTATTTCTGCTTAGCGTTGGTTTGATATGCAGTTCTTCAACAACTTGCATGGCAGGTGGCATGAATGCCAATGAAGCTTCTGTATATGCAGCAGCAAGTGGAACATTTGAATATGAAGGAAAATCATACACAGCAGCATCTGAATATCTTTCACAGTTATCCTCTTATCTTTGCAGAGACGACATTGATCTGACGGCAGATCAGGCAAATGCCGCTATTGCAGAGATGAATGCGAATATTGCAAAGGGTGTGGCAGAAGGCTATATTCTTCCTGTTGGCGGGACAGATTCAGATAATACAGAATCTGCGGATTCTAATGTGAATGATACTGAACAAAAAGGGGATACAGGAAACAAACAGGATTCATTTAATAAAGATGGATCAAACAGTGATGCAGAAAGCCGCAAAGATAACAGTAATAAAAAGGATGATACAAAAACCGGGAAAGACGATAAGAAGGAGAATGGGCAGACAATTACCGTGCCGGCAAATACGGATGAGGCAAGAGAGAGTCTGATACATATTTTAAATCAACAAAGTGATACATCATCAGATGAAAAAAAAGAATTGAAGAGTCTGGCAGAAGACCTTAAACAAGAAGGTTCTCATGCAAAGGTTAATATAAACCTCACAAAGAATGAAGATGCTAAGGACAACTGGAATGCGCTGATAGAAGAAAAAATCAAAGGGAAAATGACCGTTCTTTCAGAAACGGATGGAATTATCATGCAGGCAGATTATCCCATCAAAAATACAGGGTATAATATCGGGGAGATTCGTCTTTTATTTTTACTTTTGTTTTTGATATGTGTGATTCCGGTTCCTTTTTTATGTAAAAGGAAAAAATTCTCAGGAGTATCGGTTCTTCTTGTGAGTCTGGCGGGCATGAGTGCAATGGCAGCATTCGGAAGCGGACTGCTCCGGAAAACATACGGCATATGGAATGATATGTGGCTTTCAGGAGCACCGCAATATGATTATGAAATCAGCAGTGCAGAAAAGCAGCCGGTTACAGGCGATGAATATGGAGAAATCAGCTGTGAGAAAGTTGATCTTCGTGTGCCGTTGTATTGGGGTGACAATGATGAAGTCCTGACAAAAGGTGCAGGTACATATAGGGGAAGCAGCCTTCCGGGCAAAGGTGGTGTGATCCTTGCAGGAGGTCATGATGCCACAACATTTGCATCATTACAAAATGTTGCTAAGGGAGATTTGGTTACAGTTAAGACAGCATCCGGACAATATATATATCAGGTTACAAAAACGGAGGTTATGGATGCCTCAGAATACAAAACACCTGATTCGGATAAAGAACAGTTAGTGCTGTATACCTGTTATCCGTTTGGAGAAGAAGATACAATGAGATCAGATCGCTATTTTGTCTATGCAGAAAAAACTAAGGAGCAGGAGACAAAGGAGGAGGTCAGAAAATGAGTCATCGGATACAACATAGAACCGGAAAAAGTTTCTTGATATTGGTGATCCTGTCAATTACATTATTTATAGCTGTCCTGGGAATGGAATTGTTAGCTGGATTTATGAATCGGCAGATTTTTGTAACTGACATCCGCCAAAGTGGATATGGAACTTATGCGGCAGAAGAAATGCTTGCACAGCAGAAAAAATTATTTGCGGAATATCATTTGCCGGAAGAGACAGCAGAAGAACTCTTTGAAAAAGAAAAATCCTATAGGACATTTAGTACATATGTGGATGGAAAATCTGTGAACAAGATATTTGGTGTCAGGGAGGCAGTCTATAATTATCTTGATACATACCATATTTCTTGTACAGATGAGCTTGATGCAAGTATATCAGTGTTAGTATCAGAATCGGAGAATCTTGCTGCAAGATATTTATATCCGGATTTTGTAACAGAATACCGTGAACTGTGTAACAGGCTTTTCTTGAAAACAGTGATACTGACAATATTTATGACAGCAGTTTCCATTATACTGATGATGATATTATACAGCTGGTATAAGAGCAGCAGACATGCATTACAGTATTTGGGTGGTGCCGGAATATGTGTCTTGATCTGGAATGCTGTACTGACAATCCTGCTTGTAATACATCAGTCTGATATTGCACAGGACATGGAAACTCATTACCAGGCAATGTATCAGATGTTTATAAAAAGTGGTATACGATGCTTTTACGTTGCAGATGCAATCCTTGCAATGCTTATTATTGTGATAGTGAGCATCATATTGATGAAAAAGAGCCGGAATTGATCAACAAAAGGAGAACAGAGATGGAAACAAAGGGATATACGGACATTCATACCCATATTCTTCCTGGAATTGATGATGGTTCAAAAGATTGGGAAATGACAGAAAATATGCTGAGAGCAGCAGTCATGCAGGGAGTAGAGACAATTATTGCCACTCCACATAATTATCCGGGCAGAACACCGCAGGATTCAGATAAGATCCGCAGGCTTTGTGAAGAAACACAAAAGATCGGGCAAAAGATACTGCCTTCTTTACGTGTAATGACAGGTAATGAGATCTTGTATCGCCCGGAAGTCACAAAGGAACTTGCATCCGGTCATGCACTGACATTAGCAGACAGCAGTTATGTATTGATTGAATTCCTGCCACGTGAGAGTTTTCGAGTGATATTAGAGGGAATGAATGAACTGTTAGAGAATGGATATTATCCGGTACTCGCACATGTGGAGCGTGTAAAAGAAGTGTTTGACTCAGAAGACAATATCAGCCGGCTTCTTAGGATGGGATGTTGTCTGCAGAGCAACTGTGGAAGCCTTATGGGAAATCTGTTTGACAGAAGATCAGCACGTCTGCGTAAGATGATCACAAAGAGACAGATCCATTTTCTGGGAAGTGACTGCCATAATACACAGAGCAGGCCACCGGTTTATGATGATTGTATCAGATCATTAAAGAAAAAAGTATCACAGGACATATTAGACCAGCTGTTGTATAAAAATCCAAAACAACTGCAGAGTGATGATTACATATTATAAAATATACAGAATAAGAAAGGGTTAGAGATGAACAACAGACAAAATGATGAAATGGAGATCGATCTGGCAGAACTATTCTTTGTACTTTTACATAGACTGCCTGTTTTATTAGCAGCTACAGTTGCGGGTGTAGTAATAGCAGGGATCATAAGCTTCTGCCTGCTTACTCCGATGTATACTTCTACGGCTAAGATATATATATTGACAAACCAGAGTACAATGGTAAGTCTTTCAGATATTCAGGTGGGAAGCAGCCTTGCGGGAGATTATGAAGAACTTATTAAGAGTCGTCCGGTAGTGGAAGAAGTCGCAAAAAATCTGGAATTAACAGAAAATTATGAACAGCTTTTAGACTGTATCGATACGATCAATACAGATAATACAAGGATCATCCAGATCACAGCAACCTACCCGGATCCGGTCATTGCAAAAAATATAGCAAACGAATTCGTAAAGGTATCAACAAAGCAGATTTCAGAAATTATGCATATTGATGAACCGACAGTGGCAGAAGAAGCAATCGCAGCAGATCATCAGAGCAGTCCAAATAACATGAAGGATCTTGCAGTTGGTGGGATCTTAGGATTACTTTTAGTAGCAGTAGTGATCGTGATGCGTTATATTTTAGACGATACGATACGGACACAGGATGATGTGGAACGTTATTTGTCCATGAATACACTTGCTATGATTCCTCTCGAAGGTGGAACAGACAATCATGAGAAGAAATCAGAAAGAAAATTCCGTGGAATCAGAAAGGGGTAGAAAGAGATGGATAAGCCAAAGATTGAACTTACAAAACTTGAGCAATTAGGATATGGAAAAAAAGAAGCATTTAATTCCCTTAGGACGAATCTCAGTTTCTGCGGAGATGATATACAGATCATTGCATTTACGAGCTGCACACCGGATGAGGGAAAGAGTTCTACGGTTATGGAACTTGGACGCTCCATGGCAGAAGATGGAAAAAATGTATTGCTTGTGGATGCTGATCTTCGTAAATCCGTCTTAGTCGGCAGACACCATGCAAAGAATAAAAGCGGAAGTATCCGCGGATTGTCCCATTATCTGACAGGACAGGCAAAATTAGAAGAAGTAGTATATCAAACTAATGTTGCACATTTAGATATTATTTTTGCCGGAAGAACAACACCGAATCCAACAGAATTATTAGGAAATAAATATTTTGACCGGCTGATCGCATTTGCCAGAGAACAGTATGATGTGATACTGATCGATACACCGCCATTAGGTTCTGTTATAGATACAGCGATCATTGCACCAAAATGTGATGGCGTAGTGCTGGTTGTAGAAGCGAATAAGTGCAGCTATCATTATGTACAGGATATCCGCAAACAGTTAGAGATAACAGACTGTAGGATCTTAGGTGTGGTGTTGAATAAGGTAAAAGTGGAAAAAAGCGGTTATTATAACCGGTATTACAAGGGCGGCTATTATAAAGGATATTATAAACCTTATTATGAAGATAAGGGAGAAAAGTGATCAGGATAAAAAAATCACGAGAGAAAATGGATAGAAAGGTACAAATATAAGATATGTCATCTAATCTGACAAGGAATGTCAAAGGCACGATCAATAATCTGAGCCATATACGCTGGGCCTTAGTGCTCTATGATCTGATTGTTTTTGCTGTCGTTGCAGTTCTGCTTTTAGGATTCTATGGAGGAATCGAAAATCTCAGTATCGAGGGAATGCTCATACAGTCGCTGTTGTGTGTGGCTTGTGTGGAAGTGATGCGTTTCGTTGGAAATATCTATGGACAAGTTTGGAGATATGGTGGAATCCAGTGTTATATCCGTCTGCTATGCACAGATGCAGTGGCATTTTGGATTTATGTCATCATAGAACTGACTTTCCCACCTGTCTGGTGTATCACATTTGCCAGAAAATTATCAATCGTCAGTTTAAATCTGTTAGGAGCACTTTCTATACGAATGATGTACCGGTATGCATATAAGTGTGGAAATAGTGATACGAAACAGGGAAGGATCCTGTTGTGGCTTCTGCATACATTTTCCGGTCTGGATCGGGGAAATGACAGAGAAGGACAGAAGATCAAGATCGCTATCATCGGAGCAGGACGTGTTGGAGTCAGTTTTGCAGAGGAATTGTTAAATAATTCCGGTTCTGCATATACACCGAGATGTTTTATCGATACGAATAAAGACAAAGTCGGCAGGGAGATCCAGGGGATTCCGGTATGGTCCGAAGATGAAGCGACCATGTCAAGGTTGTTAGAACACGAAGTGCAGGAAATTTTCTTTGCGATTCCGAATATGGATGCAGATAAAAAAAAGGCACTATATGAATATTATAAAGATGCCGGATATAAGGTAAAAGTCTATGATTATCCGACTGTCTATACAGAAAGTGGAAAACGTCATCTGCGTGACTTTGACACAGAAGATCTGCTGTTCCGGAAACCGCTTGTGGTAGCATCGGAACAGACAAGTGATTATTATACTGATAAAGTGATCCTGATCACCGGAGGCGGAGGGTCGATAGGCTCAGAACTTTGCAGGCAGTTAGCAAAAATGCATCTGAAGAAGATGATCATTCTCGATATCTATGAAAATGGTGCATATGATATCCAGCAGGAATTAAAGATCCTCTATGGAGAACAGATCGATCTGCAGATAGAGATTGCATCCATCACGAATTGCCGGGCAATGGAAGCTGTTTTCATGCGGTATCATCCACAGATCGTTATCAATGCAGCAGCACATAAACATGTACCGTTGATGGAACATAATTGTATTGAAGCTATTGAAAATAATGTGTTTGGTACTAAAAATGTCGTGGAACTCTGTGAAAAGTATCAGGTAGAACATTTTATCATGGTATCTACCGATAAAGCCGTGAATCCGACGAATGTCATGGGCGCAACCAAGCGGATGTGCGAGATGATCGTACAAAGTGCAGGTACACACGGAACTGTAAAATACAGTGCAACAAGATTTGGTAATGTATTAGGAAGTGCAGGATCCGTGATCCCGCTATTTAAGAGGCAGATCGCAAATGGAGGTCCGGTTACTATAACTGACAAACGGATCATCCGTTATTTTATGACGATACCGGAGGCAGCACAATTAGTGCTCCAGAGTGGTTCTATGGCGAAAAATGGAGAATTATTCGTACTAGATATGGGTAAGCCGATTAAAATTTTAGACCTTGCTGAGAACATGATACGTTTATCAGGAATTTCAGGAATTGAGATCATAGAAACCGGATTGCGACCGGGCGAAAAGTTATATGAAGAACTTTTAGTCAAGACAGAAGAGTTAGATAAGACAGAAAATGAAATGATTTTTATAGAAAAAGACAGAGCACTTCCGGAAGAGGATATTAATGAAAAACTAAAACTGTTAAAAGAGGCATGTGGAAGTGGAGATGATATAAAAGCAAAAGAAGCGTTGCACCAGGCTGTACCGACCTTTAGATGCCCGGAAGAAGTAAATCAGAAAATAAAGTAAATATATTAGCGATTAGGAGAGCGTAGAAAGTGTTTGACAAAAGCAGAAAGTATGAAAAATTTAAAGAGAAGGTATGGCTTGCATCGCCGACAATGCATGGAGAAGAACTGCAGTATATGCAAGAAGCATTTGATACAAATTGGATGAGTACAATTGGTGTCAATATTAATGAAGTGGAGACACAGATAGCAGAAAAGGTTGGAACGGATCATGCAGTTGCGCTGGCTACGGGAACAGCTTCAATTCATTTATCTGTAAAACTTGCGGGTGAATATTTGTATGGCAGGGGTGAAATGGGAAAAGGTGCACTTGCAGGAAAAAGAGTGTTTTGTTCTGATATGACATTTGATGCAACAGTCAATCCTATTGTGTATGAAGGTGGAATACCGGTATTTATTGATACGGAATATGATACATGGAATATGGATCCGGCTGCATTAGAAAAGGCATTTGAACTTTATCCGGATGTAAAATTGATCGATCTGGCACATCTGTATGGGACTCCGGGTAAGATTGATGAGATTCGTGCTATCGCTAAAAAACATGATGCTAAGATCATTGAAGATGCAGCTGAGAGTTTAGGAAGTACATATAAAGGGCAGCAGACAGGAAGTTTTGGTGATTATGGCTGTATTTCATTTAATGGAAATAAAATCATATGCGGAAGTGCCGGAGGAGCTTTTTTGACAAATAGTCTGGAAGACAGTAAAAAAGTAAGAAAGTGGTCGACACAGTCGAGAGAAAATGCAAGCTGGTACCAGCATGAAGAACTTGGATATAATTACCGGATGAGTAATGTCATTGCGGGAGTTGTACGTGGGCAGATACCATATTTAGAAGAACATATTGCACAGAAGAAAGCTATTTATGAAAGATACAAGGCCGGATTATGGGATCTGCCGGTGAAGA
>QWCN01012512.1_pt1 | contig 11936 bp, 10 predicted proteins | sample 1972711 | NCBI WGS metagenome assembly QWCN01 (sample SAMN09866707, study PRJNA288562) | Human gut metagenome isolate term1_stool, whole genome shotgun sequencing... | isolation source: gut | host: Homo sapiens | place: USA: California | reverse complement strand
TTTATTAAGGGACTTCCCAATATTTCCTTCGAGCTGCTGACTACATCACCAAGTTATCTGGCGGACCGTATCGGAATTCTGCCGGATATCCTGAACACAATTTATATAGTACTTGCAACCCTGCTGATTGTTCTGCCTCTTGGTGTAGGGGCGGCAATTTATCTGACCGAGTATGCAGCCAATAAGAAGCTGGTTACCGTAATTGAATATGCGGCAGAAACCCTGTCCGGTATTCCGTCTATTATCTATGGACTGGTTGGCATGCTGTTCTTCTGCCAGTTCCTGAATATGAAGACTTCCCTGCTGGCAGGTGCCCTGACACTGGTAATTATGAACCTTCCAACGATCATGCGTACTACCCAGGAGAGTCTTAAGACCGTTCCGCAAAGCTACCGTGAGGGCGCATTCGGATTGGGAGCGGGTAAATGGAGAGTGATCCATACCGTAGTACTGCCCGGATGTATTGATGGTGTCATTACCGGATGTATTCTGTCGGTTGGACGAATTCTGGGAGAGTCCGCAGCCCTGCTTTTCACCGCCGGCTTTGCCCATGCACTTAATAATATCGTAAAAGGACTTGGCAGTGCCGGAGCTACACTGACAGTAGCTCTTTATGTATATGCAAAGGAACAGGGAGAATTCGGAGTGGCATTTGCAATTGCGGCGATTCTGATGATTCTCACCATGCTCATCAATTTTGCGGCAGTACTGGTTGGAAAGTATTTCAAAAAGAGAAAGGATATGTAAGTGATGAACAACATTATGACGGTACATGATCTTTGTCTGTGGTATGGAAGCCATCAGGCACTGACAGATATTAATATTGAGATCCCGGAAAAAAGCATTACCGCATTGATCGGTCCGTCCGGCTGTGGTAAATCCACCTTTTTAAAGACCATCAACCGTATGAATGATCTGATTCCGGATGTAAAAATCACAGGAGAAATTAAATACAAGGAGCGGAATATTTTTGCTCCAAATGTGGATGTAAATGATCTGCGAAGAGAGGTCGGAATGGTATTCCAGAAGCCGAATCCGTTCCCGATGAGTATTTATGATAATATTGCCTATGGACCGCGTACGCATGGGGTAAAGAATAAAGCAAAGCTCGATGATATTGTGGAACGTTCTTTACGTGGTGCAGCAATCTGGGATGAAGTGAAAGACCGTCTTAAGAAGAATGCGTTAGGACTTTCCGGTGGGCAGCAGCAGAGACTTTGCATTGCAAGAGCACTTGCCGTAGAACCGGAAGTACTTCTGATGGATGAGCCGACCAGTGCCCTTGATCCGATTTCCACCTTGAAAATCGAGGAGCTTGCTGAAGAACTGAAGAAAAAATATACCATTATTATTGTTACCCATAATATGCAGCAGGCTGTGCGTATTTCAGACCGCACTGCATTTTTCCTGCTGGGCGAGCTTGTGGAATATGGGGATACGGAAAAAATGTTCTCCGATCCTGTGGATAAGAGAACGGAAGATTATATAACAGGGAGGTTTGGATGATGAGAAGTCATTTTGATGAACAGCTTGCATTATTGAACAAAGAGCTGATTGAAATGGGGGCCTTATGTGAAGAAGTAATTGAACTGGCATCCCGTGCACTTGCAGAAGGAAACAAATCTCTGGCAGTACAGATTGCACCGATTGATGCCCGGATTGACCAGAAGGAGCGTACAATTGAATCGATGTGCCTGCGGCTTCTGCTGCAGCAGCAGCCGGTAGCAAAGGATCTTCGTCAGATTTCCGCAGCTCTTAAGATGATTACGGACATGGAACGGATCGGGGATCAGGCAGAGGATATTGCTGAAATCATCTGCTTCCTTAAGGAAGAAGATCGGAAGGAGGATATTCTGCTTCCTGAAATGGCGAAGGCATCCATTGGTATGGTGACCGAAAGCGTTGATGCGTTTGTAAAACGTGATATAATGTTAGCAGAAAAGGTAATTAAGGATGATGATATTGTAGACCGGTATTTTGACCGTGTGAAGGAAGATCTGATCCGGAAGATTGCGGATGACCCGAAGGACGGTGAATATGCGATTGATCTGCTGATCATTGCTAAAGAATCAGAAGCCGGAGCTTGTTGTGCTGGATGTAATGCTTCCCGGAATTGATGGAATCACTCTTTTGCAGAAGCTGAAGGAGGATCCGGAAACCAGAGAGATTCCGGTCGTTATGGCAACGGCAAAGGGAGCGGAATATGATAAGATTCAGGGACTTGATCTAGGTGCGGATTATTATCTTACGAAACCGTTCGGTGTAATGGAATTCGTATCCTGTGTGAAAGCGGTTCTGCGCAGATGCCAGCCGCGTCAGGTAGAGCATTTGCTTAAAACCGGCGGATTGATTGTAAATATCGATGAACACACTGTAACCATCGATGGAGAAAGAATTACATTGACCTATAAAGAGTTTGAGCTTCTCCGGCTGTTTTTGTCACATCCGGGCATGGCGTTTACCAGAGACCAGCTGTTTAATGAGGTCTGGGGAATGGACTACTGCGGGGATACCCGTACCGTGGATATGCATATCCGGACGCTGCGGCAGAAGCTTAAGGACTACGGAGAACTGATTGAAACGGTACGCAATGTAGGGTACCGCCTGGAGGCTAAATCATGACAAAGAAAATCTTTCAATCGATTATAATTGTCGCTGCGACCGTACTGCTTGCCAGCCTGACAATTATATTGGGAGTATTTTATGAGTATTTTGGAAACATCCAGAAGGGGCAGCTGACGGATGAACTGAATCTGGCGTCTGTTTCTGTTATAAAGGATGGCGTGGATTATTTAGAGCATCTGCAGTCTGATCATTATCGGCTGACCTGGATTGATACAGATGGAACGGTTCTTTATGATACAGAAACAGGAAATGAGGAACTGGAGAATCATAAGGACCGTGCTGAAGTAAAGACTGCTTTTGAAAAGGGGATTGGTGAATCAACCCGGTATTCCGCAACACTGATGGAAAAGACCAGATATTATGCCAAACGTCTTGAGGACGGAACGGTGCTGCGTATTTCCGCAAAATATGCAACAACAGGACTTTTGGTTCTTGGTATGCTGCAACCGATTATATTTATCATTATTGGAGCCCTGCTTCTTTCCGGCGTGCTTGCGAGCCGTCTTTCCAAGAGGATTGTAGAGCCGCTGAATAATCTGGATCTGGAAAGGCCGTTGGAAAATGAAACCTATGAAGAGATTTCTCCTTTGCTTAACCGGATTAACCGGCAGAGCAGTGAAATTTCAAAACAGCTTCGCAGACTGGAAGAAAAGACCGACGAATTTAACCAGATTACAGAGAGCATGAAGGAAGGGCTGGTATTATTAGATAATAAAGGAATTGTGTTAAGCATTAATCCTGCCGCCAGAACTATTTTTGGCAGTGATACACAGGGAGCAGTCGGACATGACTTCCTGAGACTGGACCGGAGCAGGACATTGAGTGCTGCTATTGAAAAAACCTTTGAAGAGGGGCACAGTGAGATCCGGATCGAACGAATGGGAAGGGAATACCAGCTGGATATCAGCCGGATTGAATCTGCCGGGAAGGTGCTTGGTGCAGTTATGCTGGCATTTGATATCACGGAACAGGAATATGCAGAGCGGAACCGGAGAGAGTTTACCGCGAATGTTTCCCATGAATTAAAGACCCCGCTTCAGGGAATTATCGGAAGTGCGGACCTGATTGAAACCGGTATGGTAAAGCCGGAGGATATGCCACGGTTTATCGGCCACATCCGGAAGGAAGCAACACGCCTTGTGGCGCTTATTGAGGACATCATCCGTCTGTCCCAGTTAGATGAAGGAAATGAACTTCCCTGTGAGGAATTTGACCTTATGGATATTGCAGAGGAAGTGGAGCAGAATCTGGAATCTGCAGCAGGAGCAAGGGATATTACCCTTTCTCTTTCGGGTAGAAACGCGATTATGTATGGCGTTCGCAGACTTATGTATGAGATTGTATATAATCTTTGTGATAATGCCATTAAGTATAATCTGTCGGGAGGAAAGGTTGAGATTATGGTCGACCGGAAGGACGAAGAAGCTGTTCTATGTGTGAAAGATAACGGAATTGGAATTGCACCGGAACATCAGGACAGAGTATTTGAGCGTTTTTACCGCGTGGATAAGAGTCATTCCAAGTCCTCCGGCGGTACCGGTCTTGGACTTTCCATCGTGAAGCATGCGGTACAGTATCATCACGGTAAGCTGGAATTAAAGAGTGAAATCGGAAAGGGAACTGAAATTACCGTTCATTTTCCGATTGAGGCAGACAAATAACAATACATAATAAAAAAAGAGTATCTGTAGAAGAATTTTATCTTCTGCAGATACTCTTTTGCTTTTGGATATTTGTATCAGGCAACGACTACATATTTTGCAGAATACAGAATATAACAACAGTCTATACCTCGCGCATCCGCTGGCGTCTGGCTGCCTGCCGTGTCTGATAGATCGAAATAATATCAAGCTGATAAACAATCACATACATGATGGCACCCATCAGAATACCGGTAATGACATCAAAGCAGGAGTGCTGCTTGATGAATACAGTAGAAAGAATAATGGAAATACACAGGATCAATGATCCGAAGTAAATCACTTTGTTCTTTCGCAGCTTCTCATTATGAGTAACCGCCAGGTGGGCACCGATGGAATTATATACGTGGATGCTCGGCCAGAGGTTTGTCGGAGTGTCTGCCTTATAAAGGGCGGCAACCATTGTCGTAAAAATATTATCTCTCGGCATTACTGCGGGACGAAGGTGATGTCCGTTCGGCCAGAGGGTAGAGACTAACAGGAAAATGGTCATTCCGGTAAAAAGAAAAGTACAAGCCCTGTAATAGTCCTGTTTATTCTTGAATAATAGGTACAGTACAACAATGGAAACGTAACCAAACCATAGGTAATATGGAATAACAAATACCTCACAAAACGGAATCATATCATCCCATTTCATATGGATGATCGTCTGCGGGTTCTGTACGGTACGTTCCAGATACGAAAACCAGCTCAGGTATATGAATGCATACACAATAAGAGGTATCGCATGCTTATACCTTTCATAAAACTTTTTCATAATTTCCTCATTTCCTCCTCATGTCTACAAAGAAACATTCCTATTTTAATAGATGAATCTTCTTTTGTAAACACTCAATTGTGATGGAGCTGCTCTTCCTGGAGACCTCTCCATCGGTGTGAACCCAGAACGGGCGGTCTGCTTCGATGTGAACCGAAGCCCCGTCATAGGGATAGATGTGCGGATAGCGGTAATGCTGCCCCTTTAACGCAGACGGCAGTGCAAAGAGTATCCGCAGCTTCGCAATCGGTCCAACCGCACAAAGGTTAAAGCGTCCGTCCTGCGCATCGGCATCCGGACAGAACATAAAGCCGCCACCCTCGAAACGGTGAATCATGGTTGCTATAAATAAGAAGCTTTTCAGCTCGAAAGGTTCCTTACCATCTAATGTAATAGTACAATTTCCTCTCTTTGTCAATATAAGCTGTTTTAAGGCAATGGTCAAGTAGGTAAGTTTTCCCAGTCCGAGGCGGTTTAAGGTGTTTTTAAAGTGGGATGCCAGTGCCTCTTCGCAGATGGCAGCATCATAACCGATACCACAGCTTACTGCAAAATAGCGGGTGTCAGAGTCCTTTTCTTCATGGAGTCTGGAGCGCTCACTGGCAGAGTCGTGATAGGTCAGGCGGCCAAGGTCCATAAGGTGTGGCTTGTCACACACAAGGATCCGGGATAAAAGGAAAGAAGGGTCTCCCTTTATTCCAAGGTCACGTGCCAGGTCATTGCTGGAACCGGTAGGAATATAGCCGATTTCCACGCAGTCAAAGTCGGTAATTCCCTGCAGGGCTTCATTAAAGGTCCCATCACCTCCAAGAATAATAATCCGCAGCACGGAAGAGGCTTTGGATAATCCGTTTTCGCATAATTCGTGTACTATTCTGGTGACATCGCCAGGACCTTTGGACAAAAAGGCTTCATATTCAATACTGTGTTTTAAAAGCCAGTCTTCCAGTTCCTTCCACATTTCAAGTCCGTGGCCGGATTTGGATGCCGGGTTAATTACCATATTTACCATGAAAAGTGTTCTCCCCCTATGAATTCTCACTATATTTTAGCAGTATTTGTCGAAAGAGTAAAGCAATGTTTCTTTTTCGGGTTTCTTATGTTATACTTACCTATATTTATAATCAGAGGAGGAGAATTATGTATTCATTGGATGAAGTCAGAAAAGAAGATCCGGAAATTGCACAGGCAATTGTGGATGAACAGCAGCGCCAGAACAGTCATATTGAACTGATTGCTTCTGAGAACTGGGTAAGCAAGGCTGTTATGGCAGCTATGGGAAGCCCGTTAACAAACAAATATGCCGAAGGCTATCCGGGAAAGCGTTACTACGGTGGATGCCAGTGTGTAGATGTGGTTGAGAACCTTGCAATCGAGCGTGCCAAGGAACTGTTTGGATGCGATTATGCGAATGTACAGCCTCATTCCGGTGCGCAGGCCAATCTTGCCGTACAGTTTGCAATCTGTAATCCGGGAGATACCATTATGGGAATGAACCTGGATCATGGCGGACATCTGACACATGGAAGTCCGGTGAATATTTCCGGTAAATATTTTAATATTGTGCCTTACGGGGTAAATGATGAGGGATTTATTGACTATGATAAATTAAGGGAGATTGCACTGGAGTGTAAGCCCAAAATGATCATTGCCGGTGCATCCGCTTATGCAAGAACCATTGATTTCAAGAAGTTCCGTGAGGTTGCAGATGAGGTTGGGGCAGTATTGATGGTTGATATGGCTCACATTGCAGGACTTGTGGCAGCAGGACTTCATCCAAGTCCGATTCCTTATGCTGATGTGGTAACCACAACTACGCATAAAACGCTGCGTGGACCGAGAGGCGGTATGATTCTCTGCAATCAGGAAGCCGCAGATAAATATAACTTCAATAAGGCAGTGTTCCCGGGCATTCAGGGAGGTCCTTTGATGCATGTGATCGCAGCCAAGGCTGTCTGCTTCAAAGAAGCCCTTACAGATGACTTTAAGCAGTATCAGAAGAACATTATTGACAATGCCCAGGCTCTTTGCAAGGGTCTTATGGACAGAGGAATCAGGATTGTATCCGGTGGTACAGACAATCACCTGATGCTGATGGATCTTACCCCGTTTGACTTGACAGGTAAGGCTGTTGAGAAGATGCTGGATGAAGCACATATTACGGCGAACAAGAATACTATTCCGAATGATCCCAAGTCTCCTTTTGTGACAAGTGGTATCCGTCTTGGAACACCGGCTGTTACCTCCAGAGGAATGAATACGGAGGATATGGATCAGATTGCGGAAGCCATTGCATTGATTGTGAAGGGTGGCGAGGAGAAGATTCCGGAAGCAAGAGCAATCGTCCAGAAGCTTACCGATAAGTATCCGCTTATCTGAACTGTGGAAAAGCCTAAATGAGGTAAAGGAATAAATACAATTAATGTAACTATTCAGACCCCCATTCGTAAAACCGCTGCTATACGCAGCTTAAGTTTTACTCATGTGATTACTTCGCCATATAAATTATGCCAAATGTCCTTACAAATGCATGCATTCGACGTCCATATTGTCATAATTTGCATGGCTCTGAATAGTTACCAATTAATATAAGAAGATAAGTTACAAAAAACAGATAAAATCAGAAGATTTCGAAAGATCTGCCGACATGCCGGATGGTGTGGAGGCAGATCTTTTGGCGTCCGCCCTATAGAAATGATTGTATAAGCTGCCCTTAGTGAGCAAGCTCCCACGGTCATCTTGCACAATCATTTCTGCATGGCTGAACTGTTACAACCTCATAATGAATGCATGTAAATATTTGGAATTATTTACAAAAACTGACAATAAATCTGATAAAACTACAACAAAGATAATAAAATCGAAAAATAAAAAGAAAATTGCAAAAATGTGTTGACAAATAAAAACGGTCTGTTATAATAAAGACATAAACAAGAGATATCTTTCACATAGATAATCTAAAGCAAAGGAGGTACAGTCCACCGGAAACTGAATAAAATTTCCTCATTACATTTAATAGAGTAATGAGTACAAGCCATTGCAATACCAGTAAAAGGTACAAAAGAACAACGTACGAAAGACAAGACAGAAGCATTTCGAATCGTATCAGCTACAGAAGAGAAAGTAACGAGCAACTGAAGATAAGAAGAAAGATACCGTTACATGTTTGTGAATACGAATGAGTAGTGAATAAAATACGAAAGAGAAAGTACAATTGAATATCGGGTTATCCATAGAAATGGAAATTTCGTAGAAAAAGAGGTTAGTCCAATGGAGAGCATAGTTTAGGAGCGGGTGTCAAAGTAATTGTATTGATGCCCGCTTCGATTCATGCTAAGATATAATGAACAAATATGCAAATTAACCCCTTTTACGAAATAGATAAATTTAGGAGGTACCATGAGCAAACAGGAATTATATGATAATGAAACAGATCGAAGAGAATACCGGAGAGCAAGGCGTAAGAGAAACCAGCTCATTGCAATTATCGTAGTCATTGTAGTCGGACTTGCCTTAGTTGCAGGAGGAATTCTAGGTGTAACACAGTTAATGAAGCAATTGAATGATAAGAAGCATACCGAAGAGCTGCAGGCGCAGCTTGCGGAACTGGCAGATTCGGAACCGGCTGTTGTAGAGGCTCCTGCAGAAGAAGAACCACAGGAGCTGACCTCGGATGATTATTTGAACCAGATTGCAGATTCCTGTATTGCAGAAATGTCTCTTGAAAATAAAGTAGCAGGTCTGTTCATGGTTACACCGGAAGCGTTGACGGGTGTGGATACCGTGATTCAGGCAGGTGATACCACGAAGCAGAAGTTAAGTGAATATCCGGTCGGCGGTCTTGTCTATTTCAGCAAAAATATCAAGTCGGCAGATCAGCTGAAAGAAATGCTTGATACAACCAGAAATACCATGATTTATCCCGTTTTTCTTGCCGTAGATGAAGAAGGGGGAAGTGTATCCCGTGTTGCGGGTGCAGGACTTGCTGATGATGTGGGTGATATGTCAGAGATTGGAAGCACCTGTGATCCGGAGAAAGCAAAGGAAGCAGGTACGGCGATTGGAACTTATTTATCACAGTTTGGGTTCAATGTAGATTTTGCACCGGTAGCAGATGTTGTTTCTGCAGAGAATGCAGTGATTGGAAACCGGTCCTTTGGATCTGATCCCAATGTCGTAGGTACGATGGTGGCAGCAGAAGTACAGGGATTGCAGGAAAGTGGTGTGAGCGCATGCTTAAAGCATTTCCCGGGAATCGGAGATACCACAACAGATACACATGATGAAAAGACCGTATCGGAGAAAACGCTGGGGGATATGCAGCAGACCGATCTCCCGGCTTTTCAGTCCGGTATTGATGCAGGCGCAGACTTTGTGATGGTCAGTCATATGTCTCTTCCTAATGTAATAGGAGATGATACCCCGTGTTCTTTATCCGGAGCAGTGATTAGTGATCTTTTGAGAAACCAGCTTGGTTATAATGGCATTGTAATTACCGATGCTCTTGATATGAGTGCAATTACGGATTCCTATTCTTCTGCAGAGGCGGCAGTCAAAGCAATTGAAGCGGGAGCAGATATGTTGCTGATGCCGGAAAACTTTGAAGAGGCTTACCAGGGATTGCTGGAGGCTGTTCAGAACGGAACGATTTCCGAAGACCGGATTAATGAGTCATTGAAAAGAATTTATCGTGTAAAATACAGAGACAGGATTGAATAATATTCAGGGTAATAAACATACTGTCTCATACAGAATAGAAAATTACGAAGAGACATACCTTTTGGGAAGAAGAGGTATGTCTCTTTTGGGTGATGAAAGACATAGAGCTTGGTAAAATTGAAAGTTAAACTGACCTTGTAGAATTTATGGTATTGACATAATGATAGAAAACCTATATAATTACCAAAGGTAATTAGCAAAGATAACAAATTAAGCGGCGAATAGAAGAAATTATTCAGGAGGAGCAAATGACGATTGAAAAAATAAAAGAATTACTTGATGTCTGCTATCAGGCAAAAAGAGTGCGCGAATTGCTGCCGGAACTTCCAAAGGGAGTCACATCCTCATACATTCACTATCTTGATACCATAGAGCATCTGGAACAGCGTGGAATACGGGTGAAGGTATCGGACATCAGCGATGCACTGAATATACCGCGTCCAGGGGTAACACGGACGGTCAAGGAAATGGAAAAAGGCGGTTATCTTCGCAAAGATTCCTCAGACACAGATGGACGTATTACATATCTTACGATTACCGATGAAGGCAGGATGCTTTCCCGGACGTATAACGAGCAGTTTTTTGCACAGCTTACTCCACTTTTAGCAGAGATATCGGATGGGGATGCAGATTGCACGATCCATACCATAGAGAAACTTTATCAGATCATGTCAGAAAGGAAAATTTCACTTGAATACAGATAAAACAGATTTTACGCAGGGGAGTATATTAAAAAAATTGTCTATGTTTATGCTTCCGGTGCTGGGAGCTTTGGTTCTGCAGGCTGCCTATGGAGCGGTGGACCTGTTGGTGGTCGGGCAGTTCGGTTCGACAGCCGGATTGTCTGCTGTTTCAACCGGAAGCCAGGTCTTAAACCTTGTCACTTTTGTTGTAACGCAGCTGGCCATGGGTGTGACGGTTCTGATTGCACGGTATCTTGGAGAAAAGAAGCCGGAGCAGATCGGCGCTGTCCTGGGTGGAGCAGCAGTTGTGTTTACCATTCTTTCGATTGCACTGTTCCTTCTGCTGGTGTGCTTTGCAAAGCCGATCGCGGTACTGATGCAGGCGCCGGAAGAGGCGGTCAGTCTTACCACCGGCTATATAAGGATCTGCGGATGTGGTATTTTCTTCATCGTTGCCTATAATCTGCTTTCCGCTATTTTCCGTGGACTTGGTGACAGCAAGTCTCCGCTGTTGTTCGTGCTTGTGGCATGTATCATTAATATTGCAGGCGACCTTCTTCTTGTTGCAGGGCTTAAGATGGACGCGAACGGAGCCGCAATCGCAACAGTTCTGGCCCAGGCAGTCAGTGTGCTGTTTGCCGTTGTAATCCTGGTGAAAAAGCAGCTTCCGTTTACCCTGACAAAGGCAGATTTCCGTATTAATCCACAATGCAGAAAGTTTCTTGGAATCGGACTTCCCCTCGCACTTCAGGAGTTCCTCACCCAGATGTCGTTTCTGGCGTTGTGCGCATTTGTTAACCGACTGGGACTGACGGCGTCCTCCGGTTACGGCGTTGCCAGCAAGATTGTTAATTTTGCCATGCTGATTCCAAGCGCCCTGATGCAGTCGATGGCTTCTTTCGTTGCTCAGAATGTAGGTGCCGGAAACCAGAAACGTGCAAGGAAATCCATGCTGACTGGAATCGGAGTCGGTCTGGTATTTGGCTGTGCGGTGTTTGTGCTTGTTTTGTTAAAGGGCGATGTGCTTGCCGGAATCTTTTCACCGGATCCGGAGGTGGTACAGAAGGGCTTTGAATATCTGAAAGGATTTGCCCCGGAAACGATTGTAACTGCAATTCTATTCAGCATGGTAGGATATTTTAACGGTAATGATCAGACTCTCTGGGTCATGACACAGGGTTTGATTCAGACCATTCTGGTTCGTCTTCCAATGGCATATTTTATGAGCATCCAGCCCAATGCCAGCCTGACGAAGATCGGACTTTCGGCACCGGTATCCACCACGGTCGGAATTGTTCTGAATATCTTATTTTATATCTACTGGAGCCGGAAAACCCGGACTTCACAGTAAGCATCGGATAGATAAATGCTCTATATGAGAAACGGTGAGTTTCTCTGGCAGCTCATCCCGGATCAAAGTCCGTGCAGGTGAGCTGCCATAAGTTTTGA
>QWCN01005762.1_pt1 | contig 11939 bp, 10 predicted proteins | sample 1972711 | NCBI WGS metagenome assembly QWCN01 (sample SAMN09866707, study PRJNA288562) | Human gut metagenome isolate term1_stool, whole genome shotgun sequencing... | isolation source: gut | host: Homo sapiens | place: USA: California | reverse complement strand
TGGGTGTTGGGCGCTCCTCCAAATGCGGTGCTGCAGGAGCAGAAAATCTTGGTTTTAGTGGCCAGCTCTACATGGACCTCCAGACCGATGACGGTCTCATACTGTTTACTCATTTTCTCCACTCCTTCCTAATCTCTCTTGCCTGCAAGGGCCGTCCGGCCCCGGCTGCACTCATATGCGTAAGCTGCCCGGATGATATGCTCCTCTTTGAAGCAGTCGCCCAGAAGCTGCAGACCGATGGGCAGTCCCTTGGAATCCATGCCGCAGGGCAGACAAATACCGGGAAGCCCGGCCAGGTTCGCGGAAATGGTATATACATCGCCCAGATACATCTGCAACGGATCGGACAGGGACTCGCCCAGCTTCGGCGCAGTGGTCGGCGCCGCCGGTCCCAGAATCACGTCATATTTTTCAAAGGCACGGTCAAAGGCCTGACGAATCAGAGCCTTGGTGCGCAGGGCCTTCAGATAATAAGCATCATAGTAACCGGAGCTTAAGACGAAGGAGCCCAACATAATCCGGCGCTTGACCTCGGGACCGAAGCCCTCGGAACGGGTCTTCTTGTACATGTTGTGGAGACCTTCGTACTCCTCGGTGCGGTAACCGTATTTCACGCCGTCAAAACGGGCCAGGTTGGAGCTGGCCTCGGCGGAAGCGATGACATAGTAAGCGGGGATGGCGTAGTCCACCAGGCTTAAGTCGAATTCTTCCACGACAGCGCCCTTCTCCTCCAGAACCTTCGCTGCCGCCTTCACTGCAGCCGCCACCTCCGGATCCAGGCCTTCGCCAAAGTAGTCTCGCGGGATACCAATGCGCAGGCCCTTCACATCATCCTTTAAGGCGGAAGTGAAGTCATAGGACTCCCGCTTCACGGAAGTGCTGTCCTTCTTATCATAGGAAGCGATAGCCTCCAGAAGCAGCGCGCAGTCCGTCACATCCTTTGCCACCGGTCCGATCTGGTCCAGCGAAGAACCATAGGCAATCAGACCGTAACGGGATACCGTTCCGTAGGTGGGCTTGATGCCGGTCACGCCACAGAAGGAGCTGGGCTGACGGATGGATCCGCCGGTATCGGAGCCCAGAGCGCAGGGTGCTTCGCCGGAAGCCACAGCCGCGCAGGATCCGCCTGAGGAACCGCCCGGCACATGCTCCGTGTTCCAGGGATTGCGGGTAACGCCAAAGGCAGAGGTCTCGGTGGTGCTTCCCATGGCGAACTCGTCCATGTTGGTCTTGCCGATCACAATCATTCCAGCTTTTTCCAGATTCAAAACTGCCTCTGCAGAATAGGTCGGCTCAAAGTTATACAGGATTTTGGAAGAGCAGGTGGTCTTAAGACCCTTTGTGCACATGTTGTCCTTGACGGCAATGGGAACGCCTGCCAGCGGACCGGTCAGTTCACCGTTGTCGATGTGCTTCTGCACCTCTTTTGCTCTTTTCAGAGCTCCTTCTTCGTCCACGGTGACAAAGCTATTCAAAACCTCATCCTGTTTTTTTATCTCAGCCAGGGCTGCTTTCACAGCGTCCACAGCTGTCATTTCTCCTGTCTTGATCTTCTGTCCAATTTCCGCTGCTGTCATTTCACGAAATTCCATTCTCTGTCACCTCCTACTCTACGGTCTTCGGTACCATATACATACCGTCCTTGACCTTGGGCGCGTTCGCCAGCATCTCCTTGTGGTCATCCCCATTTTCCACCTCGTCCTCCCGGAACACATTGCTCACGGGAAATACGTGGGACATGGGCTCCACGCCTGCAGTGTCCAGCTCGTTCAGTTTATCGATATAATCCAGCATCCGGCCCATGTCCTTCTTGGCCGCCTCTTTCTCCTCGTCGGAGAGCTCCAGCTTCGCCAGAATGCCTACATATTCAATGGTTTCATCGGAAATAATGTTTGCCATGTTTTTCTCCTTTACTCCGCAGTGCACGCTCGATTTTGCTTCGCAAAACCTCGCTTTACGGGCTTCGCCCTATAGCCTGCCATAAAAAGTCATTGCTTCCTGCAAGCAGGCGCACTGCCTTTTTACGGCAGGCTGCACTGCTCATTGCCAACGCTAAGGCTCTAATCTGCTAAGGTCTCTCGGAAACAGGGTTGTTTCACGTACATTGTCTTCGCCTACCAGTTTCATGGTCAGTCGCTCCAGACCGATGCCAAGTCCGCCGTGGGGCGGCATGCCGTATTTAAAGGTATCCAGATACTGCTCCATGCCCTCCTCGGTCATGCCTCTGGCCGCGATCTTGTCAAGCAGCATCTGATAATCATGGATACGCTGACCGCCTGTGGTAATCTCCAGACCATCGAACAGCAGATCAAAACTTAAGGTGAACTTCGGATCCGCCGGGTCATCCATGGCGTAGAACGGACGCTTCTTGGACGGATAATGGGTGACAAATACAAAGTCAGAACCGTACTCCTCTTTGAAATAACGTCCGATCAGCACTTCCTCCTCCGGCTCCAGGTCGTAAGGGTTGCGAATCTTGTGTCCGTATTTCTCTGAAGCCAGGCGCTTTGCCTCATCGAAACGGACTGCCGGAATCCTGTCAGCCTTCGGTAAAGTAATACCGAGAATCTGAAGCTCCGACGCATAATCCTTTTCCAGAAGGGCCAGCATGTACTGAATAAATCCGGTCTCCATGGCCATAATGTCCTCGAAACCGTCGATATAACCCATCTCGAAATCCAGACTGGTATACTCATTCAAGTGGCGCTTGGTATTGTGCTTCTCCGCACGGAATACCGGGCCAGTCTCGAAGACACGGTCAAACACGCCTACCATCATCTGCTTATAGAACTGGGGGCTCTGTGCCAGCACAGCCGGGCGGTGGAAATAATCCAGACGGAACAGGTTTGAGCCGCCCTCAGCGCCCTTGGCTCCGAGCTTCGGGGTGTGAATTTCTGTGAAGCCCTGGCTGTAAAGGAAATCCCGGAAGGCTCTTACCACGCCCTCCTGAATCCGGAACTTTGCACGCTCTCTTACGTTCCGAAGGGAAATAGATCTGCGGTTCAGCTTGGCGTCCAGGGAAGTGTTCAGCTTCCATTTAGCAATAGGCAGCGGCATGGGCGCAGCCGGCTCAGACAATACGGTGATGCCGGTCAGTCGAAGCTCCACGCCGTGAGGGGCGCGCTCCTCCTTACGAATCACACCCTCCGCCACAATTCCGGAGGCTTCCTTCAGGGTCTTCCAGTCAAACTCTGTGACGCCCTCCTCGAAAACACACTGCAGCAGCCCTTCCCTCCGTCTCAAAATCAGAAAAGCCACCTCGCCCATGTCACGGATGGTATGGACGGTTCCTTCAATCTTCACGGTTTTGCCTTCCATGCCCTCTGCGGTCACTGCCGCCAGATCTACGGTTTCCTTTTCTTTCACTCCTGTCATGAATTCCATCATTTTTACCTACCTTTCGAATATTTGCCTTTTCAGGCTTAAAGCTCTTCCGGGCAGGTATCAGATAGAATCCTGCTCTGCAGGATTCTCCGCCTGCGGCGGGTCGCCTAAGCGACATCCTTCTACTCCGCCGCAGTGCGATCCCCTGGAGGGCTTTTGCATAGCAGGAAATTCCCGCTATGCAAAAAGAACCCCGTCCCGGAATATTCCTATTCCGGGACGGGGTTTCATATTCAACAGAAATCCCGCGGTACCACCCGCATTGAAATGCGTCCGCTCTTTCGTCAGGCTCACATTTCCTCTTTTATGCCCGTAACGTGGACAGCTCCGTACCGGCCTACGTCCGAATCTGCTATGCAAATTCAGGTTCGACCGATCTGCTCCCAAGTGTTCCCGAGATGGTACTGTTCACTTCGTTCACACTACCACACGGGATAGTGACTGTGAAAAGTAACATCATGATTTCCTAATCCAAATAGCGCTCTCAGTCGGTGACGCCATATTCCTGTCGGCCTCTGAAAATCCGAGTCTTGTTCTTTGCATTTCGTTATAGTATAATCGTTTGTAGCAGTTACAAACTTTTTTATGCGAGAAATATAGCACAATCTTTTTTCAATTGCAAGAGTTTTTTTCAGACTTCTTTGTGATTTTTAAATTTTTATGTGCCAGGTTCTGTTTGCCGAAATATTTTTCGTATTAACGCATTAAAATCTTAAGAATGAGGAGCAACTGATTATGGAACATCTGTACATACCGACGGATTATACCCCGGCGCTGGGGCTCTATGACACCCAGGTAGCCATCAAGACAGTCAAAGACTTTTTCCAGCAGTCCCTGGCAGAGCAGCTCTATCTGCTGCGCGTATCTGCTCCGCTGTTCGTCACTCCGGAATCCGGTCTCAACGACAACCTGAACGGTGTGGAGCGCCCCGTTACCTTTGGCATCCGGGAACAGAACGAGCGCCCGGCCGAAATTGTCCACTCTCTGGCCAAATGGAAGCGCAACGCCCTGAAGCAATACGGCTTCCACATCGGCGAAGGCCTCTACACCGACATGAGCGCCATCCGCCGGGATGAGGACACCGACAACATTCATTCTATCTATGTGGATCAGTGGGATTGGGAGAAAATCATCCTGAAAGAGGACCGCAACGTGGAATATCTGAAGGAGACGGTCCGCAAGGTTTATAAGGCCCTGAAAAAAACTGAGAAATACATGGCTATCCGCTATGATTACATCGAAGAGATTCTTCCGAAGGAAATCTTCTTCATCACCACCCAGGAGCTGGCGGATCTCTACCCGGATAAGACGCCCAAGGAGCGCGAGGATATCATTGCCCGGGAAAAGGGCGCTGTCTTCCTCATGGAGATCGGAGACAAGCTGGCAAATGGCGAACCCCACGATGGCCGCGCCCCGGACTACGATGACTGGCATCTGAACGGCGACATTCTCGTATGGTATCCGGTTCTGGGTCACGCTCTGGAGCTGTCCTCCATGGGTATCCGTGTGGACGAGGATTCCCTGGCACGCCAGCTGAAGCTTTCCGGCTGTGAGGACCGAGCGAAGCTGCCCTTCCAGAAGGCCATTCTGGAGAAAAAACTGCCCTACACCGTCGGCGGCGGTATCGGCCAGTCCCGCATCTGCATGTTCTATCTCCGCAAGGCTCACATCGGCGAGGTTCAGGTATCCATCTGGCCGGATGAGGTGCGGGAGAAATGCGCGAAATGCGGTATTAACCTGCTGTAAACTTGATTTCCGGCATAAAATAGAATCCTGCTCTGCAGGATTCTCCGCCTGCGGCGGGTCGCTTTAGCGACATCATTCCATTCCGCCGCAGTGCAATCCCCCGGAGGGGCTTTTTGCTCTATAGGAATCACAACTTTCACGTTTTAATGCAGCACAGCATTTCCTATAGAGCAAAAAGGAGCGCGTCATCAAACGATGACACGCTCCTTCTTTTACATCTCAGGCTTTACTCTCATATGCCAGAATTTTCTGATAGATATCCTCATAGCTGACGGTACTGAAATCCGTCACGTCCACCGGTATATCCAGCCCCAAGTTTATATTATATTCCTTATGGCTGATCGACGCCGTAAATTCTTCAAAGGTTGGCGCAACCCGGGACACGGAATGCAGCATCTCCGGCCGGTAGGTTTCCTTATGGTAGCTGGTCAGCAGATGTCCCGGATGTCTGTCACCCTCCTCATCCCGCTTTGCCCCCCGCCGGTAGACCGTCTCCGGATCGGTATACAGATACACGGTCACCGCGTCATAACCAGATTCCTGAATCAGCTCCTCCAGCTTCGGCTTATGGCGCTGATAGAAGGGATATTCAATGAGAATGGTTTTATTTTCCCACATCCGTTTCTGAATCGTCAGATAGAATTCCTCCAGACACCACCAGTTGAGTCGGTCCTTCTGCTTCTCATTGTCGAAACCAAAGATGTCCCAATTTTTCTCTTTTATCTCATCATAGCTGATTTTTACGATATCGTCATTTCCCAGATATTCCAGAAAACGGCGAGCCGTACCACTCTTACCGGTACCCGGTCCGCCCGTAAAAATAAGCAGCGTCCGTTGATTCGGAAACACTCTTTTCATAGCAGTTCCTCTAAAATTTGAAGGTGCCGTCTCTCATGGCCTGTACATTCTCCGGGCTGATCTTTCCCTCCATGGGACCAAACGCCGCCACGTTCAGCGCCCCGGCTGCCGCCGCAATCTCTGCGCATTCCTTCAGTTCCTTACCCTCCAGCAAAGCACACAGAAATGCTCCGATTGAAGTATCGCCGGCACCGGTGGGATCTACACAGTTTACCTTATAAAGTCCCTGCTCTACCACCAGACCGTCACGGGTATAGATCTTAGAGCCCTTATCTCCGTTCTTCAGCATCAGAATCTCCAGGTTCGGGTTCTCAAAGCATTTCTTCACTGCCGCGTCCACATCATCCAGACCAGTAAGAAGCTTCAGCTCGTCCAGACCCGGCGCAAAGAGATTGGTGATCTCCAACACCGCATTGATAATCTCAAAGGATTCCTTACTCTTCTTCGGATTGGTCAGATGCTCCACACGTACATTGGGATCAAAGCTAATCTTGGTTCCCTGGGCCTTCATGGCCCTGGCAGTCTTTACAATCTCCCAGCCATAGCTCAGACGAGCCGTCAGCGCACAGCCCATGATATGAAGATACTTTGCTTCCTTCAGGGACGGCTCTGTCACATCGGGCATCACTGCCTTGGTTGCCGGAGTATCATCCCAATGGAACAGATATCTTCTGTCGCCCTTATTGTCGTAGGCTACAAAGGCACAGGCTGTAGAACCGTCCGGATCTACCAGAACCTTCGATACGTCTACGCCGTCCTTCTTCAGACGGTTCAGCATACACTCTCCGAAACCGTCCTTTCCCACGCCGGAAATAATTCCGCAGCTGTGTCCCATCCGCGCAACCGTAGAAATCATAATTGCGGAGGATCCGGACGGATAGGGACCGGAAAACAGTGCTGTTTCATTCAGAGGCTTGTCAACCTCTGTTCTCATAATCTCAACCAGGGTCTCGCCCATTGTCCAAATCTCAGCCAAGTGCCTTCACCGCCTTTTCTTTTTCCTCTTCGGACGCAAACTTCTGAATAAATTCTACTACCTCATGGTTCGGTCCGAGAATGGTGATATACTCTACGCCGTGCTCCCAGTAGGGAAGGAACGCCGGTCCTTCATTGATATAATAGCCTGCTTCTCTGATTTCCTTTACACAGGTTACGATATCGGTACAGTTCAGAGCTACGTGGTCGATAGCGCCGGTAGCGTTGGTTGCGCCTCCATCCTTCTCATAGGTCTCAATAATAATGTTGCCGTGCTCAAAGAATTTTACCGGATGTCCTCCGTAGGTGGTCTCCCATTTCAGCTTGAAGCCAAGACCCAGATAGAATTCCTCTGTCTTTTTGATATCATCTGTAGGAATTCCGATGTGCTGATAACCTTCTACATAATTTGTAAGCATAATAAAACCCTCCTTAAACTCATAGGGCAGATACTTTTTTCAAAATACCTGCCCTTTTTTTCTTGTTTTAGATTCTGATTTAGCCGTAAATGCTCTTCAGTACAGCCGGAGCCTTTCCGCTGCAGTTGAAGAAATCACTCTTGCTTGCGATTTCAGCTGCAATTGCCTTACGTCCCGGTCCTGCAATCTTACGCGGGTCATACTCAGTCTCCGGAAGTGTCTTGATTGCCTCTCTGACTGCGTCGGTATATACCTTCTTCAGTCCTGTTCCCACATTAATCTTGCTCATACCCATAGCAACACACTTGCGGAAATCATCCTCCGGTACACCGGTACCGCCGTGAAGCACCAGCGCAACATCTGTCTGCTTGCGGATCTCCTCCAGAAGGTCAAATTTGATTTCCGGAGCAGCCTTATAGAAGCCATGTGCGGTACCGATAGCAACTGCCAGAGCATCGATTCCGGTTCTCTCTACAAATTCCTTTACCAATGACGGATCGGTATATGCTTTTCCGGACTCCTCTACGTGGATATTGTCCTCGTGACCTGCCAGCATTCCCAGCTCTGCCTCTACGGAACAGCCGTTGATACCATACGGACTGTGATTATGGGCGAAATCCGCGATTTCTTTGGATTTTGCAATGTTGGTCTCGAAGTCTTCCTTGGAAGCGTCAATCATAACATTGGTGAAGCCTGCCACAACAGCCTGCTTAATCTGCTCCATATCTGTCGCATGATCCAGATGCAGACAGAAGGGAACCTCCGGATAAGTCTTTGCGATACCCTTTGCAGTCTCTGCAATCAGCTCCAGGGAACCGATGTATTTGATTGCACCCAGAGAAGCCATCAGGATAACCGGCGCATTCTTTTCACGGGCACCCTCTACGATGCCAACCATCTCCGGAATGGTACTGAAATTAAATGCTCCTACTGCATATCTTTCCTTCGGATCAACATCTGTAGTAGCAAGCTTAACAGAGTCAGCCATAATCTGTTTCATTGTAAGTAACGGCATAATATTTCTCCTCTTTTCTTAAATTTGACCTTACAGGCTTCCGTCAATGGCTTTTTTCACCATGACATACGCGCCGTAAGCTACAGCCTTGTCATTCAGCTTGGAAACACGGATTCTGTCCTCGTCAAAGGGGAAGCAGGCATGTCTGCGTATCTCGTTCATCATGCTGTAACGGAAATACTTATCTGCCTTTGCCATTCCGCCTGCCAGAACAATCACATCCGGGTCAAGCAGGTTAATCAGGTTGGACAGTCCCACACCAATATAGTATCCCTCCTGCCGCAGCATGTCAATAGCATAAGCATCCCCCTCTTCCGCTGCGTCGCTCAGGATTTTTCCATTTACCTTTTCCGGATCATAGTCAATGCTTTCAAAAGCAGCGGACTTGATTCCGGAACGGATATCCCGTTTCATGCGCTGATTTACTGCAGTTCCGGAAGCATACAGCTCAAAGCATCCGCTTCCGCCGCAGCCGCATCTGGGACCCGCAAAATTAATTGTCATGTGTCCGAACTCTCCGGCAAATCCGGAGCGTCCGTGATAAATCTCTCCTCCGATGGCAATACCGCCGCCGCAGCCGGTGCTGATGGTCTGATAAAGAACCACCTGCTCACCCTTAGCCACACCTACATTTGCCTCTGCCAGCGCGCCCAGATTTCCATCATTTTCCACATAAACCGGAACGCCGAACTCTTCTCTCAGTCGATCTCCGAGTGGAAAATTCTTCCAGCCCATCATCGGTACATCAATAATCAGACCGGTACGGTAATCCAGCGGACCGGGCGCTGCAACGCCAACACCCGCCAGATCCTCTTTTGTTTTTCCGGCTTCCTCCAGAACCTCATAAGCAAGTTCAATGGTATTCTGGAATACAGCATCCTCACCCTCATAGGTTCTGGACTTTTTTACCTTAAATTCAGTAATCGGCTCCCCCTGATCATTGAACACTACAGAGGTCGTTTTCGTTCCGCCGATATCAATAATCAAATAGTACTTCATACTTACTCTTCTTTGCCCTTCTGTGCCATATCAAGCATAACTGCCAGGATAATGATTGCTCCGATTACGACCTTCTGCCAGTATGCAGAAATCTCCATCAGAGTCATACCATTGTTGATAACTGCAATAATAGCGCATCCAAACATAGCTCTTGCTACAGATCCGGAACCGCCGGCCAGGGAAGTTCCGCCCAGAACGGTTGCCGCGATAGCGAACATCTCATATCCGTCACCGGTTGCCGGATGTCCATTGTTTACCTTGGAAGCTGCTACGATACCTGCCAGACCTGCTGTAATACCACAGATCATATGGCACTTCAGTGTTACCATCTTTGTATTGATACCACACATATGCGCTACAGAGGCATTGGAACCAACTGCGAATACGTGACGTCCGAATACAGTCTTGGTCAGAATAATGTGGAAAATTAAAACAACTATAATGGTAAACAGTACGATAACCGGAATAATACCTGTCTTAAAGCTCTCTGTCTCAATCAGGCGTCCTGCACCCAGTACAGAGAAGCCAGTGGGCAGACCATAAACCGGACCGCCGCCGGAAATGATGTAAGCCAGTCCACGGAATGCCTGCATCAGAGCCAGGGTACAAATCATGGGAACCAGTCCTCTATACGCTACCAGCCAGCCAATAAAGAGACCAATCAGGGCTCCGCCTGCCAGACCAACCAGAATCTGGACTGCCATAATCAGCGGTGTAGACTGAATGTTCAGTGCCAGTACAACCTGTGCTGCCAGGATACCGGTAATCGCCATGGAGGAACCAACGCTGATATCGATACCGCCCAGGATGATTACATAGGTCAGACCAGTTGCCAGAATTGCGTTCAGACACATCTGTCCGAACAGGTTGATTACGTTTGCTGTCTTCAGGAAGGTCGTGTTACCGATGGAGAAACCGATAACCAGAAGAACCAGTACGACAATTACAATATTATCAGTAATTAACTGTTTAATATTTTTTTCTTTCATTTTATTTTCCTCTCTTATCTATAAGCTTTGAATATCTATAAGCCTTCCAATTTTTTTCGGTATTACTGCTTGTCTGAACCATCGGTAACCGGATTTGCAAGAGAAATCAGATTCAGTTCTGTAATCTCCTCACGGTTCAGCTCACCTGTCAGATGTCCCTCTGACATAACGTAAGCACGGTCAGCAACCTTGATAACCTCCGGCATATCAGAGGAAATCATGATAATACATCCGCCGTTTTCAACAAACTGGTTCATCAATGCATAAAACTCTGCTCTCGCATTTACGTCGATACCCTTGGTAGGCTCGTCCAGAATCAGAAGCTTTACACCGGCTGCCAGCCATTTAGAAAGGATAACCTTCTGCTGATTACCACCTGACAGATTTCCGCACAGTGCCTTGATGTTCGGCGCTTTAATCTTCAGTTTGTCCATGTACTCCTCACTGGTGGATACCTCCCAGGGAACATTGACAAAACCATTCTTTGCGTGGAACGGCAGGTTCGGCAGCGCAACATTTTCTTCAATTGATTTTTTCAGAAGAAGTCCGGTACGGCGACGGTCCTCAGTAGCAAGTCCGACTTTTCGACGAATTGCATCCGCCGGGTTCTTAATATGTACTTCTTCTCCATACAGGAATACCTTACCGGAAGTAATCTTGGTAGCTCCGAAGATTGCCTCCATAACCTCGGTACGTCCTGCTCCAACCAGACCGGAGAACGCTACAATCTCGCCGGCATTGGCATGGAAGCTTACATTTTCAAATACACCCTTCTGAGTAAGGTTTTCAACGCGAAGCATCTCTTCCTTCGCGGTATGTTCCGGTTTCACATAAGCGCCCAGCTCACGGCCAACCATGCTGTTGACGATGGTCTGCTCGCTTACCTCATTTACTTTATATTCTGCCACCTTCAGACCATCGCGGAAGATAGAACACTTCTCGCAGATGATAGGAAGCTCTGCCATACGGTGTGTTACATAAATCATTGTGGTGTTGGCAGCTTTCATCTTCCGGACCTGCTCAAAAAGAGAATCTATCTCTTTCTCAGAAAGTGAGGAAGTCGGCTCATCAAGGACTACTACCTTTGCGTGTTTGGAAATAACCTTTGCAATCTCAACCATCTGCAGCTGTGCAGCGGTCAGTTTGGAACAAAGGGTATGCGCATCTACTTCCAGACCCATTTCGTCCAGAACGGCCTGCGCATCGACCTCCATTTTTTTACGATCCAGTAAGCCGTTTTTCTGTTTCGGCTCACATCCCAGATACATGTTCTCAGCTACGGTCAGATGGGGAGCAATTGCGGTCTCCTGCTCAATAACTGCGATACCTGCATCCAAAGCATCCTTCGGAGTTTTAAAGTTACATACTTTTCCGTCCAGAATGACTTCGCCCCTTGTGGGCTTATAAATTGAAGCAATAATTTTAATCAGTGTAGATTTTCCGGCGCCGTTTTCACCGACCAGAGCATGGCATTCACCCGGATAAAAATCAATGCTGATATCCTCCAACGCTTTTACGCCCGGAAATTCTTTGGCAATATTTTTTACCTGTAAG
>QWCN01005755.1_pt1 | contig 11945 bp, 6 predicted proteins | sample 1972711 | NCBI WGS metagenome assembly QWCN01 (sample SAMN09866707, study PRJNA288562) | Human gut metagenome isolate term1_stool, whole genome shotgun sequencing... | isolation source: gut | host: Homo sapiens | place: USA: California | reverse complement strand
ATTTTGATGCTGCTGATGCTTTTTTCACTGGCGATTACAGTCAGTGCGGAGCCGGAACCGGCAGATTCTGACGGAACACAGCTGAATCAGCCGCAAGATTCTAACGGAAGCGGCGCATCAAATGCCACGGAACCGGGCGCCGTGACAGCCAATAAAATTACAAAGGACGATACTTATCAAAAGTATATGAATAAGTATGCGGAGGCGGCGCGTCCGAAGCAGGAGATCGTAGTAGATGCTTCGACCTATAAAACGCTCAATGAGGATTTTACGCCAAGCAATGAAACGCTGAGCGTGCAGGAATTTGCGGGCATTAAGGCCGTTGTTCTTCCTGATTCCGGAATTGTCGCATGGGAAGTTACCGTTCCCGAAACGGGTCTTTATAATATGAAGGTGCAGTATTATAACTTCATTGAAGCGACCTATGACAAGGGAGATTCCGTGGTCGTTTATAAATCCAAGAGCGCAGCGATCAACCGCGCGATCTACATTGACGGGGCTTTGCCGTATTATGAAGCGCGGCAGGTCTCTTTTTCGCGTTCTTGGCAGAACCAAAACGAAATGGTGCGCGATGCCATAACCGATAACGATATTCGCCCCTTCCAGGTAGAGCTGCCCATTTGGCAGAATGAGCCTGCGCGGGATTATATGGGCTATTACAGCAGCCCGCTGTGCTTCTACTTAACAAAGGGAACGCACATTCTGAGCTTTGAAGCGCTGCGCGAATCAGTGGCGGTTGCGTCCATCACGTTCTTCCAGTACGACGAAGCGAAGGACTATGCTTCGATCAAGGCGCAGTATGACGCGAACGGATATACAGCCGTTCCGAATAATGAGGATACCTTTATCAAGATCCAGGCGGAGAATCCTACACATAAATCCGATCCGACGTTATATGCCATTGCGGATCATTCCTCTCCGCTTACGGAAAGTATTTATAATGGTGTGACAGCGCCGTACAATACCAACAAGATCCGTTTGAATATGATCGGCGGAGAAAAATGGCAGAATCCGGGCGAGTGGCTTTCTTATACCTTTAACGTTAAGCAGGCGGGGCTTTACCGCATCACGCTGAAGGCACGCCAGAATCTGCTGAGCGGTACGAAAACCTACCGTCGTCTGTTGATTGACGGAAAGGAATATGCGAAGGAGACGCAGGCGATTGCGTTCCCTTACGGCACGGCATGGCAGATGGTTACGGTCGCGGATGCGCAGGGAGAGGATATGCTCTTTTACTTTGACGAGGGAGAGCATACCGTTCGCTTTGAGGTTACGCTGGGAAATCTGACGGATATTTTGAACGATACACAGGCGTGCATGGATCAGCTCAATGTTGCGTACAGACAGATCCTGATGATCACCGGCGCTACGCCGGATCCCAACCGTGATTATCGGTTCAAGCTTGTTTGCGCTGATGCGCTTAAAATTATCGAGGAACAGACAGCGGTGCTGACCAACATCGAGCAGCGCGTGAAGGATACCTATAACGGCCAGAATACGCAGCAGACCAGCGTTCTGCGGAAAATGATCATTATTCTGGAGAGCATCAATAAGGACAGCGATGTTCTAAAAGACCGCTTCAGTGAGTTTAAGGATAATATTTCCGCAATGGCAACATGGATTAACGATATGCGCAAGCAGCCGCTGGAGCTGGATTATATCGTGATTTCTTCGCCGGAGTCGGAGCTTCCGAAGGCAAACGTGGGCTTCTTTGAAAGCCTGTGGCACGAGATCAAGGCGTTTATTGCTTCTTTCTATGAGGATTATGACAATATCGGCAGCATGACGGAGGAGCAAGAAAAGGAAGCCGTTGTTGTTTGGATCGAGACAGGCGCAGGTCAGGCGGGCAACCGTGATAATGCGAATGTTTTAAAAGAACTCATCAATACCTCCTTTACAAAGGAAACAGGAATTCCGATCAGCCTGCGGCTTGTTGCAGGCGGCGCACTGCTTCCGTCTGTGCTTGCCGGAAACGGGCCGGATGTCTGTTTGTCCAGAGGCTCAAGCGATCCGGTCAACTATGCGCTTCGCGGAGCCGTTGTGAATTTGAATGACCCTGAGGCGTTTGAGGGCTGTGAGGAAGTGTTTAAGCAGTTCCATGAAAGCGCTCTGATGCCGCTTCGTTTCCGTTCCGGTATTTACGGCTTACCGGAAACGCAGGATTTCCCGATGCTTTATTACAGAATTGATATTTTGGAAGAGCTGGGGATCAATCCGGATGATGTCAACACATGGGATGATATCAATAAGATCCTCCCGATTTTGCAGAATAAATCGCTGAACTTTGGTATGCCGGTTCCGGTGTTGGGCGTTGTAGGCGGCACGCTTTCCATTTATGCAACGCTGCTTTATCAGATGGGCGGGCAGTTATATGATACAGGTGAATATCAGTATGACGGCGTAACGACGGATCTGAATTCGGATGCCGCATTTGACGCCTTTAAGATGTGGACGAATATGTTCATTGTGCATCAGGTTCCGAACTCCTATGATTTTGCTAACCGTTTCCGCAGCGGTGAGATTCCGATCGCGATCGCGAACTATTCCGCGTATAATACGCTCAGCGTGTTTGCACCGGAGCTTGACGGCTTGTGGGCATTTAAGCGTGTTCCGGGAACCGTGAGAGAGGATGGCACGGTTGATTACTCAACAGCCGGCAGCGTTACTGCCTGTATTATGCTGACCACTGCTAAAAACCGTCAGAACGCATGGAAGTTTATGGCTTGGTGGACAGGAACGGAAGCGCAGTCCCTGTTCGGGCGCGAAATTGAAAGTATGCTTGGGTCGGCGGCTCGTTATGCAACGGCAAACTTGGCTGCTGCGGAAACGATCCCGTGGGATACGCAATCTTTCAAGGCACTTCAGGAGCAGTGGAAGAGCGTGAAAGGAATTCCGGAAGTTCCGGGCAGCTATTACACGGGCAGAAACATTGAGTTCGCGTGGAAAGAGGTTATCAACACAAGCTCGGATCCCAGCTTGACGTTTATTGAGTATACTAAGCTGATTGATGACGAGATCGCGCGCAAGAGAGAAGAGTTCCAAGAAAAACTTGAAACATGGAAATAGAAAGAAAAGGGGGGATATCAATGACAAACGAGCTTCAGGCCGCGCCGAAGGCGGAGAAGGCCAAAAAAGAAAAACAGCCGTTTTTCGGCGCATGGCTCAAATATAAGTTAAAGGAAATCAGAAAAAATTGGGTTTTATATCTGTTCATGCTTCCTTTTCTTCTCGTGTTTGTCGTATTGACAATTCTGCCGGTGGTTACGGCAATTTACTACAGCTTCACATATTTCAATGTTCTTGAAGCGCCGAAGTTTATCTTTTGGGATAACTATACCAGAATGTTCATTGCCGACGACCTTTTTATGACGGCGCTGAAAAATACATTATTGATCGCTGCGATTTTAGGACCGGGCGGCTATCTGCTTTCGTTGTTCTTTGCGTGGCTTATCAATGAGCTTTCACCTAAAGTGCGTGCGTTTATGACATTGATTTATTATGCGCCGTGCTTGGCCAATGTCTATGCGGTGTGGAAGCTGATTTTCGGTTCGGATGCATACGGTTATTTGAACGGTGTTTTGCTGTCGTCGGGTATTACATTGCAGAATATACGATGGCTTGAGGATGTTAACTATATTATGCCATGTATTATTATCGTGCTGCTATGGGGAAGCTTAGGCGTTTCGTTCCTTTCCTTCATTGCAGGCTTGCAGAATGTGGATCGGACACTGTATGAAGCCGGTGCGCTTGACGGCGTAAAAAATCGTTGGCAGGAGCTTTGGTATATTACGCTGCCGTATATGCGACCGCAGCTGATGTTCGGTGCAATCATGAGCATTACCAGCGCGTTTTCCGTGGGCGATCAGATCACAGCCTTGGCAGGCTATCCCACGCAGGATTATGTGGCGCATACCTTCCTGCTGCACATTCAGGATTACGGCGGCTCCCGTATGGAAATGGGGTATGCCTGCGCGCTGACCGTGGTGCTGTTCCTGCTTATGGTATTCGGAAACAAGTTAGTTCAGAAAGTTATTAATAAGGTAGGTGATTAATGATGGCACGTCGCAGAAAAAAAGTTAACCGTTCGGCATTCGGCAATGTCATGACGGTACTCTTTCTGATCTTGGTGGGCATTTTTATGGCTCTTCCGTTGGTATTTGCCATCAGTGCATCGCTGAAACCGATGGAGGAAGTCTTTAGATATCCCCCTACGATCTTTCCTCAGAATCCGACGCCGCAGAACTTTTCAGATCTGTTTGTGCTGATGAATACATCGTGGGTTCCGTTTTCACGTTACTTCTTTAATACGATTTTCATTACGGCGGTCGGAACCTTTGGGCAGATTGTATGCTGCTCGCTTTGCGCGTTTGCGCTTAGCCTGCATAAGTTTCCGGGCAACCGCTTCATTACCAAGATGATCGAGCTTGCTCTTATGTTTAACGGAACCGTTTTGGGAATTCCGACGTACATGATTATGTCCAGCATAGGCTTTGTGGATACGCAGTGGGCGGTTATCGTGCCGGTGTTTGCGTCGGCGCTGGGTCTGCACTTGATCCGTTCATTTATGACACAAATCCCGATCAGCGTTGTGGAAGCTGCAAGAATTGACGGCGCTGGGCATTTTCGGGTTTTCTGGTCGATTGTTATGCCGAACGTGAAATCGGCATGGCTTACTTTGATGATCTTCGCAGTGCAGGGGCTGTGGAATACGGGAGCTTCGCTGTTTATTCAGAGCGAGTCGCTGAAAACTCTGTCTTACGCGCTTTCGCAGATCGTTTCGGTCGGTATCGCGCGTACGGGCGTGGCCAACGCGGTTTCGGTTATTATGATGTCCGTTCCGATCATCATGTTCATTATTTCACAGAGCAATATTATTGAAACGATGGCGACATCCGGTATGAAAGAATAGGAGGCGGAAGAAAATGAAAAAAGCAAGATTTTGGATTGCATTTGCACTTCTGCTCAGCATTGCCGTTCCGGTTTCTGCCGCAGAGCCGTATACAAATTACAACTTCAACAGAGGTTTTGTTTCTCAGGAGCCGCAGGCTTATACGGTGTCAAAGGTGTGGGATGCATATTCGATCGGTATTGAAAGCTTAGATAATATTCCCTTCAGCGGGCCGGCCGATTTTGTGCTTTCTCCTGCGGACGGTTCCATTGTGATTGCGGATACGGGAAATAACCGCATTGTCATTTTGGATAAAAACTTTAAAGTCAAGCAGATCATTGGAAATCAGACAATGGGAGGCGCCGTTGCAGAACCGACAGATGAAGCGACGGCAGATCCTTCAGCGGATCCTACGGGAGAGCCGCAGACTACTGATTCTTCGGAAGCTACGACAGAGCCGACGACGGAAGCTACAGACGAGCCGTCTTCAGACGCTACGGAGCCAACCGCTCCGGGTGCTTCGCAAGGAACGGCTGCGACGCCGGGACAGGGAGATGCAAAATACTTTCCGACGAACGGCGCAAAGGTTTATCCGGTAAAAAACGGGCAGAGCGACAGCAAGGAGTATGAAGCCTTTAACGCTCCCGCAGGTGTTTCGTTTGCGGCGGACGGTGCATTGTATGTTTGCGATACTGGCAACCGAAGAATCATTCGTTTTGTTTTGAATGCAGACGGCGTATTTGTTTGCGATGCGTTTTTTAACGATCCTGATATCGCAAGATATATCAGCGGTACGTCGGGCGGCACTTCTTCAACAACGGAACCGACGGCGGCGCCTGATGCAACGGAGGGTGACGGCGCTGAGGAAGGTGGAGAAACTGAGACAGATCCCGGTGCCACGCAGGCGCCGGCAAAGGATGAAAGATTCATATATCAGCCCACGGCAGTGGTCATTGATGAAGGCAACCGTATGTACGTGGTGGCGAAGGGCTGCTATCAGGGCTTGATTGAGCTTTCCAGCGACGGTACCTTTACAAAGTTTGTGGGCGCAACGAAAACAACGGCAAACATTTCCGCAATATGGAGAAGACTCATTTCAGAAAAACAGAGGGAGTCCTTAGAGCAGTCGCTTTCAACGGAGTACACCAATGCGTTTATGGATGCTGACGGTATGATTTTCGGCACGATCGGAAACATTGAGGCCGCCACGCTCGAAAGCCATTTTAAGGACGGATCGGAAATCGGCGCTGCAATTAAGAGGATCGCGCCTACCGGATCGGACATCTTAAAGCGCAACGACGTGTATCCCCCCAGCGGTGACAGAGGTTATGATACGTCCGACCGTGAAAAGTGGTCGTTCTTTGTGGATGTCTGTGTAGCGGACGACGGTATTTACAGTGCGTTAGACAGAAACAAGGGGCGTGTTTTTACCTATAATGCCGAAGGCGAGCTGCTGTACATTTTCGGAGCATTGGGCAATGTAAACGGCGCGTTTACGCAGCCGGCGGCGATCGGGTTGTTTGACCAAAGCACCATTGGCGTGCTGGATTCGCAGACGGCTCAGCTTACGATCTTTGAGCTTACGGATTTTGGACGTAAGATCCGCAATGCAACGCTTTTGCAGACAGACCGCGAATACGATCAGGCAATGTCTTTATGGCAGGAGGTCGTAAATGAATCCTCGAACTCGCGGCTGGCTTATACCAATATTGCGCGTATCCAATATATTCGCGGGCAATACGAGGAATGCTGTGAAAATTATCGGAGGGCATTTAACCGGCAGGGGTATTCTGAAGCTTATGCAAAGCTTCGCAATGAAAAGCTGGAAGTGCTTATGCCGTATATTATGACGGTGCTGGTTGTTTTGATTGTGTTCTTTGTGGGTAAAGCCTGCGTGAAGCGGGTGCACAGCTTTATTAAGAGAAGGGGGAAGGGAGACTGATGGGGAAGGTAAAATCAGCTTTAAAAAGCTACTTTTCCGGTTTTAAATTCGTTCCGCGTGTGATGCTGCATCCGTTTAAAGCATTTTGGGAACTCAAGCATGACGGTATGGCAAGAATGAGCGTTTCCGTAACGATGATCGTTATGTACATTCTCTCAAAGATTATTTTCCAGCAATTTGCGGCATATTCATTTAACCCGATGGCGGTATCGCCTTGGAACATTGACATTATTGGCTTAACGATTGAAACGCTGTTGATTTTGGCTCTGTGGTGTGCATCTAACTGGGGTTTAACGACTTTGTTTGAAGGAGAAGGCAGCGGAAAAGATATTCTTCATTACACTGCTTATTCATTAGCACCGATCATTATCATTACACTGGTGCTCACACCCCTGTCCCATATCATGTCGGCAGATGAAGCGGCGATCTTCAGCTTTGTAGAAGGACTCGCAACTGCATGGACAGGGCTGCTGCTGTTTACCGGCACAATGACAACGCATCAATATGGCGCGCTTCGCACGCTGGTAACGATCTTTTTCATCGTATGCGGTATGGTTCTGCTGGTGTTTATCGGCTTGCTGTTCTTCTTCCTGCTGCAGCAGCTGGTGGGACTTGTATATGCCATTTGCCGAGAGATTACAATGCGATATTAGAAAACAAGTCATGCAAAGCAATGCGACGGATTGCGGCAGAAGCTTGAGAGGCAGGCGGGCAGATCGATGAGAAATAACCGCTGCGGATGAAGCTGCCAGCCGCAGGATCCAAGCAATATCAGAATGCAACGAATGCCGGGGGAGTAAAAGGCCGCCGGCGGAGAGGAGTAAGAGTATGAAAAGGGTTTCAGCATGGCTTTTGCTGATCGTCATGATTGTTCCGTTTCTGCTGTTTGCCGGTTGTCAATCGACAAGCGTGGATGAAACATGGAATATTCCTGATTTGAGCGGTCTGGAACGGCGCGAACCGGATATGGGAAAGTCGATTGAGCGATCGGGCGTCAAATACTACTTAATAGAAGAGAATGACTCATATGCATTGTATATTAACACAGTGCTGTATGATGTAGCGCTGGTGGAGAAGTCATCGGGAGAGGTTTGGTATTCCAATCCTTCGGAGGAGACAGTCGCGGCTTCGGGCAATAACAGTGAGCTGTATGCGCAGCTGCATCTGACATGGCTGGATAAGAAAAAGGGCAGTCAGTCTTATTATAACAGCTATGAAAACGCCGTGGTTCCCAATCAGGAGGACAGCCAAAATAAAGTGGCCGAGCAGGTTATTATGACGACCGGACGCGACGGCGCATTCCGTGTGCTTTATGTTTTGGGAAGACTTCAGAAGGATTATGTAATTCCGAAAGTGCTTGACGAAGAGACCTATGAGGCTATGAAGACTGCATTTGTGGCCAATGGCGGCAATGTTTTTCAGCTTCAGAATAACTTTGTAAAGCTCAGTAAGAAGTTTTTTGATGATCCGCAGGGAAATAAAAACCTTAAAGACAGTTATTATAAGATTGCGCCAGGATTAAAATCGCTGACTGCGGAAGACGGCGTTATCTATCTGCTTACAAGCCAAATATGGAAAACAACCACTGCGGCGCCTGTTGAAGAAGCGCTGAAGCAGTGCGGAATGACACAGGAGAAGCGCTTGGAGATCGATCAAAAGTGGGAGGTTCCGGAGCAAACAAACAACGCTTTTATCGTTCCATTGGATTATAAGCTGGAAGCGGATGGGCTGAAGGTGTCCGTTCCGGCGGAGGACATTAATTTTAATGAAGCACTGTATGCGATTAACAGCCTGCAGGTGCTGCGATACTTCGGTGCGGCGGATACCAGCGAGACAGGGTACATGGTCATTCCGGACGGATCTGGCGCGCTCATCAATTTCAATAACGGAAAAATCGCGTTAAGCTCAGGCGTAAGCGTGCAGGTATACGGAACAGACAGAGGCAAGACGCTTAGCACAAGCGCTGTTTCCAATAAAACAGAGCAGGGTTATCTGCCGATATGGGGCATTAAAAAGGAAAACAGCTCGCTTTTTGCAATTATTGAAAAGGGTGCAGCTGTGGCTACGGTTTCCGCAGACGTTCCTAAGAGTGCAAAGAACCGAATCAACTATGTTGCTTCGGCTTATAAGCTGACAGAGTATGAGGATATGCAGCTGTTTGCGGAGCAGACAACGCTTCGTGCATATCAGCCTGAGCGTGTAAAGAGCGATATCAGCATCAAGTTTGCGGTCTTAGCAGATAAGGAACATCACGGCTATGAGGATATGGCAAAGTATTACCGTGAATATCTGCTTAACCGGGGTATGCTGCAAAAAGCAGGAGAACAGACGGATGTTCCGTTTAATGTGGAGCTGTTTGGCGCGATGACAGACTGGTCTGCTTTCTTAGGCGTGCAGTATCAGTATTTAAATGCGCTGACGACCTTTGAACAGGCACAGGAGATCCTTTCCAAGCTGGTGGATGGCGGAGTGAAGAATATTTCCGTAAGATACCGCGGAATGTCCAATAACGGTTTGCTTAATTCGATTTATAATTCAATGAACCTTTTGGGCGAGCTTGGCGGAGCTGCGAAATATAAACAGCTCATGCAGTATGCTGAAGAAAAGTCCATCAGCATTTATCCGGAAGCGGAGCTGCTGCGTGTTTATAAGGACGTTCTGTTTGACGGATTCCTTAAGTTTACCGATGGCGGAAGAACGATCGGTAAAACAGACATTATGTATAAACAATACGATTTGATGCAGCCGAGTTCTTATGTACATCAGGCTTATATTCTGGATCCTCCCAAAGCGCAGGCTGTTGCAGAGAACCTCATTAAGAGCTTGAACTCACAGAATATTAAAAGCGTTTCTCTCGGTTCCATCGGCAATATGCTCACAGGCGATTATGACGTGGATAAGCCGCAGGACAGAACAGAAGTCGAAGCGATCTACTCAAGTATCATGCAGCGCTTTAAAGAGGCGGGGATCGATACTGCTGTGATCGGCGGAAATATTTACGCGATGGCGGATGCCACGAATGTGTTCTGTTTGCCCAGCGGAAGCAGCGGATATTATTTGGTGGATGAAACGATTCCGTTCTATCAGATCGTGCTGCATGGCTTGGTGCCTTATTCCAGCGAGGTCATTAACCAAACCGGCGATGAGACGCGCTCCATTCTGCAGGCAGTAGAGTATGGCGCAGGCTTTGCTTACAGATGGATGTACGCCGAGAATAAGAGCTTGCAGACTGTTTACTTTGAAGAAGCCTATTCACTGAATTATGCATCCGGCATCAATGATGCAATAAAGGCGTATAACCGTTATAACAGTGAGTTAGGCCATACCGCCGGCCTTATGATTGTGGGGCATGCGCGTTTGGCAGAAGATGTGGCGATGACCCGCTATGAGGACGGCACGGTTGTCTATGTGAATTACAGCGGCAGCGATTATGTGCATGAAGGCGTTACGATCCCTGCCAGAGATTACACAGTCGTCAAGGGGGGTAGAGTATGAAAAAACCGCGTAAAAAGGGCTTGTCTTTGATGACAAAGCGTTCCATGTGGGGATGGCTGTTTGTGCTTCCGTTCCTGATCGGCTTCTTCTTCTTTATACTTTCGCCGCTTTACACATCTTTCATGTTCAGCTTTAACGATAAAACAAAGGCTGATGTAGTAAATCCGGACGGAACGAAAACGCAAGTGGATGTCGTGGAGTATGTAGGGCTTGACAGCTATAAAAAGGTTTTTACTAATGATTTAACCTTTATTACGAACTTTAAGGATTCTATACTGAACAGTGCAGTTACGATTATTTCCATTTTAGTGTTCAGCTTCTTGGTTGCGAATGTGCTTAATTCATCGTTCCGAGGAAGGACGGTTGCAAGAGCAGTGTTCTTCTTGCCTGTTATAACCGCGACCGGTATAGCTGCTACAATGGGCGGCGGCTGGATGGTTGCGCGGTTTAAATCGGACGTAGGATCGGGAATCGACTTAGTTTCAAACCTGCAAACGGCGCTGCAGTCCATGGAAGGCATGGGCGGGTTTGCAGACTTTGTAACAAATGCGTTTAACTCCATTAACACCATTGTGAATATGTCCGGTGTTCAGATACTGGTTTTCCTTGCCGCGTTGCAGACGATCTCGCCGTCGCTGTTTGAAGCGTCGGATGTGGAGGGTGCAACCAAATGGGAAGCGTTCTGGAAGATCACGTTCCCGATGGTGTCTCCGATGATTTTGGTAAACGCGCTCTATACGATGATCGACGTTTTTACCGGAGAAACAAACGCCATGATGAATTACCTGTTTAATGCAACGATGTACGGGGGACTCAATGTAACGCTGTCGATGAAGATGGCGATGGGATGGTCTTACTTCCTGGTGGTTGCGGTGATTATCTTTGGCGTTACGGGTATTATTTCAAGGTTCGTGTATTATGAGAATGATGCAAAGGTAAAGCGTTAAGGGGAGGTGAGAAAATATGGCAAAGAAGCTTAAAAACAAAGTGGTGAATAAAGTCGGTGCAGAGGAAGTCGATGCGCTTACGATCGAGAAGCTTCGCGGATGGGCGCGCGTGAAAGCCTTTCTGCTTTCAAAGAAGACAAGACGTTTTCTTTGGGGCATTATCAGAACGGTTCTGCTTGCCGGACTTTGCTTCCTGATTTTATATCCGCTGATTATTCAGCTTTCCACTTCGTTGAAATCAGAAGAGGATCTGTATGACAAAACTGTTATCTTCATTCCCCGTGCAGCGAACCTTAATAACTATACAATCATGTGGAATTATGTAAAATTCCCGGAGCTTTTTGCGAACAGTGTTTTGTATTCATTGCTGCTTTCTGTTTTGCAGATGGCCTCCTGTACGCTTGTAGCTTACGGTCTGGCACGGTTCAAGTTTAAAGGAAACGGCATTGTATTCGGTTTGATTATTTTTACATTGGTTGTTCCGGTTCAATTGATTACGGAGGCCATGAAGCAGCGGTATATGGCGTTTAATCCGTTAACGATGTTTTCGATGGACGGTTCGGTGTTCAGCCGCGATGCGGCAGGAATTAACCTGACCGGCGGTTGGGCGATACTGTTTTTGATGAGCGCAACAGCGGTTATGTTTAAAAACGGTTTGTATATTTTCTTGCTG
>QWCN01005751.1_pt1 | contig 11953 bp, 7 predicted proteins | sample 1972711 | NCBI WGS metagenome assembly QWCN01 (sample SAMN09866707, study PRJNA288562) | Human gut metagenome isolate term1_stool, whole genome shotgun sequencing... | isolation source: gut | host: Homo sapiens | place: USA: California | reverse complement strand
CGGTTCCTTTACAGAGCTTACAGCCCTTTCCGCCGCATTCAAAGCAGCTTACATCTACCTCTACGGAAGGCTCCGTGAAGGGGAAATAGGAAGGACGAAGTCTTGTGGTAGTTCCCTCGCCGTAAATCTTCTTTACAAATACCTCCAGCATGCCCTTTAAGTCGCAGAGGGTAATTTTCTTATCCACAACAAGCCCCTCCATCTGATGGAACATGGGAGAATGGGTTGCATCATCATCGGAACGGAATACCTTTCCAGGCGCCAGCATCTTAATCGGCAGCTCCTTTGTTTCCATGGCATGAATCTGGGCTGCGGAAGTCTGGGTTGCCAGTAAAAATTCCGGTGACAGATAAAAGGTATCCTGCATATCTCTTGCAGGATGATCCTTGGGCGTATTCAATGCAGTAAAGTTATAGTAATCATTTTCAATCTCTTTATTTTCAAAAACCTCAAAGCCCATTCCTGCAAATACATCAATCAACTGATTCCGCATCTGGGTAATCGGATGCAGATTTCCGGTTTCTCTTTCCTCTGCGGGCATCGTTACATCTATTTTTTCCAGTTCATACCGGATTTCCAGCTCTCTCGCCTTCATTTTCTCATCCAGCTCCGAAAATCTCTGCTGTGCCCACTCCTTCAGTTCATTGACATTTTTACCGAAACCGGCTCTTTCCTCCGGCGCAATGCTTTTCATTTCCTTCATTAACTGACCGATTTTTCCGGTTTTGGAATCCAGAAACTGCTTTCTGAGTTCAAAGGCTGCCGCCCTGGAACTTGCACGCTGTTCCATGCCCTCCAGTATTTCCTGTTTGATGCTTGCAAATCTGTCGCTCATGTAAAGTTTTCCTCCATTCTTGTTGCATAAAAAAACCAGCCAGAAAAAAATTCTGACTGGGACGAATTACTCCGCGGTACCACCCGTCTTTTTTGCCCTGATGTTTCCATGCAGAAAATATTTTCATTCCGAAAACGGACAAAACACTCTTTCGCACTTAACGCGTGCCAACGTCCGAAACTATACGGCAACACACCCTTCATCCCGGCGGCTCCGGTGTGAAATTCAAGATTTCATTTGTTCCTTAAGGAAGTTTCCAGCCGATGACTTCCTCTCTCTGTCAGAAAATGAACCTTTACTGTGCACCATCCAAGCCTTTTTCTTTACTGCTTTCTATCATAATGAGTTTCAAAAGAAAAGTCAAGTCAAAGAACTCTCTTCTTCCCTTTCTTTTTTCCTGTTTTTCACAAGCACCTTATTGACCGGATTAAAATACCGGTTCAGATATGCCCCTATCATAATAATGTACATACAGAAATACATCCAGAGAAGCACAATAATAATAATGGAAAGACTGCCGTATACACCATAGGAATTTCCATAGGCGACATAAATGGAAAAGCCCCAGGAGAACACACTCCAGACCACTGCGGAAAAGGTAGCCCCGGGAATCTGCTCCCTGAACTTTAACTTTTTATTTGGTACATAGGCATAAATTGCCGCAAATAATACCGTCATGACAACCCATACCACCAAAAACCGGAAATTCATACAGAAATCCACAATCCGTTCCAGTTGAGGCAGCCTGTAAAGAGCAATGGAAACAAGCTGGTTTCCGAATACGTTAATGACAAGGGACAGTATCACAATCAAAAGCATCACAATCGTATAGAAGCAGGCAATCACGCGAATCACAAAATAATTCCGCTTCTCCTCTACTCCGTTGACGGCATTTAGCCCTGTCATCAGCGCCATTACGCCCTTTGCCGCAGACCAGATTGTGGCAATGATGGCGATGGACATGATTCCCCCTGACCTGTCATACACATCGGAAATCAGGCTGACTACCATGGCATCCACCATATCCGGCACCACATCCGTCACAGCCTGCACCAGATTTTCCTCCGTCACCGGCGTATAGGGAATAATTGCGCAGAGCATCATCAGCATCGGGACAATGGACAGGAAAAAGAAAAAAGCTATACTTGCCGCATAGGCACTGATATTCTGTTTTTTCATCTGTCTGGAAAAATTCAACCAGATTAAGTATAGCTTGCGAACCACTTGTTTTCCCCCGATTTGCCAGTTATTCTTTCAACACTTCTTTACTCATAAATTACTCATAAATGTTTTTCAGGACACAGGAATCATAAAAGTAACCCAGAATATCCTCTGCTCTGTAGCCTTCCTCCGCCATGTGCCTTGCTCCGTTCTGGCTCATGCCGACTCCGTGCCCGAAACCGCCGCCAGTTAAGGTATATCCTACCACATTCCCCTTCTCTTTACCAGTCGTAATCACAAAAAATCCGCTGGGAAGAATCGTTGGGCACTCCACCAGACTGCCGTCCTGCCTTGCTGCCTTCTCTTTTCCGTTATTCAGCACATACCGGATATTATGCTCGGAAATGACCTTTATGGTACCTGCGTCCGTTTCCAGAATCAGTTCATCCGCCACACCCCCGGCACCTCTTTTTTCCACCCGTATATCCTTTACTTCGGTGATTTTTCCGATTTCACAGCTTTCGTATTCCTCCTGTCCCTCTTTTCCTGTCTTTTTTGTCAGAATCAGCTTCTCATTTGCCGCATACCGCTTTTGCAGTGTTTCCTTTAAATGTGCCACATCCAGTTTTTCCACCTGATAGCTCCAGCGGTACCACCCTTCCTCCGCCTCAAAATCATCCGGATTTATACTGAGAATCCGTTCTGTGAAAGTCTCCTCCGATACAGCACTCTGTTCTGATGCTCTCTCATCTGTATCTGGCCGGTCAGCATCAGGCTCCTTAACTGCAGCCTCACTCTGCCCGGCATTTAACGCCTGAAAATTCTTCATGCCGGTTCTGCTGATTTCCTTCCCCTGAATATAATCTATCTCCTCCGCCGCCTGGGTTTTCCAGACAGTCGCATCACTTCCCACTCCGCAGGAGGTAGAATAATAAAATGTCTGCGCCAGTTCTCCCCCGGCAGTAAACAAAAGCTGTCCATAGGTTTCCTTTACCGCCGTAGTACTGTTTTCCTGCTCTTTGATATTCTGATATACCTGATAGGCAGTGCTGTCGTCCACATGGGCACCATACCGGGGATACCCCGCATGCAGCATATGACCGTAGGCATAGGTTCTTGCACAGACCGCCTGCGCCCGCAATGCCTCCTTCGGATACCTTGCCGGCATCTCGCTGGGAACAACGCTGTACAGATATTCCTCAAGAAGCACCTCATTGATTGCCACAATTCCCTCCTCTGTGCGCAAAAGCTCCAGCTTTCCACGATAAGAGGGTACTCCCTGATTCCGTTCCAGATTGTTGATTTTCACCTTTCCCGTCAGTACCTCCGGAACTACCTCTACTCTGTCCCCCTCTGAAAAAAAGTCCGAGGCATAGGTCAGAGAAATCACTTCTCCTGCCTGAAAAACCTCCTGTCTGCGCTCCCCCTCCCCACCATAAATCACCGTAAAGGAAGTGTCTGCCGTTATCTGAGGCTCACTCTGGAAAATACTTTTCCCATCAGATGCCTTTAACAGCACTCTGATATACTCCATCGCCTCTTCCTTCACCATTAAAATTCCGCAGATTTCTCCCGCCTCCAGACAGAAATCCGCATCTGCATAGCCAAAGAGCAAATCCGCCGTGGTACACATCTGCATCTTGTCATACAGCCGGTATCCCTTATAATCTTCCCTTAAAGGAAGCTTTCCGTATCCTTCTATTTCCACAAAGTCCTCCCCAGCCCGGAGTACTCTGCCATTTATCCTTTCTGTTTTTAAGGAAACCTGCGTCACCTGATTATCCCACAGCGTAATATCCGCCAACTGCTCCCTGTACAATTCTCTGTTCTGTCCGTTCTGCTCCTGTGCGTCCTGTTCCTCGCCATCCTGCTTCTGGTTGTCTTTCTTCTGCCCGTCCTGCTTCAGTTCGTCCTGTTCCTGTCTGTCCTGTTCCTCGCCATCCTGCTTCCAGTCGTCTTTCTTCTGTCTGTCCTGTTCCTCTCCGGCTTGCTCCTGTCCACCCTCTGCCTCCGGGCTTTTCTGCACATACCAGGTATAATATCTCTGTTCCCCGTCACAGAATATGGTAATTCCCTCTTTCCCCGCCACCACAATCCATACATTAGACAATTTCTCGATTTTGGGAATATGTATGGGGAAAATTTTCTCTTCTCTCTCCGGCTTCCCCTGATTTTTCAAAAGCTGTACTGCCCTCACTGTCAGAAGTAACAGGAGCAGTAAAATCCCCAACCCAAGAATAAACTTTTTTAACTGTATCCGCTGCTGTCTGTCCAAACCCTTCTCCCTTTTCCTCTCCATTTATCAGGTTCCCTGTTTTCCCGGGCGCACCACCTCCCAGGATACACTGTTGCCAGAGTACACCGCCTCTCAGGGTACACTACCTCCCGGAACCTCTTAGCTAAAAAGAGCAGCCCTTTTTTCGGACTGCTCTTTTTTCATTCGCATTATGTACCCCAAAATGCCGCCTCCTGTTTTTTGACTCCTAGCAATGCTAGGTGGGTAACCGCAACCACGCTTTTGCCTTCCCTTCCAATCCTTTTTTGTCAATGCAAAAAAGTGAGGGCTTGACAGCTGCCTGGCAATATAGGAATCCCGTTTAAAGTAAATGTAGGTTCAAAAATGAACAGGAGTTATCGCACATTTCAGGTTACTATTATTATAGCCGCCTTGGGGCAATTTTACAACTATATTTTTTTCAAAATGTAATTAAGTTATCCAGAACCCAATTTCCGTACAACATTCTTCCACTCCGCCGCAGTGCGCTCCTCGCGGAGCGTTTTTTAATTCATAGGACGAAATTTCCTATGAATTAAAAAACAGACGGCATCCTGCACGGGTGTCTGCACACCCTGCAGGGATACCATCTGCTGCTTAGCATAATGCCTTTATAAATCCAGAAGGTCAAACTTCAGGAGAATTATAACTGAGGACCTGCGGAAACAAGTGCCTTACCAGCATCGTTGCCTTCATACTTAGCAAAGTTCTTTACGAATCTGCCAGCCAAATCCTGAGCCTTTGTTTCCCATGCAGAAGCATCTGCGTAGGTATCACGAGGGTCAAGGATTCCGGAATCTACTCCGGGCAGCTCGGTAGGAACTTCAAAGTTAAAGTGAGGAATGGTCTTTGTAGGAGCCTTGTTGATATCACCACTTAAGATAGCGTCGATAATTCCACGGGTATCCTTAATGGAGATACGCTTGCCGGTTCCGTTCCATCCGGTATTTACAAGGTATGCCTTAGCACCGCTCTTCTGCATCTTCTTAACAAGCTCCTCTGCATACTTTGTAGGATGCAGCTCCAGGAATGCCTGTCCGAAGCAGGCAGAGAAGGTAGGGGTAGGCTCGGTAATTCCACGCTCTGTACCAGCCAGCTTAGCAGTAAATCCGGAAAGGAAGTAGTACTGTGTCTGCTCAGGTGTCAGGATAGATACGGGAGGCAGTACGCCGAATGCATCTGCGGACAGGAAGATTACGTTCTTTGCTGCCGGTGCAGAAGAAATAGGACGCACAATGTTCTCAATATGGTTAATCGGATAAGAAACACGGGTATTCTCGGTTACAGTCTTATCATCAAAGTCAATCTTTCCTGCTTCATCAACAGTAACGTTCTCAAGCAGAGCGTCACGTCTGATTGCATTGTAGATATCAGGCTCGGAATCCTTGTCCAGGTTGATAACCTTTGCATAGCAGCCGCCTTCAAAGTTGAATACGCCGTTGTCGTCCCAGCCATGCTCGTCATCACCAATCAGCAGACGCTTGGGGTCTGTGGACAGAGTGGTCTTACCTGTTCCGGACAGACCGAAGAAGATTGCTGTATTCTCGCCCTGCTTATCTGTGTTTGCGGAGCAGTGCATGGAAGCGATTCCCTTCAGAGGCAGGTAGTAGTTCATCATGGAGAACATACCCTTCTTCATTTCTCCGCCGTACCATGTATTTACGATAACCTGCTCGCGGCTTGTAATATTGAAAGCTACACAGGTTTCGGAATTTAAGCCCAGCTCCTTGTAGTTCTCAACCTTTGCCTTGGATGCGTTGTAAACAACGAAATCGGGCTCGAAGCTCTTTAATTCTTCCTCGGTAGGCCGGATAAACATGTTCTTGATAAAGTGAGCCTGCCATGCAACCTCAACGATGAAACGAACTGCCATACGGGTATTCTTGTTTGCGCCGCAGAATGCATCTACAACGAACAATCTCTTGCCGGACAGCTCCTTCTTTGCGATTTCCTTTACTGCAGCCCATGCTTCCTGGGTCATAGGATGGTTGTCGTTCTTGTATTCATCAGAGGTCCACCATACGGTATTCTTGGAGTTCTCATCCATTACGATATATTTATCTTTAGGGGAACGACCTGTATAAATACCTGTCATTACGTTTACAGCGCCAAGCTCTGTAACCTGACCCTTTTCATAGCCTTCCAGTTCAGGCTTTGTTTCCTCCTCGAACAACATCTCGTAGGAAGGATTGTAAACAACTTCTGTCACTCCGGTGATGCCGTACTTGCTCAAATTCAATTCTGCCATCTTTTTTACCTCTTTCCTTTATTGTAGTTAAGGATGTGCTTTCCTGTCAGGATAAGTTTTTTCCCTTTTATCTTCACATCGGTTGTATTATCTCAAAGACTTGTGAAAAAGTCAATAAATGCCATAAAATTTATAAACTTTTTACAGGTACCTCTGTTTCCTTTCTCAGCCATGCTTTCTCCTCCTCTGTCAGATAAGGAGAAATTTTCTCATAAACAGTATTCTGATATGCCTGTAACTGTGCGTACTGCTCCGCTGTCATATACTTTTCATCAATGGCTTCCATATCAATCGGTACCCAGGTCAGTGTCTTAAAGTGCATGAACTGCCCGTACTCATTGCAGATTCCGTTCTCTGCCACCATGACATTTTCAATCCGGATTCCGTGACTTCCTTCTATATAAACACCGGGCTCGTTTGTCACATCCATTCCTGCCTCGATGACTGCCTCCGTCATCCCTGCAGTAAATCTCCAGCGGATACCGTGAGGTCCCTCATGGACATTTAAGACATATCCTACACCATGCCCTGTACCGCATTTATAATCCAGTCCCACATTCCAGAGTGCCTGTCTTGCCAGAATATCCAGATTTCTTCCGGTACAGCCGTACAGCCAGTTTGCATTGGTAAGCTGTAACATTCCTGCCGCTACCATGGTATAATGCGCCTTCATTTCCTCTGTCAGCGCACCTAAAACCACAGTTCTTGTCACATCCGTTGTTCCGCCGAAATACTGTCCGCCGGAATCAATCAGGTACATGCCCTCCGGCTTCAATACGGAAAAGTTCTCCCTTGTAGGCTCATAGTGCATCATTGCCGCATTGGCTCCGTAAGCGGAAATAGACGGGAAGGACAAATCAAAGAACTCCGGAATCTCCCTGCGGAAGGCTTCCAGCTTATCTGCCGCTGTAACCTCCGTAATCTCCTGCTTTCCGATATTGGTTTTCAGCCAGTAAATGAACTTTGTCAAAGCGACGCTGTCCTTTAAATAAATCTTCTCCATATTGGCAAGCTCTGCCGGATTCTTGACAGCCTTTAACAGCTCTGTGGGATTCTGTTTTTCCACAAGGGTCTGTCTGTCTGCCAGAATTTTATACAGATAATAGCTGCACTGCTTCTTATCCAGCATCACGTGTCCGCCCGCCGGAAGCTTCTTTAAATATTCCGTAACGGAAGCGTACTCCTCTATCTGGATGCCCTGGGAAAGCAGATAGGCCTCTGCCGTTGCATCCAGCGCCTTCCTCTGGATGAAAAGTACTGTGCTGTCACCGCTTAAATACAGATAGGACATGGCAACCGGATTACATTCCACATCACAGCCTCTGATGTTTAAAAGCCACATGATATCATCCAGCTTTGTCAGCAGAAGCGACTGTGCATCTTCCTCCCTGACCTTTTCCATTACCTCTTCCCGCTTCTTTTCAAAGCTCTTCCCGGTAATTTCCTCCTTTAATACCATTACCTTACCGGCAGGAAATTCCGGTCTGTCCTCCCAGATTGCCTCTGCCAGGTCCTCTTCAATGGAGAACTTTACCTTTTTCTCTGCCAGCTTCTTTTCGTATTCGCAGCCTTCCTTTGTGGGAATAACTCTGCCGTCAAAGCCAAGGGTCTGACTCTCCTTCATATTCTGCTGTAAAAATTCCACAATCGTAGGAACCCCTGCATCCAGCATACGGAAAAGAGTAACTCCTGTTCCTTCCAGTTCCCTTTCTGCCTGGATAGAATATCTGCCATCTGTCCAGAGTCCCGCTCCCTCCTGCCATACCAGCAGTGTTCCGTTGGAGCCGGAGAAATTGCAGAAATACTCCCTTACCTTAAAATAGTCATTCACATACTCTGAATTATGGAAATCAGCCGTAGGCATCATGTAATAATCAATTTTCTTTTCTTTCATAACGGCACGCAGCTTCTGAAGCCGTCCTTTAATCACTTTGTTTTCCATTTTTCAATCTTATCCTCCATTTCCCTGCGCGTTCTTTCCGCGCGTATTTTGCACATATTCTCTGCCATGGCGGGTTTGTGTCTTTATTCCTGCCCACCGGCGCAAAGCCCCACTGCTCTTGAGGTTCCCACCCGCTCACAGCCAAGCTTCAAAAAATTCTCCAAATCCTCCAGAGTGGATACCCCGCCCGCAGCCTTTATCTTTACATCCGGTCCGATGTATTTCCGAAACAGCTCCACATCCTCTCTGGTGGCTCCGCCTGTTCCAAAGCCGGTGGAGGTTTTGATAAAATCAGCCCCTGCATTTGTCACTGCCCTGCACATGGCAATTTTTTCTGTTTCCGTCAGATAGCAGGTTTCAATGATTACCTTTAAGATATGATTTCCGCAGGCTTTCTTCAATGCCCGGATTTCCTCTTCCACCTTATCATAATCACCGTTTTTCACATCGCTGATATTCACCACCATATCAATTTCGTCACAGCCATCTGCCAGCGCTTCCTCTACTTCCTTTATCTTCGCCCCGGTCACACTGTAACCAAGAGGGAAGCCAACAACAGTACAAATCTGTAACTGATTTCCGTACTTTTCCCGGATTCTTCTGATATAACAGGGCGGCACGCACACGCTTGCCGTATGATAACAGATTGCTTCCTCACAGAGCTTTTCAATATCCGCCCATGTAGCAAACGCCTTTAACTGTGTGTGGTCCACATGCTGTAACATTTCCGCTCTTTCCATTGATTCTCCTACTCCTTTTTTCTTTCCGCAGGCTGTTTTTCACAGGTGTTTCTCCCAAACGCTTTAAGAGAGCGCCCGCCGGACGCTCTCCCATTTTCCCTAAAGCTTTAAAAACTGTTCTACGGTATCCTTCATTTTGTCCACATCGCACTGTACATCATGAACTACAGGTGCCGTGCGGATTTCCTCGATTGCTCCGGGTACTGCCACATTGGCGATTTTAGACAGTTCATCCACCAGTTCAAAATCTCCAAGGGCATCATATTTTCTGTCAATGGCATTCATAACACTTCTTGTGAACTTAAAGGGACTTGCAGTGGATGCAATCACTGTCTTTGCCTCATCCCCTGTTTCTTTTACATACTTCTGATATACAGCAGAAGCCACTGCGGTATGGGTATCAATCACATAACCGCAATCCTCGTAGAGGCGCTTGATTTCTGCTGCGGTTTCTTCCTCGCTGGCATAATTGCCGTAGAAGTCCTGAAGCTGTGCTTTCATTTCCTCTGTAATCTCATACCTTCCCTGCCCGCTTAACGCCGCCATCAGCTCTTTATCCTTTTCTGCATCATTTCCGGCAATTCTGTAAATCAGTCTTTCCAGATTGCTGGAAATCAGAATATCCATGGACGGAGAAGAAGTCAGTACAAACTCTCTGTTTCTGTCATAGGTGCCTGTCCGGAAGAAATCATACAGCACCTTGTTGTCGTTGGAGGCACAAATCAGCTTTCCGATGGGAAGTCCCATATTCTTTGCATAAAAGGCAGCCAGAATATTTCCGAAGTTGCCGGTGGGAACTACCACATTAATCTTTTCCCCCTCATAAATTTTTCCTTCCTTTAACAGGGCTGCGTAGGCATATACATAATAGCAAATCTGGGGAACCAGACGTCCGATGTTGATGGAATTTGCAGAGGAAAACTGAAAGCCCTTCTCCTGCATCCTTGCAGCCAGCTCCTTATCCGCAAACAGCTTCTTTACGCCGGTCTGGGCATCATCAAAGTTGCCGTGGATGCCTACAACAAAAGTATTAGTGCCCTTTTGTGTTACCATCTGCTTTTCCTGAATGGGGGAAACTCCGTTCTTGGGATAAAATACAATAATTCTGGTTCCCTCCACATCCGCAAAGCCTGCCAGCGCAGCCTTTCCGGTATCTCCGGAGGTAGCTGTCAGAATAACAATCTCATTTTCCAGATGGTTCTTCTTTGCAGAAGTAATCATCAGATGAGGCAGAATAGACAGCGCCATATCCTTAAAGGCAATGGTGGCACCGTGGAAAAGCTCCAGATAATAAGCCCCTTCTGCCTCCACAAGGGGAGCGATTGCTTCTGTATCAAACTTGCTGTCATATGCCCTGTTGATACAGTTCTTTAACTCTTCCTCTGTAAAATCCGTCAAAAAGAGCTTCATTACCTCATAAGCCACCTGTCTGTAATCCATTTCAGCCAGCTCTTTCAGACTCTTGTCCAATGCCGGAATATGGTCAGGTACAAAAAGTCCGCCGTCATCGGAAAGTCCCTTTAAAATAGCTTCTGAAGCCTTTACTTTTCCCTGATTGCTCCGTGTACTGCTGTAAAATACATCCATTTTTTCTTCTCCTCTTTTTGCACTTTTTCTAAAAAACACCGGTCAGCTCGTCTTTTTTGCACTTAATTCCAACAGCTTGTCCCGCATTTCGCCTTCTATCTTCTGCAATTCCACTTCCGCACTTCTGCGTCTTTCCCTGCCCTCTTCCTGAATCTTAAGGACTTCATCCAGGGTACTGATTAAGGACTGATTGGTTGCCTGCAGGGTTTCTATATCCACAATGCCTCTTTCGCTTTCCTTTGCCGTTTCGATGGTGGCGATTTTCAGATTTTCCGCATTTTTCTTTAACAGGGCGTTGGTCATATCGCTGACCTCCCGCTGTGCCTTTGCCGCATCTGTGGAATGATTCAGTCCGATGGCAATGACCATCTGGCTCTTCCAGAGAGGAATGGTGTTCATGATGGTGGACTGGATTTTGTCGCTCATCACCGCATCGTTATTCTGAATCAGACGAATCTGAGGCGCCATCTGCAGGGATATCATCCTTGTCAGCTCCAAATCGTGAATCTTCTTATCAAAGCGGTTGCACATTTCCGCAAAATCTCTCGCCGTCTGAGTATCCTCCGGCAGCTTGCTCTGCTCTGCCTTCGCCAGAAGCTTCGGCAGCTCCTTCGACTGTGCTTCCTCCAGCTTCTTCCGTCCCGCAAGAATGTACATGGACAGTTCCTTAAAATAATTCAAGTTCAGCTCATACATCTTGTCCAGCATAACCGCATCCTTTAAAAGGGTTCGCTGATGGGCTTCCAGTGCATCGCTGATTTTGCTTACCGTTACTTCCGCCCTGTCATACTTTGCCTTCATATTGGAAAGCTTGTTTGTATTTTTCTTAAACAGCCCTAAAAAGCCCTTGCTTTCCTCTTCCTCCTCAAAGGATTTCAACTCCGTTACAACCTGGGTGAGCATTTCGCCAATCTCACCCATATCCTTATTTCTCACATTGCCTAATGCTGTTTCCGAAAAATCAGCAATTTTTTTCTGGCAGCCTGCGCCGTACTGTAAAACCGCCTGGGTATTTGTAATATCTATCTGGGCGGAAAACTCATCCACCTGCTTCTGCTCCTCCGGTGTCAGCGCAGCATAGTCAGCTTCCAGTCCGTCCTGCTGCTCCTGCTCTTCTTCCGCAGGAACCTCTTTTATCTCCTCCGGCTGTACATCAAACTGTAAG
>QWCN01005730.1_pt1 | contig 11992 bp, 9 predicted proteins | sample 1972711 | NCBI WGS metagenome assembly QWCN01 (sample SAMN09866707, study PRJNA288562) | Human gut metagenome isolate term1_stool, whole genome shotgun sequencing... | isolation source: gut | host: Homo sapiens | place: USA: California | reverse complement strand
ATCATATTGCGAGGTACAACAATAGGAGATAATTGTGTTGTTGGAGCAGGAAGCATTGTTAAAAATAATGTTCCCACAAATACAATATTTGTACAGAAAAGAGAAAATAAATTGATGAAAGTGTGATTCTATTTTATGAGTAGAGGAAGAGAAAAATTTTACAAATATAAAAATTTTATAAGATTGGTGTACAAATCTTATTCATTATTTCCGCATAAAATTCAAGTTAAATTACTTGAGAAAAATCGCAATTCCAAAGGTTATATTGGACAAGTAAAGCGATATGCATTATTGAAAAATCTGGCAAAGTCCATTGGAGATAATGTCAGTATAAAAGAAGGCGTGTATTTATATAATACTGAAAATTTAATTATAGGAGACAATGTAAGTATTTGGCCAATGGTGTATATAGATGCTTATGGTGGAATAAATATAGGAAATGATGTGTCTATTGCTCATGGTGCGTCTATACTATCATTTGAACATACGTTTAAAAGCAGAGAAATACCCATAAAAGATCAAGAGGTTGTTAGTTTACCAGTAAAAATTCATGATAATGTTTGGATTGGAGCCAAGGCAACTATACTTGGCGGCACAAAAGTATGCACAGGTTGTGTAATAGGAGCAGGTAGTGTAGTTACAAGGGATACGAACTCAAATGCAGTATATTGTGGTGTACCAGCTAAAAAAATTAAAGACAGGTGAAAAAATGAGATTATTATTTGTACATGATCATCCATTTAAGAAAGTAGATAATTTATTATATTCGACAGGTGGTTTAAATGATGAAGCTTTATGTCGGTATACCTATTACTGCGATACTTTAATAGTTGTTGCACGTATTTTCTTGGAAAAAGAAGTGAATAATCAGTGGTCAAAAATTTCTGATCCAAAAACAAGAATTTTAGGCAATGCAACTTTCAAATATGATGGGTTGGAAGAAGAGATAAAAAAATGTGATAAAATGATAGTAAGACTTCCAAGTTTTCTTGGAATTGAAGCAATAAAAATAAATAAAAAGTATAATAAGTTGTGTTTCATTGAAATGGTTGGATGTGCATGGGATGCCTTATGGAATCATGGGATAAAAGGAAAAATTATTGCACCATATATGTTATATAAGTGCAGGCAGATAATTAAAGATGCCCCATATGTTTTATATGTAACAAATGAATTTTTACAGAAACGTTATCCCACTAAAGGCAAACAATTAGGATGTTCAGATGTGTGTCTTGAGGAAATAAATCCTGAGATACTTGCAAATAGAATTGAACACATCAAAAAAAATAGTGGTAAGTATATTATAGGAACTACTGCGGCTGTTGATGTTAAATATAAAGGTCAAGAGTTTGTAATTAAAGCTTTAGCCATTCTAAAAAACAGAGGAATTACAAATTTTGAATATCAGCTTATAGGAAATGGCAGCCAAGAACGGTTGAAACAAATTGCAAAAAAATATGGAGTTGAAGATAGAGTTATTTTCTTGGGCGGTAAACCACATGATAAGGTCTTTGAGTGGCTTGATTCAATAGATATTTACATTCAACCAAGTTTGCAAGAAGGCTTACCACGTGCATTAGTAGAAGCACAAAGCAGAGCACTTCCGTGTTGTGGTTCTTCAACAGGTGGAATACCGGAACTTCTTTTAAAAGAATGTGTTTTTGATAAAAAAGGTGATCTTCCACTTACGATTGCAAACTGGCTCCAAGACTTTACAGATGAAAAAGCAATTGAATATGCAACATGGAACTTTAATAATTCAAAAAATTATCAAAGCGATATATTGGCGTCAAAAAGAGATGCTTTTTACAGAGAATTTATAGAATATGTTGAAAGAGGAAAAGAATGAAAGTAGCTTTTGTTTCTCAATCTCTTGCTGGCGGTGGACAAGAAAGAGTAACTGCAAATTTAGCCAACTCTCTGTCAGGTGATTCAAATATGAGTGTAATTGTTATTACAGCTGAAGAGTCAGATAATGATTATACTTTGAGTGAAAAAGTTAAGCGATACATCACTTTGGAAAATAAGTTGCTTAGTGACTCAAAAAAACTTAGAGCAATTTTAAATACCAATAGTGTTGATGCTGTTATCGGAATGGGCATTTATGCAAATTTTTTGTGTTGTATGTCAAACTTTTTCTTAAAGACGAGAGTAATAATTTCTGAGAGAAATGATCCTGCACATGACAGATTGTCCATAAAAAGCAAAATATTCAGATTTGTTTTTTATCGTTTTGCTGATGGATATATTTTTCAAACTGAAGGAGCAAGGGCATTTTATTCTAAGAAGATACAGGAAAAAGGAGTGATTATTCCGAATCCATTGAAAGAAGGCATACCTTATAAGTCAAACATATGCAATAAGGAGATTGTTGCAGTTGGGCGCTTATCTCCTCAGAAAAATTATTCTAATCTTATAAACGCATTTGCAGAAACATCAAAGCGACATCCTGAATATGTATTAAGAATATTCGGAACTGGAGAGTTAGAAGAGAACCTTAAAAGTCTTTGTAGAGAATTGAAGATTTCAGAGAAGGTTGTATTTGAAGGTTTTTGTACTGACGTACATGAGAAAATTAAAGATTCTGATATTTTTGTATTATCTTCTGATTTTGAAGGGATGCCAAATTCTCTTATGGAAGCAATGGCAATGGGATTTCCTGTTATATCGACAGATTGTCCTTCTGGTGGTCCCAAAAGCTTAATTAAAAATGAAGAGAATGGTTTATTGATTCCTGTAAATGATAGCAATCAGCTTGCAGATGCTTTAAACCGTTTGGTCGAGGATGAGAGTTTCAAAAAAGAACTTGGAGAAAAGGCTAAAGATATAAGAAGTAGGTTTAATCAATCAATTATAAGTAGAAAGTTAGTTGATTTTATAACAAATGGAGAGGATTAAAGTATGATAGTATTAGATACACTTACTTTTATTATTTCTTTACCTCTTATCGCTAAAAGTATAAAAAAAATTACAAGCTTGAAATTTAGCATTTTGCATATTGCTATTATATCTTTTTGGATTATGAATGTTCTCCCTTTGATTGTATATTCATTATTTGATTATAATTCAGCAGTTGCACCATATGTGAAAATTTCCGAGGCCATGAATGATAAAAAAGCTTCGTTATTTTATGATATATCTGTAATTATCATTTTAATCTTACTATTTAAATTTGCGAATAAATTAGACAATGAGCAAAATGAAGATTTTTTTGATAGATTTAATTTTAAATTTGATATAAATCCAATAACTTATTATATATTAGAGATGGGAATGATATCACCCTTGTTTGCAATTGTTTTTGCACCTCATCCTAAAGTATATTTACAGATAGGATATTTTTATAAAAATAATTTTGATACAACTATTGAAGTTTTAAATTATCATAAAACGATAGTACCTATAATAGAGACTATTTCATTTCTATGTATTATAGCTTTATATTTTATAAGGAAAAATAATTCTAAATCTTATAATTTTGATATATATATTTCCATATTTTTGATTACTATATTAAATCAAAAAAGAACGTTATTGCTTTACATCTTTATTATAATATTAGTTATAGATATTATTACTTCCAATAGAAGTGATAATAAAAAGGTGCTTTTTAAGGGTGCAATACTGTTAATACTATTTTTAACATATTTTTATGCATATAGTAGGATAACTGGAAAAGGAGATAATGATTCATTTATATCAAATTATCTGTTTTACTATAGTAGAATGATTAACTTGAAAACATCACTATATGATTGCTTGAATGGAATGAATATACTTGACTATATTGGAGAGACAATTCTATTTAATATTTTCTTTTTTATTCCTCGTACTTTTTGGCCAACTAAACCGGTAATGTATGTTAAATATTTTACAGCATATGCTGTAAGGGGTGACAGCTTGGCATTTTTTAATTGGAATTTTCAGGTTAATATTTGGAGTGAATTTGTTTCTAATTTTGGGCTTTTAGGAATTATCTTAAGTTGCTTCTTTCTTTATAAAATTGTTGAAATTGCAGAGAAATCTAATAATATTTTTTCCATTCTGCTTTGTACAGCATTTATATGCCTTTACAATATGTATGGCTTTGAGAACACTGTTATGGAAATTTGGGTTTTATTAATATTATCTATTATTTTCAAAAACAAACTTGTATTAATTCAAAGGAGACTAAAAAATGAGCATTAAAAGATACATTTCAAATCATATTCCTGATAAGCAGTATCTAAAATTAAGATACAAGAGGACATTCGGAAAAAAATTGAATCTGGATAATCCTCAAACTTTCAATGAAAAACTCCAATGGTTGAAACTCTATGATCGCAGACCGGAATATACGATAATGGTAGACAAGTATGCTGTTAAGAAGTATGTTGCGGATAAGATTGGGGAAGAGTATATAATTCCTACACTTGGAGTTTGGGATAATCCCGACGACATTGACTTTGATGCTTTGCCAAACAGATTTGTTTTGAAATGTAACCATAATTCTGGATTAGGAATGTGCATTTGTAAAGACAAATCAGAGTTGGATATTGAAAAAGTCAGATCTGAACTTAGAAGAGGATTGATGCAGGATTATTATCTTACTGGTCGTGAATGGCCATATAAAAATGTTTCAAGAAAGATTATTGCTGAGGAATATATAGAGGATAAAGGAAAGGCTGTTCCAGAAGATTACAAAGTATATTGTATCAATGGTAAACCTTTATATATTGTTGTATTTCATAATCGTTTTAACGATAGTGAAGAACTTAGTGAGACTGTTTACAATACTTCATGGCAGCCACAGCATATTTCTCTTGATGAACATTTCAAGGTTAGTGATATTGTTGAACCTGTTCCAAAGTGCCTTGATAAGATGCTTGAATTTGCAGAAATGTTATCCACAAATATGTCACAGTCGCGAATCGATTTTTACGTGGTAAATAATCGATTGTATTTTGGCGAAATAACATTATATACAGCTAGTGGATTTCAAAAAATGATACCTGAAAGCTTAGATTATGAGTTGGGAAAACTTATAAAACTTCCCGATAAGAAAGGATAAGTCAATAGAATGGCTGGGAGAGGTAAAAAATTAGCGCTAAATACCATAACATCGCTTGGATTACAAGTGGTAAGCGTTATATGTGGTTTTATATTACCGCGTTTGATACTCGAGTCATTTGGTTCTGATGTCAATGGCCTTGTAAATAGTATCACGCAGTTCCTGGGAGTCATAACACTTTTGGATTTGGGTGTTGGTGCTGTTGTACAATCTGCTTTATATAAACCATTAGCTGAAAATGATACAGATACGATTAGCAAGATATATGTGTCTGCAAATAAGTTTTTTAGGAGACTTGCAGAAATACTGTTGGTTTATGTGGTGTTGCTTATGATATTTTATCCGATGCTTGTCAATAAAAGTTTCGGTCATATGTATACTGCATTGTTGATTGCAGCTATTTGTATCAGCTCATTTGCTCAGTATTATTTTGGTATAGTAAATAGCCTGCTTTTAAATGCAGACCAGCGAGGGTATATTCAGTATACTGCACAGATTATCACACTGATTCTTAATACAATAGCTTGTTATGTTGTAATCAAGTTGGGTGCTTCTATCCAGATTGTAAAACTGACAACATCGTTGATATTTTTGCTTCGACCATTTTTTCTTGTGCTTTATGTAAAAAAACATTATGCGATAAACAGAAAAATTACATATACTGAAGAACCTATCAAGCAAAAATGGAATGGAATGGCACAGCATTTTGCGGCCTATGTTCTTGGCGGAACAGATAATATTGTATTGACTTTTTTTTCAACACTTGCAAATGTATCAATCTATTCCGTTTATAATATTGTGATCATTGGTGTAAAAAATGCTCTTTTGTCTATGACAAATGGCTTTCAATCCCTAATCGGAGAGATGCTGGCAAAAAAAGAAATCAAAAAACTTAATAGCTTTTTTGGTTATATTGAGTGGATTTTGCATACTGGTACAACATTAATATTTGGTTGTACCGGAGTTTTACTTGTAAATTTTATAAGGGTATATACTAATGGAATCAATGATGCTGACTATATCCAGCCATTATTTGCGGTTCTGATAACTATTGCAAATGCAGGGCATTGTCTTAGATTGCCATACAATATTCTAATTTTAGCAGCCGGACATTACAAGCAAACGCAGAGTAATTACATTGTAGCAATGATTTTGAATATTGTTATTTCAATTGCAACTGTTAAAATATGGGGACTTGTCGGAGTGTCAATTGGTACTCTTGTAGCTATGGCGTATCAGACAGTATGGATGGCGAGATATGATTCAAAGAATATTATCTGTTGGCCGTTTAAAAATTTCTTGAAACAGTGTGGGGTTGATGCAATAACAGTAATCGTTGCAAGCCTTGCAACATTTAAGATACCAATGTTGTCTGTTTCTTATGTTTCGTGGTTTTTGCTTGCTATTGAAGTGTTTGCTGTTTGGCTTGTAATTGCTATTTTAATAAACAGTGTTTTTTATCGTGAAAGAGTATTATCTATGTTTAGAAGGGTAAAAGGGAGATTTGTAAAATGAAAACAATCTTAGTCACCGGCTCAGCCGGTTTCATTGGAAGTAATCTTGTAAAAGAGCTTCTGAAAACAAACGAAGAAATAAGTATCATTGGTTTTGACAGCGTAAATGACTATTATGATGTATCCATAAAGGAATATCGCCTTGCAGAAATAGAGAAGCTTGCAGCATCAAAGCCGAATTGCAAGTACACCTTTATCAAAGGAAATCTTGCAGATAAGGCATTGATAGAGAAAATATTCACAGAAAACAAGATCGATATTGTGGTAAATCTTGCAGCTCAGGCAGGTGTTCGTTACAGTATTACCAATCCTGATGCATATATTGAATCAAATATCATCGGCTTTTATAATATCCTTGAAGCTTGTAGAAATCATCCTGTGGAACATCTGGTATACGCAAGTTCATCAAGTGTGTACGGTGGTAATAAGAAAGTGCCTTTCAGTACAGATGATAAGGTGGACAATCCTGTTTCACTTTATGCTGCAACAAAGAAAAGTGATGAGCTAATGGCTCATGCCTATTCAAAACTCTACAATATACCATCAACTGGACTTCGTTTCTTTACAGTTTACGGCCCCGCTGGTCGTCCTGATATGGCGTACTTTGGTTTTACCAATAAGCTTGTAAACAACGAAACCATTAAGATTTTCAACTATGGTAAATGTAAGCGTGATTTTACATATGTTGATGATATCGTAGAGGGTGTAAAGCGTGTTATGATGAGTCCGCCTGAAAAGAAAAATGGTGAAGACGGACTTCCGATACCTCCTTACAAGATCTACAATATAGGAAATAACAACCCTGAAAATCTTCTTGACTTTGTACAGATTCTCAGTGAAGAATTGATCCGTGCAGGTGTATTGCCGCAGGACTATGATTTTGATGCACATAAGGAACTTGTGTCAATGCAGCCAGGCGATGTGCCAGTCACATATGCCGATACAAGTGCATTAGAAGCAGACTTTGGTTTCAAACCAAGTACAAGTCTTCGAGAGGGACTCCGAAAATTTGCAGAGTGGTATAAAGAATTTTATAAGATATAAAGGGAGAGGATTTTTATGAAAATCGCAGTAGCAGGAACAGGATATGTAGGGCTGTCAATCGCAACATTGCTTGCACAGCATAATACCGTAACAGCAGTTGATATTATCCCTGAAAAGGTAGAACTTATCAACAACAGAAAGTCACCGATCCAGGACGACTATATCGAGAAATACCTTGCCGAAAAGGAACTTGACCTGACAGCAACACTTGATGCAGAATTGGCATATAAAGATGCGGATTTTGTGGTTATCGCAGCACCAACCAACTATGACAGCAAGAAGAATTTCTTTGATACCAGTGCTGTGGAAGCAGTCATTGACCTTGTCATGAAGTATAATCCGAATGCCATTATGGTAATCAAGTCAACAATTCCGGTAGGCTATACCAAGAGCATTCGTGAAAAAACAGGCAGTAAGAATATCATTTTCAGCCCTGAGTTCCTGAGAGAGTCCAAGGCACTGTATGATAACCTTTACCCGTCCAGAATCATTGTTGGAACGGATATGGACGATGAAAGACTTGTTGAAGCTGCCCACACATTTGCAGGACTTCTTCAGCAGGGGGCAATCAAGAAAAATATCGATACACTGTTTATGGGCTTCACAGAGGCAGAAGCTGTCAAACTCTTTGCCAATACATATCTCGCCCTCAGAGTGTCATATTTCAACGAACTTGACACCTATGCAGAAATGAAAGGTCTGAATACACAGCAGATCATTGATGGCGTGTGCCTTGATCCAAGAATCGGTACACATTACAATAACCCCTCATTTGGTTACGGCGGTTATTGCCTGCCGAAGGATACAAAACAGCTTCTTGCAAATTATGCTGACGTGCCGCAGAATATGATGTCTGCCATTGTAGAATCCAACAGAACCCGTAAGGACTTCATTGCAGACCGTGTTCTGGAAAAAGCAGGCTATTACAGTTCAAACAGTGAGTGGAATGCTGATTCTGAAAAACAGATCGTGATCGGTGTTTATCGTCTGACAATGAAGTCCAACAGCGATAATTTCCGCCAGTCCTCAATTCAAGGGGTTATGAAGCGAGTAAAGGCAAAGGGAGCTGCTGTTATCATCTATGAGCCGACGTTAAAGGACGGCGAAACCTTCTTCGGAAGCGTTGTTGTCAACGACCTTGCAAAATTCAAGGAAATGTCTGATGCCATCATCGCAAACAGGTATGATTCCTGTTTGGATGATGTAGAGGAAAAAGTTTACACCAGAGACATTTTCAGAAGAGACTAAAAGGAGCAAATCATGTGTGGAATTGTTGGGTTTACAGGAAAAAATGAAGCAGCACCGATCCTCTTGGACGGTCTGTCTAAACTGGAATACAGAGGATATGATTCAGCAGGTATTGCAGTCAGAAATGGCGATGCAGAGCCTGAAATCGTCAAGGCAAAGGGCAAACTGAAAGTCCTGAAGGAAATGACCAATGACGGAAAAGCGGTCAAAGGTAGTTGCGGTATTGGGCATACACGCTGGGCAACGCATGGTGAACCGTCTGCTACAAACGCTCACCCGCATTGCAGTGATGATGAAAATGTCATTGCGGTACATAACGGCATTATCGAGAACTATCAGGAACTTCGTGAAAAGCTGGTCAAAAAGGGCTATACTTTCAAGTCGCAGACTGATACAGAAGTGGCAGTTAAGCTGATCGATTATTACTACAAGAAGTACCTCGGAACTCCCGTAGATGCTTTGAACCACGCTCTTGTAAGAATCCGTGGCTCTTATGCACTTGCAGTTATGTTCAAGGACTATCCCGGTGAGATCTATGCTGCCCGAAAAGACAGTCCTATGATTATTGGTGTGACAGGCGGCGAAAGCTATCTTGCATCTGACGTTCCTGCTATACTGAAATATACCAGAAATGTCTATTATATCGGCAATCTGGAGCTTGCAAAGCTGACCAAGGGGGAAGTGACCTTCTATAATCTTGACGGTGAAGAAATTCAGAAGGAAATGAAAACTATCGACTGGGACGCAGAGGCGGCAGAAAAAAGCGGCTATGAGCATTTCATGTTAAAGGAAATACATGAACAGCCGAAAGTAGTCAAGGACACTATCAACTCTGTCCTGAAAGACGGAAATATCAGTTTTGAAAGCCTGACAGATGAAGAAATGCAGAACATTCAGCAGGTGTATATCATTGCCTGTGGTTCTGCATATCATGTAGGAATGGCAGCACAGTATGTTCTGGAAAAGCTGACCTCTCTGTCTGTCCGTGTGGAACTGGCATCGGAATTCCGATACAGAGAAATGCAGCTTGCGAAAAACAGTCTTGCCATTATCATCAGCCAGTCAGGTGAAACCGCAGACAGTCTCGCAGCACTTCGTCTTTGCAAAGAGAAAGGTGTGAAAACTCTCGGTATTGTCAACGTAGTCGGTTCTTCTATCGCAAGAGAAGCGGACAATGTGTTCTATACTCTTGCAGGCCCTGAAATTTCCGTTGCCACAACCAAGGCGTACAGTTGTCAGCTTGTTGCCGCTTACCTGCTTGCCATGCAGTTTGCCAAGGCAAGAGGAGAGATCGCAAACGAGAGGTTCGCAGAGCTTATCGCTGAGATCAATACGATCCCTGAAAAAATCGAAAAGATTTTAGAGGATAAGGAAAGACTCCAGTGGTTTGCTTCCAAGGTGGTGAATATCAAGGACGCATTCTTTATTGGACGTGGCATCGACTACGCAATCGGTATGGAAGGCAGTCTGAAACTGAAAGAGATCAGCTATATTCACTCGGAGGCATATGCGGCAGGTGAACTGAAACACGGCCCGATCAGCCTGATCGAGGACGGTACAGTGGTATTCAGTGTGGTGACCCAGTCTGCTCTTTACGAAAAGACCATTAGCAATATGGTAGAGGTCAAGAGCCGTGGTGCAAAGCTGTTCGGACTCACAACATACGGCAATTACAATATGGAAGATGTTGCAGACTTTACGGTATATATTCCGAAAATCGATAACCTTTTTGCAGGCAGTCTTGCTGTGATTCCGTTGCAATTGCTGTCTTACTATGTTTCCGTGGGCAAGGGATTTGATGTGGATAAGCCGAGAAATCTTGCCAAGAGTGTGACCGTTGAGTAAGCGAAAAAAACTGCTCGTTGCAGTGTTTCTGGTGTATCTCTTTGTTGTTCTGTGGCTGACGCTGATCGACAGACAGTGGGGAGAACGCCGAGCGATGCTAACACCATTCTGGGAACTGCGGGAACTCCTCACAACCGACCGAAAGCTCTACTGGACACAGCAGATCGGGTGCAATATCCTCATGCTGATGCCTATGGGATTCTTGTTGCCATGCCTGCACCAAAAGTTTCGGAAACTGGGAAGCATATTTCTTATAGCATTAATCTTTTCAGTAGCAATAGAGATAACACAGTATTTCACAGGCAGAGGACTTTGTGAGTTTGATGATGTGTTTAATAATACGCTGGGTGCTTGTATAGGTTTTATCATATGGAAAAAATTAAGCCATTGAGGAGCAATTTCCTCAATGGCTTTTTGTTAATACTCAAACCGATCAATGCCGCCGGATTTTACTCTGCATCTTTTCTGACAGAAACATATGCCAAGTTTTGCGATATTTTCATATTGTTCATCTCTTAAAGAGGCTTCGTAATCCTTATCTTCGATCTGCTGTAATGCCTCATCACAGGGTTTAAGCATTTGGTTAAATTTATCAACGATTTTGAATTCCAGTATGGCAGCATAGTGCCATTTGGAACGTTGCTTCACTACCAAATCAAAACGCCCGTTTCCCGACTCTCTGTTTGAAACGACTACATATCCATTAAATCCTGAAACAAGTCCTGCGACAAAACCATGATAGAAATTTTCTTTTTCATCAAAACAACTGATCGTATCTGTCATCCATGTACAGAGAAGATCTTCTAATTTTTCTGCATCTGCATTCAGGATAGCTTCGAGAATATCCTTTCTGCTGTCTGCATTGACTTTTTTCTCGAACCAAGCTCGAATTGTATTTTTGTAAATGCTTTTAATTTCAGTGTTTGGGATTACCATTTCATAATAAGTTTCATCACCGATTGTTTCGTAAGAAATTACTTTCAAGTAACCTGTAAAAAGGAGAAAACTCCAGATATACTCGCTGTTGATGTCTATTGTTCCATATGTGACATCTTCAAAAATCTGTGCTTTGACAGGTGTTCCGTTTATCAGGTCTTCTATTGTGTTTTTCGTTCTGTCGTTAGATTCTTCAATCAGGCGTTTTACAATTTCGTTTGAACTTGTATTGGACCAGTATGGTTTGCATGGAATGGAATTTTTATCGGTTGCTTCCGACAGATAATTCAATACACTCCATGGATTATATATCTCAACATCATTAAATTTATAACCATCATACCAATGCCTTATG
>QWCN01005718.1_pt1 | contig 12015 bp, 10 predicted proteins | sample 1972711 | NCBI WGS metagenome assembly QWCN01 (sample SAMN09866707, study PRJNA288562) | Human gut metagenome isolate term1_stool, whole genome shotgun sequencing... | isolation source: gut | host: Homo sapiens | place: USA: California | reverse complement strand
GGTGCAGACATCATCTGCATCGACGGCTACCGCGGCGGCACCGGCGCGGCTCCGACCCGCATCCGCGACAACGTCGGCATCCCGATCGAGCTGGCGCTCGCCGCTGTCGATCAGCGTCTGCGCGATGAGGGCATCCGTGATGAGGTTTCGGTCGTTGTCGGCGGCTCCATCCGCAACTCCGCCGATCTGCTCAAGGCCATCGCGCTCGGCGCGGACGCATGCTACATCGGCACCGCGGCTCTGCTGGCAATGGGCTGCCACCTGTGCCGCACCTGCCAGACCGGCAAGTGCAACTGGGGCATTGCAACCCAGCGTCCGGAGCTGGTCAAGCGCCTGAATCCGGATATCGGCTCCCAGCGTCTCATCAACCTGCTCACTGCATGGGATCACGAGCTCAAGGAAATGATGGGCGGCATGGGCATCAACTCCATCGAGGCACTGCGCGGCAACCGTCTTATGCTGCGCGGCATCGGCCTGACCGACCGTGAGCTGAACATCCTCGGCATCAAGCACGCAGGCGAATAAGCACAGGAGGTGCGCGAAAATGACAACTGTACAGGCAGGACTTACCTATTATAAACAACTAAACGAGCAGATCCGCGCAGCGCAGGACAGCGAGATCACGGTTGAGAACGTGATCGGCCAGCGCTACATCGGCTGCGGCTCCACCGACCGCAAGATCACCGTGCACGGCACGGCAGGCAACGGTCTCGGCCAGTATCTGAACGGCTCCACCATTGAGGTCTTCGGCAACGCGCAGGAGGCCGTCGGCGACACCATGAACGCCGGTGAGATCGTTGTGCACGGCAACGTCGGCGACGCCTGCGGCTACGCGATGCGCGGCGGCAAGATCTATATCAAGGGGGACTGCGGCTACCGCGCCGGCATCCACATGAAGGCCTACCAGCAGCACTTCCCTGTTATGGTAGTCGGCGGCAAGGCAGGTTCATTCCTCGGCGAGTATCTCGCCGGCGGTCTCATTCTTGTGCTTGGCATCGGTCAGAACGGCGCGTATCCGGTCAACAATTTCTGCGGAACCGGTATGCACGGCGGCAAAATTGTGTTAAGATGTGATAAAGCACCGACCGATCTGCCACGTCAGGTCCTCGTGAACGAGGTCTCCGCGGACGATATGACCGAATTTGCACCGTATATCAAGGAATACGCGCAGCTGTTCGGTGCAGACGCAGAAAATCTGCTTTCGCAGAAGTATTTCGTCCTCACGCCGAACCCGGAGGCTGGGTATAAGCAGCTTTATACCTTCGAGGCTTGATTTTGCTCTCAGAGTGAAAAACTCCTGCAAGGCAGGAGTTGGAAATGAGAAGATGGGAGTTACCTGATAGGTGTAACTCGCAGGTGCCGTCCGTAACAACACGCAAACGAATTGTGCGACACTGTTCTGTCGCACCTGCGTTGATTTAACCGTATGTGTAGCAGAACGGTATCTGACACTGTGTATGGGTTTCGACAGGGGAGTACACTGTGCTCCCCTGCGGTAGAAAAAATCCTCTGCCGTTCCCCTTTTCGGAGCGGTCGCCGCTCTCTGATTTTCGCCAGACTATGAAATAAAGGAAACTGGAGTCCCAAGAGGATAGAAACCTTGGTGTCTATCCTTTTGGTGCCCCAGCCAAGGTTTGGCACCCATTCCGCATTCTTTAGCAAAAAATTTATTCCTCAAGATACATTATGAAAAGGAGGCTTGCCCTATGGACACCACCATGAGCGAAGTCGTACAATTTATTCAGGAGAACGACGTAAAGTTCATTCGTCTTGCGTTTTGCGATATTTTCGGCAACCAGAAGAACATCGCCATCATGCCGACCGAGCTAGAACGCGCTTTCGAGCAGGGCATCCACTTCAACGCGGCGGCGCTGCGTGGCTTTCTCAATGTAGAAGCGTCTGATCTGCTGCTGTTCCCCGATCCGGCAACGCTTTCCGTTCTGCCGTGGCGGCCGGCTCAGGGCCGTGTAGTGCGCTTTTACTGCGACATTCGCTATCCGGACGGCACGCCGTTTGAGGGCGACGGCCGTCATTTGCTGCGTGAGGCCAACCGCCGTGCGCGCCGCGCAGGCTACTCGCTGACCATGGGCACGGCAAGCGAGTTTTACCTGTTCGAGCTGGATGAAAACGGCCATCCAACCACCATTCCGCACGATCACGGCGAGTATTTCGATGTAGCGCCGCTCGACAAGGCGGAAAACGTGCGTCGTCAGATCTGCCTGACGCTTGAGGAAATGAACATCCAGCCGGAGTCCTCGCACCACGAGCAGGGTCCCGGCCAGAACGAGGTTGACTTCCGCTACGCCGAAGCTCTTGAAGCGGCCGACAATTTCGTCACCTTCAAGTGGGTCGTCAAATCCATGGCGTCCTCAAGCGGCCTGTTTGCGTCCTTCCTGCCCAAGCCGCTCCCGCATGCGCCGGGCAGCGGACTGCATCTGTCTGTTTCGATAAACAAAAACGGCAAGAATCTGTTTCAGCCCTCGTTTGAAGAATCTGCCGAGGGCCAGAGCTTTGTGGCGGGCATTCTGCAGCGTGCTGCCGAGATGACCATCTTCTGCAATCCGCTCACCAACTCGTTCCAGCGTCTGGGCGAGTTTGAAGCGCCCAAGTACATCACCTGGTCGCATCAGAACAGCCGTCCGCTCATCACCGTGCCGCTCTCCGAGGACAGCACGGCGCACCGCTTCAAGTTGCGTGCGTTCGACGGCTGCATCAACCCGTACATCGTATTTGCGCTGCTCATCCACGCCGGTCTGGACGGCATCGAGCAGGGACTGCCCCTGCCGCCCGCCTGCGACGAAAACCTGTTCACCGCCTCCGACGAGGTACGCGCCCGTTACGAGACTCTGCCCGGCGCTCTGTGCGACGCGATCCGCATCGCCAAGGACAGCGACTTTATCACCAAGTACCTGCCCGAAAAGGCACGCACGGCCTTTTTCGCGGCCAAGCAGGCCGAACACGACCGCATCGTGCTTGCCGACGACCGCACGGCTGCCGAACGCTCCCTCTATTTTGAACGCTACTAATCCCACATAATACCGTTTGAAAGGAGGAGCACACCGCATGGAACGCATTCTTCTCGTTTCTGCAACCGAAAAATCCCGCACCATGCTTTCCCAGTTTTTAACGTCCTGCGGCGTACAGGCTCAGCTTGCACCTGCTTCCTCCGGTGCGGAGGCCCGGCGCATGCTGGTGGACGGACTGTTCGACCTCGTACTCATCAACACGCCGCTGCCCGATGAATTCGGGCATGATATGGCACAGCAGGCTGCAAATGATACGCTTTCCGGCGTGATCCTGCTCGCTAAGGCCGAGATTGCGGACAGTGTTGCCGAAAAGGTCGAGGACGACGGCGTGTTCGTCGTACCCAAGCCGCTCTCGCGCGTGCTGTTCATGCAGGCGCTCCGCATGACGCGCGCCGCGCGCAGCCGTCTGACCGGCCTGCAGAGCGAAAACCGCCGTCTGCAAAAGCGCATTGAGGATATCCGTCAGGTGGACCGCGCCAAGTGTCTGCTCATCGAGTGCTGCGGCATGACCGAGCCGGAGGCGCATTCCTACATCGAGCAGCAGGCTATGAACCAGCGCCGCTCCAAGCGAGATATCGCCGAGGACATCATCGGCGGAAAAACGCCGTGATTTGTGCGATACCGCTTAAAAACATCTCATATCTCACGCGAAAATTTTTTCGGTTTTTTCGATTTTATAGAGAAATTCCCGACAGATTATGATATACTAAATGGTGTATGAGCAGAGAAGCTCTGTCTTTCCCTGCCTATATGCCATTTTGTTATTTTCTAAGGAGGGAATCCGTGTGAAGCTGGCTTTCACCAAGATGCACGGCTGCGGCAACAATTATATCTATTTTAATTGCTTCGACCAGACTGTGCCCGATCCCGAGTCGCTTTCGATCAAGCTCAGTGAACCGCACTTCGGTATCGGCGGCGACGGCATTATCCTTATTTCTCCTTCCGACAAGGCGGATGCGCAGATGCGCATCTTCAACGCCGATGGCTCGGAGGGAAAAATGTGCGGAAACGGCATCCGCTGCGTGGGCAAGTACCTGTACGACAACGGCATGACCGATGGCCGCACCACCATCACCATTGACACGCTTTCCGGCGTAAAAACGCTTGAGCTTACCGTCAAGGACGGCAAAATGCAGTCCGCCCGCGTGGACATGGGTGCAGCCATTCTTGCTCCGCGGGAGATTCCCGTTGATATGGACGGCGAGAATGTCATCAGCGCACCCATCGTTGTGGACGAAAAGGTCTACCACATGACCTGCGTTTCCATGGGCAACCCGCACTGCGTTATCTTCCAGAAGGAGGATGTGGACGACCTCGACCTTACGCGCATCGGACCCAAGTTTGAGCATCATCCGCTGTTTCCGGAGCGTGTCAACACCGAGTTTGTCAACGTCCTGCCGGACGGCAGCCTGAAAATGCGCGTCTGGGAGCGCGGCTCCGGTGAGACATGGGCGTGCGGCACCGGCTCCTGTGCAACCGGCGTGGCAGCATGTCTGAACGGCTTTGCAAACAAAAACGAGGATATCGTCGTGCACCTGCGCGGCGGCGACCTCACCATTCGCTATACAGATGAAACCGTGTTCATGACGGGCGCGGCAACGACCGTATTCAAGGGGGAAATTGAGATATGACAAAGTACATCTTCGTGACCGGCGGCGTAGTTTCCGGTCTGGGCAAGGGCATTACTGCCGCATCTCTCGGCCGTCTGCTGAAAAGCCGCGGCCTGAAAATTGCAGCGCAGAAGCTCGATCCCTACATCAACGTAGACCCGGGCACGATGAGCCCGTTCCAGCACGGCGAGGTTTACGTTACCGACGACGGCGCAGAGACCGACCTCGACCTCGGCCACTACGAGCGCTTCATCGACGAGGACCTGAACAAGTTCTCCAACCTGACCACCGGCAAGGTATACTGGAATGTTCTGAACAAGGAGCGCGCCGGCGAGTACCTCGGTGAGACCGTGCAGGTTATCCCGCACATCACCAACGAGATCAAGTCCTTCATCTACTCGGTAGGCAAAAAGACCTCGGCTGACGTTGTTATCACCGAGATTGGCGGCACCACCGGCGATATTGAGTCCCAGCCGTTCCTCGAGGCGATCCGTCAGGTTGCTGCTGAGGTTGGCCGCCGCAACTGCCTGTTTATCCATGTAACACTGGTTCCGTTCATCTCCGGCTCCAATGAGCCGAAGTCCAAGCCGACCCAGCACTCGGTTAAGGAGCTGCGCGGTCTGGGCATCTCTCCGGACATCATCGTAGCCCGCGTTGACCAGCCGATGGATGACGATATCAAGCGCAAGATTTCCATGTTCTGCACCGTACCGGAGGACTGCGTAATCGAAAACCGCACCCTGCCGGTTCTGTATCAGGCACCGATGATGCTCGAGGAGAGCCATCTGTCCGACATCGTCTGCCGTGAGCTGTCCATCGGCGCAGGCAAGGGCGATATGACCGAGTGGCAGGAAATGCTCGAACGCATCGCAGCCCGCAAGGACCATGTGAAGATCGCGCTGGTCGGCAAGTACGTCAAGCTGCATGACGCATACCTTTCGGTTGCAGAGGCGCTGCAGCACGGCGGCTACGAGACCGGCTGCTTCGTCGATATCGACTGGGTAGACTCCGAGGAGATCAACGACTCCACCGTGGACAAGCTGCTCGGTGAGGTTGACGGCATCATCCTGCCGGGCGGCTTCGGCGCACGCGGCGTGGAAGGCATGATTTGTGCGGCAAACTATGCGCGTACGCAGGGTATCCCCTACTTCGGCATCTGCCTCGGCATGCAGATCGCGGTTATGAGCTACGCACGCAACGTGCTCGGCTACGCGGATGCAAACTCCAGCGAGTTTGACCCGGATTCCACCCATCCGGTCATCGACCTGATGGAGAGCCAGCAGGGCATCTCCAAGAAGGGCGGCACGATGCGTCTGGGTGCTTATCCGTGCAAGATTCGTCCGAATACTATCATGGCATCGGCGTACGGCGAGGAAATGATTTCCGAGCGTCACCGCCACCGTTACGAGTTCAACAACAATTTCCGCGAGGAGATTGAAAATAAGGGCATGCAGATCACGGGCACCTCGCCGACCGGCGAGCTTGTGGAGACCGTTGAGATCCCGAACCATCCGTTCTATATCGGCGTACAGTTCCACCCCGAGTTCAAGTCCCGTCCCAACCGCGCTCATCCCCTGTTCAAGGCGTTCGTCGCGGCATCTCTGAAAAGGAGCCAGAACAACAATGCAGACTAACAAGAACTACGACAATCTCGAGCAGAGCTATCTGTTCTCCACCATCGCACGCAAGGTGCGTGAGTACTCCGAAGCACATCCGGAGGCTGATATCATCCGTCTGGGCATCGGCGACGTAACCCGTCCGCTGGTACCGGCTGTTATCGACGCACTGCACGCAGCCGTTGAGGATCAGGCCAAGCAGGAGACCTTCCACGGCTACGGCGATGAGCAGGGCTACGGCTTCCTGCACGAGGCACTGGTCGGCTACTACAAGACCCACGGCGTAGAGCTCGCCACCAATGAGATCTTCATCTCGGACGGTGCAAAGAGCGACCTCGGCAACATCCTCGACATTTTCGGTACCGACAACACTGTTCTGGTTCCGGATCCGGTTTACCCGGTTTACGTTGATACCAACGTTATGGCGGGCCGCAAGATCGTATTCGCTGACGCAAATGAGGCAAACGGCTTCCTGCCGCTGCCGGACGAGTCCGTTCAGTGCGACATCATCTATATCTGCTCTCCGAACAACCCGACCGGCGCTGCTTACGACCGTGCAGGTCTGAAGGCTTGGGTAGATTACGCCAACAAGCAGAACGCCGTTATCCTGTATGACGCAGCTTACGAGTGCTTCATCGACGATGAGACTCTGCCGCGCTCCATTTACGAGATCGAAGGCGCTAAGTCCTGTGCAATCGAGTTCTGCTCCTTCTCCAAGATGGCCGGCTTCACCGGCACCCGCTGCGGCTGGACCGTTGTTCCGACCGCTCTGCTGGACGGCAAGCTGAACAAGATGTGGCTGCGCCGTCAGACCACCAAGTTCAACGGCGTTCCGTATATCGTACAGAAGGGCGCTGCTGCCTGCTTCACCGAGGAAGGCATGAAGCAGATCAAGGAGACCCTCGGCTACTACAAGCAGAACGCTAAGGTTCTGGCTGAGACCCTCGATGAACTGGGTATCTGGTACACCGGCGGCAAGAGCAGCCCGTACCTGTGGCTCAAGTGCCCGAACGGCATGGATTCCTGGACCTTCTTCGACTACCTGCTTGAGAATGCCAACGTCGTTGGTACGCCGGGTGCAGGCTTCGGCAAGAACGGCGACAGCTTCTTCCGTCTGACCGCATTCGGCGATCAGGCACGCACCAAGGAAGCTGCTGAGAGACTCAAGAAACTCCTCAAGAAGTGAGTTTCCGCAATATCGCATAATCAAAGAGCTGTCCCGCGCGGACAGCTCTTTTTGCATAGTTGAGGTGATTGCATGGGCATTCTTTATGGTCACCGGTGTGTTTTATGCGGCGCAGATTTTCCGGTGACGGCCAGCCGCACGCTGCAGCTTTGTCCGGACTGTGCCGCTGCAGTCCGGCGGGAATACCGCTGCAATGAGGTCATCTCCATTGCTGGAGCCGACGGCACGATCGCTCCTCTGTATTACCGCGGCACCGTCCAAAATGCCATGAAGCGGTTCAAGTTCAGCAGCGCCGCCTACTGCGCGGATTGGTTCGCGGCGCAAATGTCCGTGGCTCTCACGTCGCAGCTGGAGGACTGGCAGCCTGATTTGATTACCTACATGCCGATTGGATTCCTGCACTACCGCAAGCGCGGGTACAATCAGGCGGAGCTGCTTGCAAAGCTGACGGCAAAGCCGCTTTCTCTTCCATGCGAAGCCACCTTGCGCAAGCGATGGTTTGTCGGCAAGCAGTCCGCGCAGAAGGATTACGCCGCGCGGCAGAGCAACGCGAAAGACGCCGTTCTGCCGAAGGGCGGCGTGGACTTGACCGGAAAATCCGTCGTGCTGGTCGATGATATTATCACCACCGGCGCAACGGCGGCTGCCGCCGTCAAGGCTCTGCGGGAGATGGGCGCAAGCCGTGTTTACGTCCTCGCCGCGACATTTACACCGAGGAAATAACAAAAAGACCGCTTTCGCGGTCTTTTTTGTTATTGGAAAAACTCACTGCTGTACACTCTGCCGTAATTGTCGGTAATCTCGGCTTTCAGCTGGTACTGATCCAATCCACCTTCCAGATCACGCCAGTCAACCTGTGTATAATAATAAACGTCTCCACTGACTCCTGTTTCTATATTCTCGATCTTCTTCTCTTTGATTTGTTTTCCGTTCTGATACAGCAATATACGACCACTGACCGGTGTCACACTGTCATCGCCGCAGTAAATATACGTTGCCACATTGCCGCTGGCTGATGTGGTTTTACCATTAAAGCTAAAGCTACCGTTCTCCCACCACGCACGCACTTCGAGAGAAAAACGCTGCTTCAGGTCATACTCAGAGGCAACCATAATATTACGGATTTCTCCGTCCGTACTTGTCAGCGTCAAATAAACAGAAAACGTATCCACCAGCGGCACGCTGATTTCGCCGCTGTAACCGTTCTTGTTTTCTGCGTCGCACTCCCACGACTGATCGCCGCTGCGGACAACAAACTTTGCGGTTTCGCCGTCCCGCATTTCTTTCGGCACGGCGCTCACTGTGACAAGAAGATTTTCGTTGTGATCCGGGTCTACCTCGATATTCTCCGACCAGTCGGCAAGATCGCTGTTCTCATTGTCTGTCTGCGGATAGTAAATCGTGCTCGGCCCGCTCTGCAGCCGCAGCTGGTCAATCTGGTTCTGCATGACGATCACGCGCCACAGGCTGACCGCGCTGCATACCACGCTGACGCACAGCAGTCCCGCCGCTGCAATCGCTGCGATTTTCCATTTGCGGTTTACGTTCTTCACCGACTGGCTGCCGTTCTCCGTCGGTATCTCCGCCGTGTCCTCCGTCTTGGGAACAAGTTCCGCATCCGGACGCAGCAGCGTATCCACCGGCACGCCGAACAGCTTGCTCAGTTCCATTAAATTATCCATCGTGGGCACCGCCTGATCGGCCTCCCACTTGCTGACCGCCTGACGGCTGAGACCCAGCTTTTCGCCGAGCGCCTCCTGACTCATGCCCTGCTCTTTTCGCAGTACCGCGATTTTCTCACCTGTTGTCATCTCTGCCACCTGCCTTTCTTTTCTGTCTCCAGTGTGCCTGAAATGCCGCAAAAGCGCCACCAACCCATCGTTTCTTTTTGTCAACCGACGGTTGCGGACGCCTTTCCGGTTGCAAAAAAGTCCCGAAATGTGTATTTCGGGACTTTGAGGCTGTCTGGGAAAACACTTATGGGCATTACCACACAATTCAGCGGTGAGCGGTTGGCGAGTAAATTTTGCGTGCTGATGCGGCGCGGTTCCGCAGCAATACTTTGTGTATTGCAAGGGAACGCAACAAAATCAGCGCACAAAATTTCCGCCAAACGCCGCCGATGCAATCGTGTGGTATTGCCCCCAATTAGGCGTTGAAGAACTCCTCGTGGATAGCCTTAACAGCCTTCTCGCTGTCCTCCTCGTTGATGAGGACAGAGATCTTGATCTCAGAGGTGGAGATCATGCGGATGTTGATGCCGGCGCTTGCCAGAGCCTCGAACATCTTGGAAGCAACGCCGGTAGCGGAAGCCATACCTGCACCAACAATGGAAACCTTTGCGACCTTGGTGTTGATGGAAATATCCTCGTAGCCGAGCATCTCCTTCGCGTCGCGCAGGATCTTCTCGACGCGCTCTGCATCGTCCTGACGGATGGTGAACGAGATGGACTTCTTGTTATCACGGCCGACGGACTGGAGGATGATGTCGATGTTGACATTGTGCTTCGCCATCAGCGAGAATACCTTGAATGCAGTGCCCGGCGTATCGTCCAGATTGATGATTGCTACACGCGCGCAGTTATTATCACGGGCAACACCCGAAACCAGCAGTTTTTCCATATTAGAACCCTCCTTGACTTTGGTACCCGGATTGCGGGTAAAGCTCGAAACGACCTCAAGATCGACATTATACTTCTTTGCCATCTCAACCGAACGGTTGTGCAGCACCTGTGCACCCAGAGATGCCAGCTCCAGCATCTCATCATAGGTGATGGCGTCCAGCTTCTTGGCATCCTTTACGATGCGCGGATCGGCAGTGTAAACGCCGTCTACGTCGGTGTAAATCTGGCAGAGATCCGCGCCGAGCGTTGCTGCAATGGCAACTGCGGTGGTGTCCGAGCCGCCGCGGCCGAGCGTGGTCACGTCGCCCATCTTGTTAATGCCCTGGAAACCTGCAACAATAACGATGCGGCCGTTATCCAGCTCTGCCTTGAGGCGCTCACCTGCGATACGCTTGATGCGGGCATCCGAGTAGTTGCTGTTGGTCTCCAGACCGATCTGCCAGCCGGTCAGGGAAACGACCGGAAAGCCCAGCTTCTGGATGGCCATCGCCAGCAGAGACATGGAGATCATCTCGCCGGTGTTGAGCAGAACGTCCATCTCGCGCTTGGAAGGACGGTCGTTCAGCTCGGCAGCCTTTACAATCAGATCATCCGTGGTATCGCCCTGCGCGGATACAACTACAACAACCTGATTGCCTGCCTGTGCGGTCTTGGTAACAATGTCCGCAACATTCTTCAGTCGCTCGGTGTTGGCAACCGAAGTGCCGCCGAACTTTTGCACAATAAGACTCATACTAACTATGTTTCCTCCTTATATACACGGACGAGAGCACTCATCCGTCCCCTATTACAGTCGTTTTACGGTCGCACCGACCTCATCACAGCGCAGCTGCACGGCCTTCCAGTGCGGATACAGCTTCTCGCACAGCTCCTGTGCACGGGTGATGTAGTCGCGGTCGCCCTTGTACACGATCGCCACGATGGACGGGCCTGCGCCGGAAATGAACGCGCCGAGCGCGCCCAGCTTCTTGGCCTCACGCACGATGTCCTCACCGTTTTCGATCAGACCGAAACGGTACGGCTGGTGCAGACAGTCACCGGTTGCCGCGTCAAGGTTTTCCAGCTTGCCGGTGGTCAGGCTGCCCGCAAGCAGCGCTGCGCGCGCCAGATTGTAAACCGCATCGTGATGGTCGATGGTCTTTGGCAGCGCCGCACGCGCCTTTTCGGTGGACAGCTGGAAATCCGGGATGAATACCACGAAGTCGATCGCACCGTGAACCGGCACACGAACGTGATGCACATGGCCGTTTTCGAGCAGCGCCACGCAGAAGCCGCCGAGGATCGCCGGTGTGGAGTTATCCGGGTGACCCTCGATGGTAGCCGCCAGATCAATGACCGCGTTGCGGTCGAGCGGCTCACCGAGCAGCATGTTTGCACCCATGATACCCGCAACCGTGCACGCCGAGGACGAACCCAGACCGCGAGTCTGCGGGATAGCGCAGTCCTCAACGATGGTCAAACCGGAAAGCGGCTTGCCGCACTCGTCGTAGACGCGCTTCGCACACTGATAGATCAGGTTGCTCTCGTCCTGCGGAACATACTGACCGTTTTTATCCGAAATATCAATATGATCGTTCTCTGCGAGGTCGATCACGTTGTACAGCTCGAGCGCAATGCCGATGCTGTCATAGCCCGAGCCCATATTGGCGCTCGTAGCAGGAACGGTTACACGAACCATTGTATTTTCTCTCCTTTACAGAATACGCATTGCCGCGCGGACTTCGCCGCGTGCGTTCAGCTTCTCTGCTGCGGTGTCCATCTCTGCGGTGGACAGCTTGCGGGTCTGAACCACGAATACGCCCTCAGCAGGCTCAGTCAGACTCTCAACCGGCAGCAGCTCCTCAACATCCTTCTGTGCGCCCTTGAAGCGAACGTACCATGCACTCTGCAGGGTATCCAGTGGACGGAGCAGATTCTTGGAGCCATCGCCCCAGAAGATACGGCGGCGGTTGT
>QWCN01006445.1_pt1 | contig 12016 bp, 9 predicted proteins | sample 1972711 | NCBI WGS metagenome assembly QWCN01 (sample SAMN09866707, study PRJNA288562) | Human gut metagenome isolate term1_stool, whole genome shotgun sequencing... | isolation source: gut | host: Homo sapiens | place: USA: California | reverse complement strand
AATACTGATAATCAATATTTATTGCGGTGCGTACGGGACTCGAACCCGTGACCCCATGCGTGACAGGCATGTATTCTAACCAACTGAACTAACGCACCATTATTTCATTTCTTTGTTGCCATCTCTCTCGATTGCGGTTGCAAAGGTAGACAAAATTCTTATATCTGCAATAGATTGAAAGAAAAAAAATCATCTTTTTTTTAACAAAGCTTGATTATAAGAGATTTATGTTACCTTTGCAAAACTAAATTAATATTGAAATCATGAGAAATACTCCTATTGAACGTAAGTTGATAGATGAAACTATCGCAGATTTTCATATCACAGACTTTGCCAAAGCAACCATCCGTGAAGTAAAAGCCATTGCAGCCAATGCCGAAGCGGCATCGGGTGTGGAATTCATAAAAATGGAAATGGGTGTACCCGGACTCCCCCCCTCAACCGTCGGCGTACAGGCAGAGGTGGAGGCATTGCAGAATGGTATTGCCAGCCTCTACCCGGACATCAACGGACTTCCCGCCTTGAAAGAGGAAGCAGCACGTTTCATCAAAGCCTTTATCAATGTAGATGTAGCCCCCGAAGGTTGTGTACCAGTTACCGGCTCCATGCAAGGAACTTTCGCTTCATTTCTCACATGTAGCCAATGCGATGAGAAAAAGGATACCATTCTCTTCATCGATCCCGGTTTCCCGGTACAGAAGCAGCAGTTGGTCGTGATGGGACAGAAATATGAAACCTTTGACGTATATGACTACCGTGGCGACAAGTTGAAAGCGAAGCTGGAAAGTTACCTCAGCAAAGGCAATATCTCCGCCATCGTCTATTCCAATCCCAACAACCCCAGCTGGATTTGCCTGAAAGAAGAAGAGTTGCGCATCATCGGCGAACTGGCAACCCAATATGACGTCATTGTGCTGGAAGACCTCGCCTACTTTGCCATGGACTTCCGCCAAGACTTGAGCAAACCGTTCCAAGCGCCTTACCAACCTTCTGTGGCACACTATACGGACTATTACGTGCTGCTCATTTCCGGTTCCAAAGCTTTCAGCTATGCCGGTCAACGTATCGGTGTCAGCTGCATTTCGGACAAACTGTATCATCGGGCCTATCCCGGGTTGACACAACGCTACGGCGGCGGCACCTTCGGCACAGTATTCATCCACCGCGTACTCTATGCGCTCTCCTCCGGCACCAGCCACTCTGCGCAGTATGCTCTTGCCGCCATGCTTAAAGCAGCCAATGAAGGTCAATACAACTTCCTTGATGAAGTGAAAGTATACGGTGAGCGTGCCCGCCGCCTGAAAGAAATCTTCTTGCGCCACGGTTTCCACTTGGTATACGACAATGATTTGGGTGATCCCGTTGCCGACGGTTTCTATTTCACCATCGGTTATCCGGGCATGAGTAGCGGAGAACTTGCGCGGGAACTAATGTACTACGGTGTAAGCGCCATTTCGCTGGTGACCACCGGAAGCCATCAAGAAGGATTGCGTGCCTGCACTTCCTTTATCCAAGACCATCAGTACGACCAGTTGGACGAACGTATGGCGATTTTTGCCGAGAATCACCCCATCCAATAAAAAATATCCCTATATAAATAAGGTATCTCTACCAGTTGATGCCGGTATCCCACCACAATCGGGTACCGGCATTGTCATCCCCACCCAGTGCCTCTACCAAAGCGGCATACTGCTCGGCATTCTCCGTCTTCAGTCCGCCGGGAAAGTTCAGACGGCGAATCATTGTCTCAGTATCTATGCACCCGTCTTTACTGTGATTAAAGCGTACGGGGAATAGCCGGGGATACCCCGTCCGGCGCTGTTCAGCCCAAGCCTCACACCCTTCGGGAAACATGGCAATCCATTTTTGGGTAATAATCTTCTCCAGTTTCGTATCCCTATCCGCTGACTCCAGCCAGCGTGGCGAAACCTGACAACGGGCGGTAATATCATTCTCCATATCGTAGGTATCCACAAAATCGGCAGGCAACAAGTCGCTCTCCAGATAAGCATCGGACTGCAAGATGCCATACTGACGGAAAGAAGCCATTACCCCTTCTTCATAGCAGGTTTTCACCGACTCATCGGTCCATCCCCGTAGGGCAGCCTCGGCACGCAGGAACCAGACTTCTGCTGCCGGCATCAACACTGCATCAGTCTGCTGGGTGACTTTCAATTTTGAGAGTGTATTATAATAGTTATGTGCAAAGCATGTACCCTGACGAATGCCGCGATACTCGCCTGCAAACTGTTCATTCTGGCAAGTGGCAAAATAGATTTCACGACGGGGATCTTCATATCCGTTCAGTATGGACTCCATCGGCGCTCCCATATAAGCTTCATTCCAAACAAGGTTTATCTCGCCCAACGGATTGGTATATCCACTCGCCGTGGAAACCGCCACCGACTCGTCCGCCTCCCGAATGACTCCGTATTCATTATCCATCGCTTTACGGAATTCCGTTTTTGCCTTCTCCGGACTGGCTACCGCAATGCGCATGGCAAGCCGCATCCGCAACGAATTGGCAAACTTTATCCAAGAGTCATAATCACCGTCCAACAACATATCGAAACGCGCAAACTCCGAAGCTCCCGGATGCTCGACAATATAATCGGAAAGTACAGCAACAGCCGTATCGAGTTCACAGAAAAAGGCACTATAGACCTCTTTCTGCGTGTTAGGCATATAACGGGCTTCGGGATCGGCAAAATGACTATACACAATAGGGCCGTAATAGTCCGTGACACGGTGCATCACTTCCACCTTCAGTATCTTGGTAATGCCGAAAAAGGCAGGCATACGGTCACGTGTGGCATTCTCCGACTGATATATCTGCGGGAAAACATACTCATAGGTATGTCCCCACATGGCGCTGTTCCATCCATCCTGCAAGTTGTAGTCCGAATTGTGCGAACCTCCATTCAGAGGCTTGGCATCGTGCATGTAACCGCTGAACATGTCGGCATTCAAATTCTGGGTCAATTGAAAAGGCCAGTTCTTCCCCTTTCCGTAGTCGTAATTGAAATAGATGCCTTGCTGGATGATTCCAAGACGGATGCCATGTTCGTTATAGTCGGCCTGCAAGTCCTCGTCCGTCACGCCGGACTTGTCCGTATTGATTTCCTTAAAGTCTCCCGTACAAGCCAGAAACACGAAAACCATGCCAATCAGTACTATAATCCTCTTCATATCAAGTCTCCCTCCCCCTCTTAAAATTCACACTTCAAAGAAAATCCCCAACTACGCGTGGTAGGCATACCGTAGACTTCAATTCCCTGGTTATCGTTGCCCGTAGAGAGTACCAGGTCAGGGTCGAAAGGCGCCTTTTTGTAGAAGAAGAACAAGTTGCGTCCCGAAAAGGACAGTTGTGCCCGCTTGAGGACTTTGGTCTTTTCCATCCAGGCAGCAGGCAGTTGGTAGCCCACGGACAGCTCACGCAGCCTGATGTTCGTGGCATCATACATATAATATTCCGTCACCCCGGCCCGTCCGCCTACAACATTCTTATAAAATCCTTTCACATTATCTATCCGGTTACCTTCAAGCATTACATAACCTTTGTCCCTGGCCCGGGCCGTGACTTCAGAAACGCCATACATATCCATATCCGCCTGCGTCTGGGACAAAATATCGCCTCCAAAGCGACAATCCACCAGAAAATAGAAAGAAAAATTCTTGTAAGACAGCATATGATTCCAGCCCAGCATCAGTTTTGGATTGGCATTGCCCACTTTCACCGTATTGCCATCACCTTCCACCAAAGGCATGCCGGTATTGTCTCCTTCCGTGCCGTAAACGATATTGCCCGCATCGTCACGTACAAAAGCTTTTCCGTAGATGTCACCGATAGAGCCCCCTTTCACCAATTTCATGGCATAACTGGACGAGAAGCTGGTAGGACCGTAAAGAAACTCCTTCAGCGCTTCGTGCAGTGAAATTATCTTGTTGCGGTTGGTGGAGAAGTTCACCTCTGTTTTCCACTTGAAATGGTTTGTCAGCAAAGGAACGGCATCCAATGAAATCTCCCACCCCACATTCTGTATATCACCCGCATTGACATAACGGTAGGCATATTTATCGCCCGACAGAGTAGGAAGCTTGAAGAACTGGTTCCGGGTATTCGTCTTATAGAAAGTGGCATTCAAACCAATGCGGTTCTTTAAAAAACGCGCTTCTATACCCGCCTCAAAGGAGTGCGTCATCTCCGGTTCCATATCCTTGAACGGCGCGGCATCACTTGCCAGGAACTCTCCGCCCGCCGTGATATGCGAGGAAGGATTTGTGATGAACATGGGAATATCATTGCCCACCATGCTGTATGCCCCCCTTATCTTTGCCAGTGACACCCATTGGGGTAAAGTCATCAGCTTATTGAATATCAGCGAAAATCCCACGGAGGGATAGAAGAACCCGCTTTTCTCATGAGATGTATAAGCCAGCGTGGAAGACCAGTCATTACGGGCCGACAAATCAAGATAGACAAACTCGTTGTAGCCCAGTTGTGCCGTCGCAAACAAGGACTGCAATTGGCGCCGCGCATCAATCTTCTGGTCCAGCCCGGCAGAACCATTCATGATGATATTGGCCAGATTGAACACATTGGCATATTTCAGCGAAGCTGTTTTAGAGTCATAGCGGGTGGAGTTCACAGTCTTGTCATTGATACTGACACCGAGCGCCGCGTTGAGAGAGAATGCATCCCACTGCTTTTTCATCATCAGTATGGCGTCTCCGTAATATTGGGTTTCCTGATAGTCCATCTCGATATAACGCCCATTGGCTCCCGCCAACGCCGGAGCGGTAGAGGCATAGAACTGCTGGCGCACCTTGTCGTTAATATAGTCTACATTGCCACGGGCCTGCAGGCTTAACCAATCGTTTATCTTCAGATTGGCGGATAAGGAGACTATGACATGCATGCGGTTCTCCTTGCTCAATATGCGATTGGTAATCCAGTAGGGATTCTGCTCAAAATCCTCGTAGGAGGTATGCCAATTCTGTATGCTCAAGTTTCTACCCTCATCATAAACCTCGAAGTTCTCCTTATAATAAGCAATATCCTCACCCCGTGGAAAACGGTAGAGCCCCACCAAAGGATTCATGTAGAAACCACCCACGGTAGGCTTGTTCTTCACCACCTGGCGCATCAGGTTCATACTGCCATCTAACTTCAGACGGGAATTCAATAGAACGGAAGTCTCTCTGAAAGTGAGGTTGTGCTTCGAAAGGTTATGTTTCCCAATGATGCCATGCCCCGTAGTATTAGCATAGGAGAAATAGTTCTGCAACTTCTCATTGCCGTGACTCAAGGAGATGGAAGTTATGGAGGTGACACCAGTAGAGAAGAAGTCTCTCAGATTATCGTATTCGGGAAGGTTTGCCCGTTCTCCCCAACTGTCCACACCGTCACTTACTCCATAGCGGTTCTGCATCTTGGGTAGCGCAAAAGCATTGTCGAACATTAGGCTCGTCGAGAAAGAAACACTGCGCTGCCCGTGCGACTGCCCCTTCTTTGTAGTAATCAGTATCACCCCATTGGCAGCCTGGCTACCATACAAAGCTGCCGCGGGAGCTCCTTTCAGGATACTGATACTCTCTATATCTTCAGGATTCAGATTGGAAATGCCGTCTCCTCCGTCACGGTTGCCGGCATTGGCCGTTCCGCCTATGGCAGAGTATGCTTGCTCGGAAGTGGAGTTCAGAATGGGAACACCGTCTATCACATACAGCGGTTGGTTGTCACTCGCCACCGAACGGATTCCACGGATACTGACTTTGGCTGAGGCTCCCAGACCGGAAGAAACCTGATTGACACGCACACCTGCCGACTTGCCGGTCAACGAAGTAATTAAGTTGGGCATTTTTACTCGCGTCAACTCCTCGTTTTTTATTAAATCTGTGGCGTAAGAAAGAGAATTTTCTTTCTTTTCGATACCCAAAGCGGTAACAATAACGTTATCCAGCTCTATCATATCTTCTCTTAGTGTGATATGAAAGGTCGAATGTCCTTCCACCTCAATATCCTGGGACATGTAGCCGATAAACGAAACACGAAGCACTGCATTATCGGCAACCACCAGAGTGAATTTTCCTTCCGAATCCGCTATCGCACCATTGGCAGTTTCTTTCTCTTGAATAGTGGCACCGGCCAACGGAAACCCGCTTTCATCCAGCACACGGCCACTTATCGTCACTTTAGAAAGCTGTATTTCAGAATGTCCCGGACGCTGCATACGCTCCATAAAATCCTCCGGGCAATCCGTCCATCCTATAGAAAACAGCCCTAAAATTAACGTATATAATGTAGTATATTTCATTGCATTAAATTGCCAATTACTTGCAAACTTAAGTATTTTCTCCGAATAAAAAAAGCCATAAAATCTGAGAAAAGAAACTTTTAAAATGAAAAACAGCGAAGAACTTTGGTTTATTGTGGAATATTATGTATATTAGGGGCATGTATAGCAATATAAATCTATTCAAGATAGAAACAAACCATGTGGTTCCTGCCCAGGGAAAGGTCTTGATTTCCGAACCCTTTTTGTGTGACCATATGTTTGGACGATCCGTCATTCTACTGGTGGACCATACACATGACGGCACAATGGGACTGGTTCTGAACAAACCGCTCCCCCTATTCTTGAATGATGTGCTGAAAGACTTCGACTGCCCGGAAAGTATACCTATCTATAAAGGAGGACCACTCAGCACAGATACATTGTTCTATCTGCACACGCTCGAGGGTATTACCGGAGCGCTGTCCATCGGCAAAGGCTTCTACCTGAACGGTGACTTTGAAGCCATTAAAAACTACATCATGCAGGGAAATCCCGTTCAAGGCAGAATCAGATTCTTCTTGGGATACTCCGGCTGGGAGTACGAACAACTGGGCCGGGAAATTGAAGAAAACACCTGGCTGGTAGGCAAAGAAAACATCAGTTCGCTAATGAACGAGGCGGCCAGCGGCACACTCTGGAAGAAGGCATTGTGCAAGCTGGGAGCAAAATATGAAATATGGTCGCGTTTCCCTCAGATTCCAACGCTCAATTAGTGCTTCGGAGAAGTTGCAACAGCACGACATCCTTATAGCATCCTCCTACGCGCCACCACTCCTTCAAAAGCCCGCAACGCACAAAACCGCAGGATTCAAAAAGGCGGATACTTGCCTCATTATCCACCGAGATATGGACTATCAACTGTTTCAGATACAAGAAACTGAAAACATAGTCGCACAGCAAACGCAGCGCTTCCTTGGCATAACCATTGCCCTGATACTCCTTCCGTATGGCAATGCCCACCTCTCCCCGGGCATGCATGGGAGAAAACTCTGTAATATCGATGGTACCTATCAGCGCATCATCCTCTGCACGTACAATCATCATACGCAGCTGGCGGTCGGCAAACATATCGCATTCGGAATTCTCAATATATTGTTTCAAGACAAATCTGGAATAGGGTACGGTGAAGTTCGTCACATCCCAAGTCTGGGAATCATTCTCCATAGCATACATCACTTCCAGGTCTTCCGGCTCCATAGCACGGAGACGCACCCTTTCACTGCAGAAATAAGATTTATTCATATCTTCCAGTCGGTTACATTTCTTCTTCTTTATTGATATGCAGTTCTTTACGCAGGCGTCCCTCACCCGGTAGGCAGAACAGAGAAGCCGTCAGTCCTATCAGTGCACACAGTGCACCCGTACTGCTCAACATGATATAATAGGTGAAAAAGCCTGCAAGCACCGGTATGGCAAGCAATGCCAGCCGCACGCCACTCCACAGCGCATAGAGGCGGAGGGCTTCGGGAAGCGTCACTACATCTATTTTCCGGATTAATACCCATGAAAAGAGTTTCAAGGCTATGGGTACGCAAGAGGCAGCCAGCAGAATGGTTACCGTCTCAGCCATATAGGTGACACGTACATCTCCGGCATACATACCTACCCATCCGCCTCCGGTTTCTCCAAGTAGAACGAGCAGGATGGGAAGCATCCAGAAATAGGCAAAAGTTGTTCGGACACGCGCTGCGGTCTTCTTTATTTGTTCTTCCATTTAGTAAATTGATAGTGGATAATGAATAATTGATAATGGCCCAAACAATCAGGCAGTTCCGGAAAATGGAGTGCGGTTCACAATACTGCGTCCCAGAGTCACTTCATCCGTATACTCCAATTCGTCGCCGATGGAAATGCCACGGGCTATGACAGAGAGCTTCACGCCCAGTTTTTCCAGCTTGCGGTAGATATAAAAGTTGGTGGTATCTCCCTCCATCGTCGTGCTCAGCGCAAGAATCACTTCATTGATGCCGCCGGCGGCTACCCGCTGCACAAGGCTTTCTATCTGCAAGTCTCCGGGGCCAATGCCATCCATCGGCGAGATGACACCTCCCAGCACGTGATACAAACCACGGAACTGTTGTGTGGCTTCCACAGCCATCACATCGCGGATGTTCTCTACCACACAAACCACAGAAGCGTCCCGTTGCGGACTGGAACAGATGCGGCACGTCTCCGTATCTGATATATTATGGCATACCTTGCAATATTTCACTTCATGCTTCAGCGTCACGATGGCATTGCCGAACGCTTCCACCACTGCCGTATCCTGGCGGAGCAGGTGAAGAACCAGCCTCATAGCCGTCTTGCGTCCCACTCCGGGCAACTTGGCAAACTCATTTACCGCCTTCTCCAATAATGTAGAGGGAAACTGTCCATTCATACTTAAAATTCTCCTATTGGCCACAAAGATAGTGCAAACCGAATGCAGAATAAAATGAACGAGTTCATTTTTTATGCTGAGGTACAGCCTATCTTCGCTTTCTGGGCAAAGATAGTACAAACTTATGAAATTAGTGCTACCTTTGCCACACGTAAAACCCCAAAAAGGCAACAAAATGGATATTACAAACGCTGAATTCGTCATCAGTAACACAGACGTGCGGAAATGCCCCACTGGTACATTTCCCGAATATGCTTTCATCGGACGCTCCAACGTAGGAAAATCCAGTCTCATCAATATGCTGACCGGGAGAAAAGGGCTTGCCATGACCTCTGCCACACCGGGAAAGACCATGCTCATCAACCATTTCCTCATCAACAAGAGCTGGTACATTGTAGACCTTCCGGGATACGGCTATGCCAAACGGGGACAGAAAGGGCAGGAACAAATCAAACGTATTATAGAAAGTTATATACTGCAACGCGAACAGATGACTTGTCTGTTTGTTCTTATAGATAGCCGGCTGGCTCCCCAAGCCATCGACCTCGAGTTTACGGAATGGCTGGGCGAGAACGGCGTACCCTTTGCCATCGTCTTCACAAAGGCCGACAAACTGAAAGGCGGCAGACTGAACACCCACATCAACGAATACCTGGAACAGTTGAAGGAACAGTGGGAAGAGCTGCCTCCCTACTTCATCACCTCTTCTGAAAACCGCATGGGACGGAAAGAGCTGCTGGACTATATCGAAAGTATCAACAAAAGCCTGAATAGCAAACAATAGACATAAGTAAAATGAAAAGATTAGTTTTTTGGCAACTGTTTGTTGCCGCACTACTGCTGACCGGCAATAGTCACGCACAATCCATCAAGGATTTGTTCAACAAAGAAAATATAGAGAAGGCGGTAAATGCCGTGACCGGCAAGTCAACAGCGGATATGACCGGCACTTGGTCGTATACCGGCTCCGCCATTGAATTCGAATCGGACAACCTGCTGCAGAAAGCCGGCGGTGCCGTTGCCACCACAGCCGCAGAAAAGAAACTGGACGAACAGCTTGCCAAAGTAGGCATCAAAGCCGGGCAAATGTCATTCACATTCAACGCCGACAGCACATTCAGCGCCAAAGTAGGGCAAAAGAGCATGAAGGGAAGCTACTCCTACAATGCATCCACCCAAAAGGTCAACTTGAAATTCGCCAAGCTGATAGGTATGAATGCCAAGGTCAACGCTACCTCCACAACTATGGACCTGCTGTTCGAATCGGACAAGCTACTGAAACTGATAACCTTCCTCTCCAGCAAAAGCAGCAACTCCACTCTGAAGAGTATCGGCTCGCTGGCCAACAGCTACGACGGAATGATGCTCGGATTCTCATTACAGAAACTGTAACAACAACTTCCATACAACAAAAAAATCCCGCAAGCACCGAACAATGCTTGCGGGATTTTTTTATCTGAAAAGAGCGGAAAACGAGACTCGAACTCGCGACCCTAACCTTGGCAAGGTTATGCTCTACCAACTGAGCTATTTCCGCATGGGATGACTCTCCTTTTTTGAGGAGTAAAGTGCCCAGAACAGGACTCGAACCTGCATGCCTCTCGACACACGCACCTGAAACGTGCGCGTCTACCAATTCCGCCACCTGGGCATAAGTCATCTTCAATACATCTGAAAGAGCGGAAAACGAGACTCGAACTCGCGACCCTAACCTTGGCAAGGTTATGCTCTACCAACTGAGCTATTTCCGCAATGTATAAAAGCGTGAAGAGAAGGAGACTCGAACTCCCACGACATAATTGTCACTACCCCCTCAAAGTAGCGCGTCTACCAATTCCGCCACCTCTCCAACTTACTTTCAACAATTCAAAGAACCGACTGCTTTACCTTGGTGCCCAGAACAGGACTCGAACCTGCATGCCTCTCGACACACGCACCTGAAACGTGCGCGTCTACCAATTCCGCCACCCGGAAAACGAGACTCGAACTCGCGACCCTAACCTTGGCAAGGTTATGCTCTACCAACTGAGCTATTTCCGCGATTGCGGATGCAAAGGTAGATATTTTCCTTAAACCTGCAAACATTCCGCAGACTTTTTTCACACAGAAAAGTGTACATTTTCGCCAGGCATACAAGCAGACTTTTGATTATCAACTCATTCGCCCACGATAATCTTCATAAGAAAATTGCTTGAAAACTTCAGCTTTTCCTTCTTTTGTCCACATTGCAATGGCCGGATGGTGAATTCCATTGAACATATTCGTCTTTACAGTGGTGTAATGTATCATGTCCTCAAAGACGATTCTCTCCCCTATCTGCAGCTCATGGTCGAAACTCCACAGTCCCATATAGTCGCCGCTCAAGCAGGAGTTTCCTCCAAGGCGATAGACGTAAGGGCCCGCATCGCCCATCTCCGCTCCACGCACTGCAGGCTGATAGGGCATCTCCAGGCAATCCGGCATGTGGCACGTAAAGCTAACGTTGAGAATGGCGGTACGAATGCCGCGGTTTTCCACGATGTCCACTATCTCCGAGCTCAGCACACCGGTCTGCCAAGTAAAAGCGGAACCGGGCTCAAGAATGATTTGAAGATGTGGATAGCGCCCCTTCAAGCCCTGCAACAGACGGACAAGATGCTCTACATCATAATCCTTACGCGTCATCAGATGCCCGCCTCCTAAATTCAACCACTTAATCTGTGAGAACCAGCGGGAGAATTTTCCTTCCAAGTGCTCCAATGTGTGTTCCAGCTCGTAGGAAGAAGACTCGCAGTGACAATGACAGTGAAAACCTTCAATACCCGCCGGAAGTTCTTCGGGAAGCTGGTCGGCCATTACACCGAAGCGGGTACCGGGTGCGCAGGGATTATAAAGCTCCGTTTCCACCTCAGAGTATTCAGGATTGATACGGATACCGCAGGAAATGCCGCTTCCCTCCGCCACCACTACCGGATAAAAGCGGTGGAACTGCGAAAGCGAATTGAAAGTAATATGGCTGCTGCACCGCATTATCTCCGGAAAATCGGCCTCGGTATAGGCAGGCGAGTACGTATGTGCCTTACTTCCGAACTCCTCCAATGCCAGACGGGCTTCGTAGACGGAACTTGCCGTAGAGTGGTCTATATACTCCCTGAAAATGGGAAAGGAACGCCACATGGCAAATGATTTGAAAGCGAGGATTATCTCCACACCTGCGCGGTCGGCCACACTTTTTATCAGTACGAGGTTCTTTCTCAGCAATCCTTCTTCCATAATATAGCAGGGAGAAGGGAAAAGGGAAAAGTCTTTATTTGTCATT
>QWCN01005716.1_pt1 | contig 12019 bp, 8 predicted proteins | sample 1972711 | NCBI WGS metagenome assembly QWCN01 (sample SAMN09866707, study PRJNA288562) | Human gut metagenome isolate term1_stool, whole genome shotgun sequencing... | isolation source: gut | host: Homo sapiens | place: USA: California | reverse complement strand
AGATAGGCAGGAACACGAGGTCTGCGCCTGCATTCTTAGCTGCGCTTATCTGAGCTGAGAAGTCAGTCTTGCTGTCCTTTGTGAATGACTGCTCTGCAACGATATCAAGACCCTTAGCCTTAGCCTCGGATTTGAATGTGTTGAAGATACCTGATGAATAAGCGTCAGAGCTGTCGTAAATTACAGCTATCTTTGTAGCAAGCTTATTTTCTGCGATATAGTCGGCAGAACCTTTACCCTGGTTAGGGTCAGTAAAGCAAACCTGGAAACAGTTATCGTTCTTGATAACGTCCTGAGCAGATGCAGAAGGTGTAAGCTGGAAGATGTTATCCTGCTTTGTCTTTTCAATAACTGCGAGGCAAGAACCTGTTGTTACTGTTCCGACCATTACCTGCATACCATTGTCTTTCAGTGCATTATAAGCATTTACAGCCTTATCGCCTGAGTCAGCCTCATCGTCCTCGAAAACGTATGAGAGCTTTGTTCCGTTTATTCCGCCTGCGTCATTTACGTCCTTGACAGCAAGCTCGATAGCATTCTTAACAGCAACGCCGTACTGTGCAGCGTCACCTGTGAGCGGACCGCTGCAGCCGACAACGATAGTATCGCTGTTCTTTTTTGCACCGTTTCCGCAACCTGCAAAGCAAGAAACTGCAAGGGCAGCCGAAACTGTTAATGCAAGAATTCTCTTGACATTTTTCATAATAATCTCTCCTTCGATCACATATGTCACTGCATATGCTTTTTTTCAATAGTATTAATATAACACGCAGAAGCCCGATTTGTCAATATTAAATCTTACAAATTTAACGTTATTTAAACTATGTTTATTGTTACAAACAATATGCGTGTTCACAGAAAATTAATTTTGTGTATTTTCTATGAACGATTTGCAAGCTTTTTGATAATATCCTGCATACATACACCACTGACTTATAAGCTGCATATGATAAAACAGCCACACGAAACCTGTGGTATATGAGATTCAGACAACATAAGGAGTGAACTTATTTGGATATGTTTGACAGTTTGTCGTTAGGCAGGATACTTGCTGACGACACAGAGGATAACACACCTGCCTGCCCTTTTCCGAAAGGAAGATTTCCTGAGGATACGCCGCTGGCAATGGCATATGTGCCTTTTCAGATGTGGGAGAAACCTTATGAGGCAGATGTAGGACTTTCAAGAGGAACTATCTTCCCGTCCATAGACAAACCTTTTATAGGAGAGGAGGCTGTAAAGAATGCCCATACTAAGTGAAAAGGAGAGGCTTCTTAGAAAGATACAGGCGTGCAGCTTTGCCCTTGTAGAGGCTAATCTTTACCTCGACAGCCACCCTACCTGCAGAGATGGTCTGGCATATTTTGCACGCCACAAGGCAGAAAAAGAGAAGCTTATTGCGCAATACAATGAGAAATATGGACCATTGACGATCACGCAGAACAATTCGTCCAAGAAATGGGAATGGGTAACATCACCTTTTCCGTGGGAAAGGAGTGTTGACTAATGTGGCAATATGAAAAAAAGCTGCAATACCCCGTTAAGATTGCTAACCCTAATCCTGCTTTGGCTAAGGTCATTATCTCGCAGCTTGGTGGCCCCGACGGCGAACTTGGTGCAGCGCTTCGCTATCTCAATCAGCGTTACTCAGCCCCCTGTCGTGAGGTGCAGGCAATACTCAACGATATCGGCACAGAAGAACTTGCCCACATCGAAATGATCGGCACTATTATCTATCAGCTGACCCGTGACCTCTCCCTCAAGGAGATAAAAGACAGTGGCTTTGACACCTATTTTGTTGACCACACTACAGGCGTTTACCCTATAGCCGCCTCTGGTGTACCATTTTCTGCGGAAACCTTCCAAAGTACCGGTGACGCTATTGCTGATATACACGAAGACCTTGCTGCCGAGCAAAAAGCCCGCCTGACCTACGACAATATTCTCAGGCTTGCTGACGATCCCGATGTCCGTGACCCTATCAAGTTTCTTCGTGAACGTGAGATAGTCCACTATCAGCGCTTCGGCGAAGGACTAAGACTTATTCAGGATATGCTTGACAGCAAAAATTTCTACGCTTTCAATCCTAGCTTTGACAAATAATAAAAAAAGCGGGCTGTTGTTATCAGTCCGCTTTTTTGTACATATATCAAAAATCTTCCTTGTCCATCTGCTTGCCGCTCCTGCTGACCTTTTTATTAAGTATCAGCGAAAAAGCCAGCGTTGCGGCTATGAGCGCTATCATCACAAGCACTGATTTTATTGTCAAATGCTTCAACTGTGCTCCAATATATGTCTGCACAAGCATTTCAGGCATCACTCCCATTATCGAGCCAAGAAGATATGGTCTGTAAGGCATTCGCAGTGCGCCGTGTATCATTGAAACAAGATCGCCCGGCACAACTACCACTGCCCTTGAAATGTAGGAGGCGAACAGATTATTGTCATGCCCATAATTTACAAGCTTTCGTGCCTTAGGATATTTCATCTCAATAACACGCATGATATCGCCACCCGATATTCTTCCCACAAGATAAGGAACAGTAAAGCAAACCGATAGTCCTATTACGTTCAACAAAATGCCCACCCAGAACGGATATATTGCACCCACGCACACAAAAATAGCCGCAAGCGGGAATACCACTGACAAGGACTTCAATCCATAAAATCCCAGAATAACAAATGCGGCAAGCCACAAATTGTCCGGGCAATAACTGAGTATCTCAGAAAACTCATGGTCTTTCAGAAAAAGAGCACAGCAAAATATTATGATAATAGTTAAAGCAAAGGGTACATATCTTCCATATTTTCGCACAAAGCTATCCAAAACTCCTCGCTCCTCTCTGATTCTTTAGGGTATTATACCATAATTGAATGTTCAATTAATTATCAATCAATGAAAACTGTGTTACAACTTTCGCTGTCAAAACAAATTTATAACTTTATCGTTCGTCAAATTGACCAACCATTCTCATTTTTGCACAATATCCCACTATCACTATAATTTTTATAAGTAGAATTATGTCGTCTTATGTCGTGAAGTGTTCTTAAACAAGTCGATTTCTGTTCTAATTTATGTATATCTAATTAATAGGTTAAATTTGTACAATATTGCTATTGACCGACGTACCAATTAATGTTATAATTAATTATAAGAATTATTTGGGAGGTATTTTTATGAGATACACAGTATACAACAAAGCAATGAAACGTCCAGTTTTTCAAACAAACAACCTTGAAGAAGCCATTGACCATACTCGTCGCCACCCAAGAAAGTCAAGACGACACTGCATATACGATGACAAACTAAAAACTTTTGATATAAAAAAAATAAGACTTGCCGCAGGAATATAAAACGCACAGGGTGTAGAACTCTGTGCGTTTTTGATGTATTTATGAATAAACAAGTCTTACAGTCACTCTGCTGTAACCGCTCCACGTGCAGGTGAACAAGGTCAGATCCCAGTCGCTGCCACCACCTTTTATGAGCGATGGCGAATCCCAGCCGCTCAGCAGTTCGCTGTTTGTGACAGTATAGTTAAATTCTCTGCCGTAAACATCGGTGAAAATGACCTGGTCACCTGAGCTGAGCTTATCCAGCTTATCAAAAAAGCCTGTGTAATTGTGAGCGCAGATTATAAGATCATTGTCTACACGTCTGCCGCTGTACTGACAAGCTGCAGTATTCATTGCAGCATAGCTCCAGCCACGAGTCACAGGAAACTCCTGCCCCAGTGTCGGGAATGAAATCAAGCCTATATATGAGTTGCCGTCAAGCACGATATCCTTATCCGGGTCATCTATCTCGCTGTCCGTGGATCGACTATCGTCAAAAATGTCAAAGGGTGAACTGCTGTCGCTATCATCTGAACTGTCTGAGATCTGCGTTTTCAGGTCATTCAGCACAGCCTCCATCCTTTTATTACTTTGCTTTTCATGAAAATAGTTGTAATAATTAAGGGATAATGCCGCCGCTATCAGCATTATCCCCATTATTATCAACAAAAGTCCTAGCTTTTTTTTAGTCACTATTTTTCTCCTGTTGTAAAGGCGAGCCTATGTGGTTTCGCCTTTATTTCTCTTTTCTGCTTACTCTCCAACCTGCCGCGATAAGGATAACTCCACCGCCTATAAGTACAGGCACCGGCCAGTTGAGCGAACCAGTCTGTGGTATATTGTCAGGCGTTGAGCTTGATGAATCAGAGCCTGACGAGCTGCTGTCAGGTGTGCTTGAACTACTATCTGTATTACTCGAACTGTCTGACTTATATGTGTTCTCTATAAGAAACAGCTTGTCATTGTTTTTGGTAACAACTGTGTAGTTGGCAGGAATATCTATCTCCTTAACTGTCCACTCAGCCGCAGAATTGTCTTTCCAAAAATATTCCCAATTGTTGTCAGCGTTAAGAGTAACAGTATCGAAAAGCTTGCCATCACGATATATCTCCACCTTGATATTATCAGGTATGAGCTTTTCCTGACCATCAGGAACTATCCACGACTTTCTTACACCATAATCACTGTCCCCTGCTGGGATATCTTCGTATGTGAACTTGGTGTAAACTGTTATCTGACCCTCAGCCACGATATCCTTATCTATCTCGATAAGTGACGGAGAAGGTGTAAATTTAGCTGTTGTGTTTTCAAAACTCTTGCCTGAAACAAGATACAGACCCACAGAATCAGCAGAAAGCTTTACTTCACCGTTTGCGTCCGTCTTGCCTGTTGAAACTGGTGTTATGCCATCGGTTTTTGCGTAGTTGTCGAGCGTATCAGCGACAGCCTGCATTTTTGAAGCGTCAGTAAAATCAGACATATCTATAGGATAATCGCTGAACTCACCGGTAAGGACAAAGTCAGCTTCCTTACGCTCACCGACCTTATATATGCTCCACTCGGCATTACTAACAGTCGTCGTATCATTTTTGCACACTATATCCACATTGATATTATCCGCTGCAGAAGCTGAGATCGTCATGCTTCCCAAGGCTGAAACAGCCATTGCCGCCGTACACAAAACAGCCTTTGCAAGCTGAGAAAATTTAAGTTTCATCTTTGCTACTCTCCTTATCAGGTAGATTTTCAACATTATCGTCACTCTCTGGCTTATCCAGCATTGCCACAAGCTCATCATGAGAGATTTTTTTGCGTTTTGAATCCACAAACCACCACACAAGCAGTACCACAAACAACGGTATTGCTACAAAAGGTACGACCACAAGAGAATCGAGCTGAACAGCGTCTGCCGTTATTTTTGAAACACTCTTTGTATCGTCCGCAGTTTCAACTCTCTTTGCACGAACAAGAAGCCTGTGAGAATTGACTCCGTATGGTGTACAGGTAGTCAACGTAACATGATCCTCACCTGGAATAATGTTCAGCTTATCCATTTCATTAGGCAGAACTATATAAACAGCCTCGACCTCATATGTATAGACCTCTTTCAACACTGTTATAGTGAACTCATCGCCCTCTGCAAGCTTATCAAGGTCGCTGAAAAGCTTTGCCGACGGCAGACCTCTATGTGCTGAAATGACCGAATGAGTGTCCGCTCCGCCAACAGGCAGGCTCGAACCCTGCAGATGTCCCACAGCGACATTTAACACGCCGTCACTTGTGCCATGATAAATAGGCAACTCCACCCTTATAGTCGGAATGGAAATATAGCCCATAACACCCGTCCCCGTGATATCTAGGATATCCTCATAGCCCTTGACCTTATCATAATCCACAAAAGGTCGGGCAAGCTTTGCTATCTCTTCATTATATTTTCTGGCACGGCTGAGTATCTCTTCATTCTCCTTGTCAGAAAGGTCATTTGCCGCTTTCTGATAAGTCGCCACCGCACGGCTTTGCGTTTTGGAGTTCCACCAATCGCTTATTGTTGGATATAACATCACGGAGAGCCCCACAAGCAATAACAAGACCAATAAAATTGTAGTTGATTTACCGCTTTTCTTCCTCATGGAGTCCTCCCTGATGCCTGCCGACCGAGATCGGCAGGACAAAGGTAAAAATAAATTCAAAAATTAGTCGTTCTTAGCTCTCTTCTTAGCAATGAGAAGCACACCTGCGCCCAGTACGATAGCTCCGCCTACACCGTAGAAGATCTGAGTACCGATACCGCCAGTTGTTGGAAGTGAGCCGCCCTTCTGGTTTATGATCTTAACTGTTGAACCGCTTGTGCCTGAATCAGTGCCGTCGAGCATACGAATGGACTGAAGCGTATTAGCAGGATCATATGTTGTGTCAAACTTGAACTCATATGGATCAGCTCTGTTATACTGAGCAGGAGCCTCTATCTCAACAAGCTTGTAAGTTGTCATATCATCAATGCCCTTGATAGTGAACTTACCTGTTGCGTCTGTTTCGATATGATCAACAGAGCCTGCCTCACTGCCGATCTCAAGTCTGTAAACATTGTCAGCTATCTTGACAAGTCTGATAGCATCGTTATGAACATTTCTAAGCTGGAACTTAGCACCTGCAAGAGGCTCGCCCTTTTCGTCTACCTTGTTACCAACAAGTGAGAATGTCCAGTCATAAACTGTGACCTTAGGTGTTTCACCGTTCTCCTTACCTGTTTTGTCCTGAGGATTATTTGAATATGTCAGGTAAGCTGTGTTAGGGTTATTATTCACGCTGTCAGGAGCAGTAACTGCAACTTTAGCTTTTTCATTGAGCTTAGCAGAATAATAAGTCTCGATCTTAGCAACTGTAGGGTAGTTCTTTACAAGTTCCTTGATATCGAAAGTAACATAGAAAGACTCCTTATAGTCGGTCGTACTGCTGTCGTCGCCAACTGTTGTGTTAGGACCTACTGTAACGGAAGTGATCTCCTGACCATCAGCGTCATAGTACTTGTATGTAAGGTTATCATTGAATGTAAAGCCCTCGCTGAGCTGGTCACGAACAGTATAAGTATACTTGTCATAAGCTGATACATCTTTTGGTATAGTTGTTGTGATCTTGAATTCTACATCGTCACCAATTGCGTTGTCGCCAACATCGCCCCATGCTTCATTCTCATTATGCTTGATCTGCTTTGTAAGTGTTGGCTTTGTCCTCTTTGGAGTAACGTCTGTTGTGCCTGAAACGTTAAGGATAAGAGCTGAGTTAGCCTTATCAACACCATTATTTTCTGTTGCATCGACAACGAGATAATAGCCAGCACTTGGAACATTGATAGTGTACTCACCGTTATCTTCATAGGCGGTTACAGACTTATTGTCAATGATGTAGCCAGAAGCGACTTTTGCAAACTTGGCAGTATCTTCCTTTGTCCAATGATCTGCGTCTGAGATTATCTTTGCAACGTCTGCTGCGCTCTCGGCACTGTCAAACTGAGACATATAAGTGCTAAGACCAGGAGTTTTCAGGCTGGTAAGCAGAGCATCGCCATTAATGCCTTTGCCCCACTTGATAGTATTTGTTGCAGATGCCTGGTCAAAGATCTGATAAGCCTTATATACTCTGTTTGTATCAGAATCCTTGATAACAATGTTATTAACGCCAGCATCAGTAGTAGCAAATACTCCGAATGCTGATGTTGCAGCAATAGCTGAAACTGACATAACGGTTGCAGCAGCAAGAGCTGCGAATTTCTTCATCTTCATAATTAATTATCCTTTCATATTTGTTTATTTACAGCGTTTTTTTTGCGACGCTTTGTAACTAAAAGTATTGCTGCGGCAACAGTGACTGTTCCGCCTGCTGCCACGAATGGGATAACACCCATGCCGCCTGTTTCAGGCAGCTCTCCCAAGGTTTCCTCAGAGTTGTTATAGACCTGAACATACTGATCACCGTTCTTTGTCATATCAATGCAATTCTCATTTTCTGAGCCATTGTATCTGTAGTAAGCTTTGTATGACGATGTGCTTATCGGCTGACCGTTCACGTCTATCTCCTCAAACCAATAGTAATACTTATTGCCCTTGATGTCATTTTTTTCAAGAGAAACGGCATTTGACCAGTTGTTATCAGCCGTGAGCGTTATCTGCTTCCACAAGAATACTTCACCGCTAGGTATCGCATCTTTATTAGGAACAGGTGTAACGTTCGTCTTCTCAGGTGTGCCAAGATCATTAGCTGTCACTGCGTATGAACAGCCACTATCGCCCTTAAGTGTAAGTTCAACAGTAATATCTGAAGTGATATTATTCAGATTCAGAACAAACTGACTCTTGTCACAAGACGGTGTAACGTAATCACTAACGCTGACATACTTGCTATCACCGCTCCATATAGGTATAGCCTTGCCGTCCACCCAATTTTCACCTGACTTATAGATGTCAGCCAGAACAGCTCCTGAACTGTCAAGAACTCTAACACGTCCCTCAGTTTCACCGATATTTATCCATGACTTTGTCATATCAAAACTGAACTTAGCCGAGCCATACATGGTATACTCAGAGGCAAAGCTTCCGTTCTGAGCCATTTCTGCGCCGTTGCTTGTAAGGATCTTGAATTTAACATTCTGTCCCTTATCCATTGTGCCTGTAAACTTGTTATATTTTTCAGGCACGTCAGCCTTATTTGTTGACCTATAGATATTGAACGTTACCTTATCATTGGTATGGGTATTGCTATCGCCGTCAGACCATGCCTTTTGCAGGCGAACGTCCATTTTTTCTATCTTCTGCGGGTTCTTGGTATTGATGATCGTATCAAAGCCCGTGGCACTGCCGTTATTGGAATAAGTATATGTAACGCCAAAGCCGTCAGGTATATTCTTTTCAAGAACATAGTAATACTTGTCCTTGTCAAGACCGTCAAGAGTTACCGTCCAATTCTTAGACTTTTCCAGAGAAACTGTTTTTATAAGTTTGCAATCTGTTGGTATTCCGTTATCTCCATTCACTCTTGAGGTTGAATTTGGTGCAACAGAGGACTCATAAACATCTGCCTCGATCTTGTCGATACCAGCAGGAAGCTCGCTGTCAGCAAGCTTGTTTCCAAGCTCATCACGCCATTCCTTCGTAATGTTAAGTCCCTTAACGTTCGTAACTGTAACATCAGTGTTTTTGCTCATTGCCGTTGCACTGTATACAGCCTCATATCCTGTTGCAAGGTCGATCTCTTTGATATAGTAGTAAAGCTGCTTGTAATCATTGCCGACCTTCGTATATCCAGGAAGCTTTGACCACTCATGTTTCCAATTATTAGCTTCGTTAAGAGTTACCTCATCACTGCCCCACTGAATATCATCTGGAACACCGCTTAAAACCTTAGTTGTAGACGAGCCAAGAAGGAACTTTACGCTCTCTGCCGAATGATTGCCGTTTCCATCGCTCCAAACCTTGCTTGCAGTTATCTTAAACTCTTTCAGCAGATTTGTTACTCTGAACATATCTCCGTTCTTCACGAATTGATATCCGTCCTCACCGACTTCACTTGGAACTACAGCCGGACGCACTTTAAAGGCAAAATAAATAGGAGTTTCATCAAGAAGATAACCCTCTGGACTTTGCTTTTCTATAAGCTTATAAAGATGCCCCTCAGTATCTCCTGTGCCTGCGGCAGGTTCAAGATCAAGGTTGTATGAACCGTCAGCATTTACATTAAATGTCTGCGCCTTATCCTGTGCCGAATTTCCCCATATAACTGATCTTCTGTCCTTCGCAGCATTTTCTTTGAAATCTACTGCCGGGAGCCAATCGTATGTGCCATTTTCCAGCTTAGTGTATCTGTAGATCTCAAAAGAAGCTTTGAGCATAATACTATAGTCTCCGCTGTCTACCTTCATAAGCTTAAATGGCTCAACAGTTGTTGATGATGCCTTTGACTGATTTATCAACTCAAACTCGGAATCATTATCTTCACTGTCATTTACAGCAGAGCCGTTTGTGTCAAATGAGATATTATTGAACACATGAACTTTATAGCCATCGTTCTCAGCGTCCTCATCATTTGCAGGACTTCCTGTATAAACGTATACTATTTTCAGGTGACGCTGATCCGGAACGTTTATTTCAAGTTTCTTTACAAAATCTCGTGTCTTTGCTGTCAGTGCGGAACACTTTACAGCCGAAAGCATTTTTTCATTGCTGACTTCAGTGTTTGAAAAGCCGCTGCTATCCCTGTATTCATATTCGACTCTGAAAACACCGCCCGCCTTCTCAGAAGAAACCTCTTCCACAGGAACGGATATGCTTTTGCCAAAATCTGACCACTCGCCGCTCTTATTGGCAAATGCCTTTACTTCCTTGAAGCTGTTGCCGTCCATATAGCCATAAGCCACATAGTAACTCTTTATATTTCCGTTTTCGTAGCCCTCAGGCAAAGTCAGATCAATAGTACCCTTAGCGCCAACAATACTTTCACTTGGAATAAAGTTAGCGACAAACTTGCCCTTTTCGTTGGTAATAACGTCTGCACTGCAGGAAACTGTGCTGTCAACTACCTCCGGATCTGATATCACATAACTGTAATCACTCACAGCAAGCTCTGCACCCGTATCTGCGTCAAATACCTTGATAGACTTCAGATCCATATCAACAGCAGAATTGCCATTTATGCTTACCGTTTTTGTCTGAATGTTACCCTGAGCGTCCTTTGTCTTAACTACAGCCGTGCCTCCGCACTTGATAACATCGTTGAGAGTTATCATTCCGTTTGTTGAGCATTTGAGCTTTTTAGGGTTAACATCAATGGTATAAGTTATCTCACAGCCGGTGGACTTCGGAGAAGAAGTTTTCTTCAAGTTCTTTTCCTTAACTGTCTGCGTCTGGCTTCTCTCCGGATATTTTCCAGCTTTATCCTGAACCGTGTTTTTGAACGCTGCAGTACCATTCTTGTAAATGCCGTTCTTAACATCTTCGACCTTTATAAGTGTACTGTAGTAAGCAGTCCAAGCGTCCTGCTGATTCCATGCAGTCTTGAAAGTTACTGTATTGGCTGTCTTATCATAGAAATATTCAAACTGAGTTGTTTGTGCAAAATCATACTTATCAGAACTATTTCCAAATGAATACTTGAGATAATCCTTGTTCTCGTAGAATATCATTCCCGCCGGAAGCGTGTCCACGATCTCAACATTATCGTTACGCTTATAAGTGCCGTCCTTGTTGATATCAAGCCGCCAATCAAACCTGTAATACTCAACACCATTTACAGTAACAACAGGCAGGCTGCTAAGATCATGCACTGTGTCGCCTGCTACACTGCTTGCAGCGTCATACTTTTCATAAGGTGCTTTGGAGCTGTCGCCTATAGTAAACTTTGTCTTATCTGCACTAGGCCCGAATGTTTCACCTTTATAAGCAGCCTTATTATTTACATTTATAATAGTACCTGCGTCAAGACCTGTTACATCTACGGTACTGCTATACTGTATCTGCACAAGGTTTATATTGTCAAATTCTTCACTATCATTGAACTTTATCTCAAACGAAGTGTTGTCGGCATTAGGTACTACAGTGTAATTTGAACTGTTAAGAGTTTCATAGCTTCCTTTTCCATTTCTCTGAACATACATAATAATGGAATCAGGGTCAAGAACGCTCTTTATTGACTTGCCGTCATTTGACGCAGCGTTCATTATATCGCTTATAGTTTTGCCCCTGAAGGAACCGTTTGTCTGCTTGACCTCTACCTGCCACTTATATGTAACCTTGCTCCCGTTCTGAGAAATGTCAAGAACTGTTTTTGACTTCTCGTTTACAGGCTTATAATAAACCGTCTTGTCAGAATGGAAGCCGTCAATACCTGCAGTATTTTTCACTGAATAATATCCACTGCTGTCAGGGTCGCCAAGATCATAGTCAGCGACCTTTGTTTCATAAGAAATAACTACCTCGTTATTGTCGCCTATGCTGTCAGGCAAAACAAGCTCACCGTCACTTGCAACCGTTGCATCAATAGTATCGTTTCCTATTTTAATGCTGACCTTCTGTCCTGCTTTAAGCATATTGTCAGTTATTGTCTTACCTTTAAGGGTGGAATTTTTGTCATTACATTTAACAGTTACTTCCCATTTAATTATACCTAATGTGTTATTATCTATCCAGCCACTTTT
>QWCN01016389.1_pt1 | contig 12027 bp, 8 predicted proteins | sample 1972711 | NCBI WGS metagenome assembly QWCN01 (sample SAMN09866707, study PRJNA288562) | Human gut metagenome isolate term1_stool, whole genome shotgun sequencing... | isolation source: gut | host: Homo sapiens | place: USA: California | reverse complement strand
TTTCCGAAACCTCCGTTTGCCGTCACGATGCGGGCAATCTCGTTGTTGTCGCCGTCGAACCGGACGAAGGCCGGCCAGTTGCCGGAGGTGTACGGGCTCACGAAGGGGTCCTTACGGCCCCACTGGTACTTCATGCCGCAGTAGCAGAGCGGTTTGTAATAAGAGTTCGAGGCCACACCGTGCTGGTAAACCTTCGTGGTGAACGATTTTCCGGTAGGGATGGTTTTCGACTCGTCGGTATATTGGATGACCGTGATCTCACCCTCGCGTTTCTTGGGGAATCGGGTCGCATCGCCGTCCAGGCGGCACATCGCGCCCAAGTTGCGGTCCATCAGCGAAAAGCGGTTCAACCCCTGCGCTACGGCCGTTTCATTGGTATTCGCATTGACGATCACATCGTCGGCGTTCAGTTCATCGGTGAACCAGATCTGCCACGACCAGACGATCCGCCCGGCTGCATCGCAGAGCGCGATAACGGCATTCGAAGGTACGACATGATCGCTCGTCGTAAATTCGATGGAGGAGCCGTCGTACTTCACATCCGTAATCTGGCTGACGCACTCCTGCCAAAGCACGCGGGCCGACACGCCGCCCGACAAAGCCGCCGAAGCGATCTCGGAACCGTTATAATCGGTGAATCCGGCACCGTCGGGAACCCCCGCATCGCCGTTCCCCATCACCCGGGCATCGAAACGGTAGGTACCGGGCGCATGGACCAGGTAGGTGTTGGCCGTACCGTCAGCCGAAAGGTCGGTGGTGGTCTCCACACGATCTTTTTTCAGGGGATTGAGATTCGGAAGCACCATCACGTCGATATCGGCGGCACCTTTGCCGCTCGTTTGCCTGAGCACGATCCAATCGGGAGCCGCGGCTTCCCAGAAAGTATCCTCGGATTTCGTCTCGCCGCTCTCGTATTCGAGATCCACCTTGCTCTCGGCGATTCGGATACCTTTGACGGCCGTAGACTGGGTTTTGTTGGCGCCAAGGTAAATAAGCTGTTTGTTGTTGGCCTCCTCACCGATAGCTCCCGAAGTGACATTGAAGGTGTAATCCTGCCGGATGGGACCCGGCGAAAGGCTCAGGGAGAGCTTATTGACGGTTCCCGGTTTCAGGTCCGCCGCCTCGCAGGCCGAAAGTTCGAGCGAGCTTTTGGACGTGCTGCCCGAAACCGAAAGATTCACTCCTGCAAGTTTCGCAGGAAGCACGACCGCACGGGCCTGATAGCGCTTGCCTTTCTCCATCGTGAGTCCCTCGCCGAAATCCAGGGTCACACTATTACCGGTCGTTGTCCGCATATTGACCGTCGTAGTCGCCGCGTCGAGTTTGTAGGGACCGGTAAGCCCCTTGCCGGTCCCGGCCCCGACGGTGGTCAGCGAGAGCGTTTTCAGCACGAAATCGCTGGTGGCCGAAAGTTCCAGATCCAACAGCGACAGTGCGGGAAGGAGTTGCAGTTCGACGTGCTTTTCTCCGGACGACTCCTTCACGACAGCCAGCGCACTGCTGACCATGTATTTCTCGATCCCGTCGCTCACGAGCTGTGTTTCGGCCAGTTCGAGCGACAGTCCCGACGGATCGGATTCAGACGTTTCCGACAACGCCCGGGAGGGGGCTATCGCATAAAAGATATGCGACCGACGGCCGTACTCCCATTCCTGTTCGGCTGAGAAACCGGCGACAGAAGCGTCCGTTCCCGGCGAAGTCCGGGCATAGGTCGTCCACAGCTTCGTCGGCGCATAATAAAGGTCCACGGCATCGTCCGCATACCATTGAAGCTGGTACGGTTCGCGTTCCGCATCCGCATATTCCAGGGATGCAGCCTTCACCGTCGCGCGGGTTCCGACCGTATAGGTACCCTCGGGTCCGAAATCATCCGGTTCGATACAGCCGCCCGCCAGTAACGATACAACTACAAACAGGGTAGATTTTTTAATCATAGGTTTTAGGTTTAGGTTGACTTCCGTTCGGTCGGACGTTCACCGTTCCGACATTACAAATTAATTATTTTTCCACCGCTCCCAAGGGATAGGATCGTCCGGATTTGGGGGTAATTTTTGATTCCCGGGCGAAAATACAGGCGTCCGATCTCCGTCCCGCAGTAAAATATGCAAAATTTCCGACCAAGGCGCAGGGTAATTTTGAACGGATTTACGGGTAGTTTCGACCGGCTGAAAAAATAGTTCCGATTTTCGCCGGAATCCTTTTTTTATCGGAAACGAGTATTTAAATTTGCGTATGGCCCTCTCTGAAACCATTCACCACAAGTTCCTGAAACTGCTGCTGCCGATTTTATGCCTGATCCCCCGGCCCCTGCCAGCAACTTCGTTCCGGTTTATCCGCATGAGCCGGCTCGAATCGTTTTCCAACAGCTCGGTCTTCTCGATCTATCAGGACGGACTGGGAGCCATATGGCTCAACTCTAATTACGGACTTTACCGCTACAACGGCACATCGCTCGACTTTCTGCAAAAACCGATGCCCATGCGCCCCCTCTGCGGCAACGGCGGCGAGCGGGTCTACGTCTGTTCCTACAACGCCATTCTCTGCTATGACATCCGCACGAACCGTCCCCGGCGGCTCTGTTCCCCGGAGATCGACTATCCGAACTGCGCCTTATATGCCGAAGAGGAACAGTTGTGGGTCGGATCAGGCAACCGTATTTACAAGCGCAGTGGGGATTCGCTTCGTATGCGACACGAACTGCCTCACCCCCATACGTACATCACCGCTCTTTGCCGTTCGCAGGCGGGAACCCTGCTGGCCGCAACGTCCGAAGGCGGACTGTACGAGATCGACGGTGACGGCAAAATTCACAGCCGCATGGCCGTCGCCGGAAACATCTGCACGCTCTACCCGGACAGCAGGGGTGATCTTTGGATCGGAACGATGGACCGCGGCTGCTGGCGGCTCGGCTGCGACTATAAGGTCGCCGGACACTACCACCGGGAGGCTTCCGGAGGTATGCAGCTAAAAAACAACCTGGTCCGGACCTTCTGCGAAGACCAAAAAGGAAATCTCTGGATCGGGACAATGAGCGGCGTCGACCGTCTCGGAACAGACCGTCTGTGCCGCACGGACGAGTTGGGGGCCCTCGGCGAAAGCTCGGTATGGAGTCTCCGGGCCGACAACCAGGGCGGCATCTGGGTCGGTACGTTCTACGACGGAATCTACTACTGCAACTCCGACAACTACCCGTTCAATCCGATCCTGCTCCCGGCCGAACGCAAGGTAAAGCTCATCAACGCCATGGTCGAGGACAAACGCGGCGACCTGTGGATACTGACCGACAAGTTCGGCATGTTCCGCCAATCGGCGCACGACAGACAGATCCGTTACATTGCGGGCAGCGGCAGCCACAAATTCAAATCCGCCTGGTACGACGCCGACGAAGATGCCATCTGGGCCGGGTCCTACATGGGTACGCTGCGCAAATACGACATCGCGGCCCAGAGCTGGTCGGACTACACGTTCCGCAGCGAAGACGGCACAAACGGTCCCGAAACCGTCAACGACATCAAATGTCATGACGGCAGGCTTTATCTGGGAACCACACACGGCGTGCTCGTATTCGACAAACGGAGCGCACAAGTGGTCCGCAGCCCGATCAAAGGCTACAATGGGATCGTCTTCTCACTGGCGTTCGACGCCCTGGACCGATTGTGGATCGGCGGCATAGGCGTCCATATCCTCGACCTTAAAAGCGGACGCATGACCCGTTACGTCGGCCACGACAGCAACAGTTTGAATTTCATCAAACTTTTCTGCGACCACGACGGCTGCATGTGGGGTGCCAGCCTCGGACAAGGATTCATTCGTCTCGACATGCAGCAGGAAGTGCGCTATACGCAGGAAAACATCGGTCTGGCTGACAATTTCACCAGTTTCATCGGCGAAGTAGATCCCGACGTTCTGCTCATCGGCACGAACAGCGGACTGTCGCTGTTCAATACCCGAACCAACCGCTGTTACAACTATAATCACAACAACGGACTGAGCATCAGTTCGGCCCGGAGCTGCAGCACCGCCAGAGAAATCTCTCGGTGGAGCTGGCTTCGTTCGACTTCGAAAAAGTCTATCCGATCTTCTACGAATACATACTCGAAGGTTACGACAACGAATGGACTCTCTTTTCGCCCGAACATCCGATCGTCTACATGAACCTGCCGCCCGGCGATTACCGGCTGTGCGTACGCGCCTCACATTCCAAATTCGGCAACGACCATACGCAGATCACGCTCCCCATCGAAATCCGCGCCGTCTGGTATGCCACCCTGCCGGCCCGCCTGCTCTATTACATCGCCGCCCTGACCCTGCTGGGCTGGTTGCTTTATGCTTTTTACTCACGGATGCTGCTGGCCGAACGACTGAAACAGAAGGAGACCGAGAACCTCGAACGCATGCGCTTTTTCATCAATATCTCGCACGAACTACGCACGCCGCTGACGCTTATCATCGGACAACTCGAACTTTTCTTCCGCAACCACGGACACTCCTCCGTCGGGATGGAGAACATCGAGAATACCTATCGGAACGCCCTGAGCATGCAGCGGATCGTCTCCGACCTGCTCGATTTCGAGAAGCAGAATCAGGGATATACGAACATCGCGGTTTCGGAAACGGACCTCGGCGCATTTATCGCCGATATTCGGGATTCGTTCGCTCAATATGCCAACTACCGCAACATTCGTCTGAAACTGCATCTCCCCGCCGAGACGGTGACCGCGAGCATCGATAAAAAACAGATGCAGCGAGTCTTTTCCAACCTGCTCATCAATGCGTTCAAATACACGCCCGACGGCGGACGCATCGACATCGGCATGCGCATCAAACACCACCGCAGGGAAGACAATACCGTTACGATCACCTTTGCCGACACAGGATGCGGCATTTCGGAAAAAGCCCTGCCGCACATTTTCGACCCCTTCTACCAAGACACCGCGACAACCTCGCGCGACCGCCACAACCACGGCACAGGCATCGGACTCGCCCTGAGCCGGGGCATCCTCGAACTGCACCACGGAACTCTGACCGCACAAAACAATCGGAACGGCGGTGCGCTCTTTACCGTCACGCTCCCGTCCGGCCAAAAATGGTATGCCGGCGACGACAAGGTTACATCCGTTGAACAATCCCGTCCGGAATGCGTCTCGGCTCCTCTGCCGTCCCGCATCCACACTCCCGCACCCGTTGCCGCAGAGGCCCCGGAAAAAGGCTATAAGATGCTGATCGTCGAGGATGACGCCGAACTGCGGACCCTGCTGTATTCCATTTTCAAACGGGACTACCGGGTCTGCGAAGCCTCCGACGGCGCCGAGGGGTACAGCATGGCCAAAAAACTGCAACCCGACATCGTTATCAGCGACGTGGTGATGCCGGTGATGGACGGTCTGAGCCTCTGCGGCAAACTGCGTCAGGACCTCGAAACATGTCACATCCCGATCATCCTGCTGACCGCCCAGCCTTCGACCGGCCTCAGTCTCGAAAGCATCAGCCAGGGAGCAGACGATTATATTACCAAACCGTTCAACATCAGCCAGCTCGAAGCGCGCTGCCGCAACCTGTTGGAGAACCGGCAGCGAATGCGCCGGAAATACAGCCGTTCGATAGCGGGTTCCGAGGTGGTGACCACCAACGACAAGGACGCCAATTTCCTGACTGCTGCAACCGAAGCGGTCGAGCGCAATCTTTATAAGGAAGACATCAACGTCCAAACGCTGTGCCGCGAACTGAACGTCAGCAAAACGATTCTGACCCAGAAAATCAAGGGTATTACGGGGCACAGTCCGGGAGAATTCATCGAAATGATCCGGTTCAAAAAGGCCGCAACGCTGCTCTGCGACGGCGGGCGGCTGATTTCGGAGGTTTCCTACGAATTGGGGTTCAGCTCTCCCAAATATTTCACGATCCGTTTCAAGAAACAGTTCGGCCTGACACCGACGCAATTTCAGGCCGAACACGCTCGGACCAAACGCTCCGAATAAACGGAAACGGATAAATCAGAACGGGTAGCCGACGCCGAAATTCAGCGCCGTATTCTTCCAGCGGAAATTGTGAATCCACCGCTCGCCGGCGGGATTGTTGGGATTGTGGAGCTGGATGCCCCAGTCGAGGCGCAGCACGGCGAATTTGATGTCGAAGCGCAGGCCCAGACCCGTGTTGAATCCCAATTGCTTGTAGAACCGGTTGAAGCGGAAGACCGCATCGTCCGAATACTCTTTCGGATTCTCCCGGATATACCAGATATTGCCCAGATCGAAGAAGGTCGCCCCGTGGATGATCCCCCAGACCGGGAAGCGCAGTTCGAGGTTGGCCTCCAGCTTCACGTCGCCGGTCTGCACCGGGTAGTCGTTGTGGGGGTTGGCCACCGAACCCTGTCCGAGGGTCCGGGGCGTCCAGCCGCGCATGCCGTTGCTGCCGCCGCAGTAGAACTGGCGGTCGAACGGCACGGAGGAGGAGTTGCCGTAGGCCATCGCCACGCCGCCGTAAAGACGTCCGACGAGCGCCGTCACGCCGCCCAGCATGATCTTCCGGCTGACGCTCAGGTCCGAGCGGAAATACTGCGAATAGCGGATGCCGAAAATCGAATAGTAGTCCTTGCCCTTGGCCGGGGAGAAGAACATATGCTCGACGGCATCGATCAGGTTGCCGGCGGTCTCACCGTTGAAGCGGATGTTCGTGGCGTTGCCCCCGAGGTTCTTGCGCTGGTTGTTGTAGCTGTAACCGAACGAAAGGCCGCCGATGAACTGCGTCGTGAAACTCTCGAGCAGGTAGCGGTTCTGGGTGAGCTGCGGCTCGCCGTTGGGACCCGAGTTGTTGACCATCAGGAACGAAGCGTCGAGATCGTTCACATCGACTACATTGATGTCGATCGGCCGCAGCGAGAACGACGAATAGCGGTTGTTGGTCCACATGTAGGTAATGCCGGCGCTGGAAAGCGTGCGGCGGTAATAGGGACGGTCCTGGAAATTGACCGACAGTTCGATCTTGGTCCGGGGCTGGTTCACCGAGCGGAAACGCCCCGGCAGGAGGAAGCGCGGGAAAGTCAAACCCGTGGTGACGCCGAACTCCGTGGCCCGCTTCTTCTTGGCATCGGGCGCCTTCATAAACTCGTAGCCCGCCGTAAAGGAGATGTCGAACGACTCCGCCCCGCGGAAAATATTGCGGTTCTGGTAGCCCAGCGTGGCTTTCAGTCCGTAGAAGCTCGACGTGGTGCTCCCCTCGAGGTCGACTTTGACACTCTGTTTGAGCGTCGGCGTGCAGAGGATGTTGCACGTGAGATAGCCCTCGCGGGTATAGAGCGTCCGGGTCGAATCGGCCGTCGCGCCGATGAAGGAGACGTAATTGGTGACATCCACCGGCTGGGGCTGCTCCTCGAAGGCGATCTTGGCGCTCTTAAAATATCCCAGGGCCATCAGGTCGGTATAGGCGCGGTTGACCTGCGCCGAGTTGTAGACGTAGTTGGGATAGAGCGGCACGGCCTGCCGGAGCACCGACGGACGCAGGTTGGGACGCTGTTCGTAGATGATGTTCAGGCCCCGGTAATAGAGCGTGTCGAGGCGCGCGACCAACGTGGTATCGGTCCGCGCGACGGTCGGATCGTAATCCGGGAAGATATTGATCCGGTCGATGCGGTAGACCATGTTGTTGTCCATGACGGCCTGCCCGCGGGCGTTGTAGCCTGTAAGGTACTGTTTGACGACCACGCGGAGGTCGACCACGCGGTTGCCGCCCAGCGTGTCGGCCCGGAACATGATGTTGTTGACCGAAAAATTGTAGTACCCCCGCTCTTTGAGGTAGGAGGCGATGCGTTCCCGCTCGGCGTCGAGCACCGTGACGTCGTAGATATTTCCCCGGCGGAGCAGCGTGTTCGCCGTATCGGGCAGCACGATCTGCTCGAGAAACTCGTCCTGAAATTCGTAGGAGATCGAGTCGATGCGGTAGGGTTCGCCCTGATGCGTGCGGTAAGTGATCCGGGCCCGCTTGCGGCGCGACGTGGTATCGACCTCGAACGACGACCGCGAATTGAAAAATCCCTTCGAATCCATGTAGACTTTCAGGTTCTCCGCGCTCTTCTCCGTCAGCCCCATTTCCAGCAGCACGGGCGCCTGCCCGATCTTGCGCTTCCAGTTGTTCCAGCGGTTGTCCTTCGACGGATTAGCCTGCTCGTAGAGCCAGACGTAGAAATTGGTCCCGAGGAAACGTTTGTTAGGGGTTTGCCGGATGTATTTCTCCAGGTCGGAGGCCGTGATACGGTCCCTGCGGGGCGTCGATTCATCGTCCTCGATCTTCACCTGCTGCACGAGGTACTGCCCTTCGGGAATGTGGCGCGTGACGCTGCAGGCCGAGCCGAGAAGACCCAGCGCCGCGGCGGCGAATATGCGGCACACCCGATGCACAGTATCAGTTGTTGAAAAACCCTTTCTCTTTCAGCAGGGCGAAATAGGATTTCGAGATAGCGAGGTTGTCCTTGCGCACGTAACGCCGCTCGGTGAAAGCTCCAGGATGCGCGAAATATCGCTTGCGGTGTAGATCGTCGTGCCGAGGTAGCAGATACCCAGCCCGTGCATCTCAGCCTCGACGCAGAGGTTCTGGGCCGCCAGCAGGGCGTCGGTCGAAGCATTCAGGAACCAGGCGAAATTGTCGTAGGCGGGATCGGCGTCGCGCTGCTCGCACCACATCGTGAAGCGGTGCACGTCGGCGCAGACGGTCACCACACACGGAGCCTCACGGACCATCGGCTGGTTGAAATGGCACGGCGCAAGTTTCTCGCGGAGAGCCTGATCGCGGGTCACCACCAGCGAATAAAGCTGCATATTGCCGCAGGTAGAGGCGCGCGAAGCGGCCTCGAGACACTCCTGCAGGAGCTCCTCGGGAATGGGCGTCGAAAGGAACTTTCGTATCGAACGATGCTTGAAAAGCACACTTTTCATAACGGGAATTTTTAAACCGGTATTAATACATAACCGCGCGCCGGCGGGCAGCGTCGCGGATATTTTTCACAAAATTAGCAAAACTTTTAGAAGTTTTACTATTTTTGCGCATACATAACTCCCCGAAATGCAGACGGAATTCACAAAATACGAGGGTGCGGGCAATGACTTCATCCTGATCGACAACCGCGACGGCGTCTTCACGCCTGATGCGGCGGTGATCGCCCGGCTGTGCGACCGCCATTTCGGCATCGGCGCCGACGGGCTGATGACCCTTGCCCGCAACGCCGAGATCGACTGCTCGATGCGTTATTACAACGCCGACGGGTCGGAAGGCGAGATGTGCGGCAACGGAGCCCGCTGTTTCGCGCTGTTCGCCCACCACCTGGGCATCGGCGGCGAAACCAAGTATTTCGATGCCGCGGACGGGCTCCACACCGCCCGCATCTGCCGTTCGAAAGGCTCGGCAGGCGAGATCGAACTGGGGATGACCGCCGTCCGGGAGATCCGCACGGGCGAGGGCTGGTGGTTTCTCAATACGGGAGTACCCCACTATGTGGAATTCGTCGACGACCTCGAATCGGTCGACGTCATCGGCCGCGGACGTATCATCCGCCGCGACACGGCCCGCTTCCCGCAGGGCACAAACGTCAATTTCGTACAGGTGACGGGCAACGGCACGATCCGCGTGCGCACCTACGAGCGCGGCGTAGAGAACGAGACCCTCGCCTGCGGCACGGGAGCCACAGCCGCCGCCATCGTCACCAATTTCGTTCTCCAGCGCCGGACCGCGCATTTTGCGGTTTCGGTCCCCGGAGGAGAGCTTGCGGTACGGTTTTCGCATGAACCTGAAACACAGACCTACACGGACATCTGCCTGACAGGCCCGGCACGCCGGGTCTTCGGAGGGGTGTTCGACAGCGAAAATTTCTAAACAAACCAGTTTTTCCCCATGAAAACACAAAAGGGAATCCGTGAACACGAAACGGACGAACTTCGGAAAGCCAAACGCCTCGAGCCGATGCGCAAAAGCGGCAAGGAGCGCCACACGTTGTACAGCAGTATCGAAGAGGACGAGGAGGAGATAATACTGCCCCGCAAACGCGAATCGGCGCTCGACTACCTCGACGAAGAGGAGGAATAAACGCGAATTCGATGATCGAAAAATTCATTATGGCAGGGCCGACGGCCCTGCACGTCTGCGACTCCGGGCAAGGGGACAAATGCGTCGTGTTGCTGCACGGCTACCTCGAATCGATGCTCGTCTGGGAAGATTTTATTCCATTCCTCTACAAGGAACTGCGGGTGGTTACGTTAGACCTGCCCGGCCACGGCATCTCGGTCGTCACGGGCGAGGAGCACTCGATGGAGTTCCTGGCCGACACCGTGGCCGACGGGCTCCGGGAGCTGGGGATCGAACGCTGCACGCTCGTGGGGCATTCGATGGGCGGCTATGTCGCCCTGGCCTTTTGTGAACGCCATCCCGAAATGCTCGACGGCGTGGTGCTGCTCAGCTCGACACCCAATGCCGACACGCCCGAGAAGGCTGAAAACCGCCGCCGCGAGATCGCACTCGTGAAGGCCGGGAAGAAAGAACTGCTGGCACGCGTGGCCCCCGAAGCGGGATTCGCCGAAGTGAACCGCTCCCGGATGAAAGACTATATCGAGGACCTCACCGAACAGGTTTTCGTCACCGAGGACGAGGGGATCGTCGCCCTGCTGAACGGGATGATCGCCCGCAAGGACCGCAACGCAATGCTGCGCGAAACGAAAGTCCCTGTGCTGTTCATCCTCGGTCGCAAGGACGGCTACATCCCGGTCGAAGCCGCCGAAAAAATGGTCACCGAACACCCTGAGGCACAGGTTGTATGGCTCGAAAATTCAGGGCACATGGGCTTCCTCGAAGAACCCGAGACCACGGCACAGGCCATCCTCGGATTCCTGCGTTCGGAAAAACGGCTTTAAGAAAGCCAATTTATACGCCCGAAACGCATCCGGAAACAGAAATTGTCTATCTTTGTAGGAACCCGGTTCCGTCATGCCCAGACATGCGGGGCCTAAAAATCGGAAAATATGACACCCGAAGAGATGATTTTCTGCCAGAGTTGCGGTATGCCCATGACGGCCCCGGAACATTTCGGCACCGAAGCCGACGGAACTCCCAACAACGATTACTGCGCCTATTGCTACAAGGAGGGTGTTTTCACCCAGGAGTGCTCGATGGAGGAGATGATTCAGCATTGTGCCCAATTCCACGAGGAGTTCAGGCACGAAGACGGGCGCACCTACACCCGCGAGGAGGCCGTTGCCGGCATGCGGGAGTTCTTCCCGCATCTCAAACGGTGGAAAAAATAGTATGATCACCCGTCATCCCCTGGGGCGTCACGACCTGGCGATCAAACGAAAGGATATGGTCCTCGAAATCGGTTCGGGGCATAACCCGATGTATCGTTCCGACGTCATTGCCGACAAATACATGCAGGACAACACGCACCGCTGCGGGGAGATACTGATCTATCCTCACCAGCAGTTCATCAAAGCCGACGGCGAATTGCTCCCCTTCGGAGAGAAGGCGTTCGACTATGTGATCTGCAACCAGGTGCTCGAACACGCGGAAAATCCCGAACAGTTCATCGCCGAGATCGTGCGGGTCGGGAAACGCGGATACATCGAGACTCCGAGCATGCTCGGAGAGCTGATGTTCCCCAAGGAGTCGCACAAATGGGTGATCCTGCTGGTCGACAACAAGCTGGTCTTTTATGAGAAATCCCGAATGCCCGGCAACTATCGCAACAATTACGGGGAAGTTTTTCTCAACTACCTGCCCTATCAGTCGTTACCGTTCAAAATGCTCTACGTCTCGGAACCCAACCTGATGTTCAACCGCATCGAATGGGAAGGCGATTTTGAGTGTCTGGTCAATCCGGAGAATGACTATTACAGTCGTTTTTTCACCCAGAAATGGGACCGGGAAATGACGATGAAGATATTCCCGCCGCGCCGGGGAATCACCGAGATTCGCCGGACCCTGCGGGCCAGCTATTACCTCATTCGGGAGAAGCTGGTTCAGAAATTCCGCAAACGCCCCGAGCCCCTCACG
>QWCN01005702.1_pt1 | contig 12046 bp, 9 predicted proteins | sample 1972711 | NCBI WGS metagenome assembly QWCN01 (sample SAMN09866707, study PRJNA288562) | Human gut metagenome isolate term1_stool, whole genome shotgun sequencing... | isolation source: gut | host: Homo sapiens | place: USA: California | reverse complement strand
AAAGAGATCATGCGTCTGCTGGACGTATAAGGAGAAACGAATGATTACCAAAACCGCTATGATCACCATCTGCGGACGGCCGAACGTCGGCAAGTCCACACTCACCAACGCCCTCGTGGGCGAGAAGATCGCCATCGTCTCGAACAAGCCCCAGACGACGCGCAACCGCATCAGCGCCGTCGTCAACCGCGGCGATACGCAGCTGATCCTGATGGACACACCGGGCTTTCACAAGCCGCGCAACCGTCTGGGCGACTATATGGTGCAGGTCGTGCGCGAGAGCGTGGCGGACGTGGACGGCGTGATGCTCGTCGTCGAGCCCATTGCCTCCATCGGCGAGCAGGAGCATGCGCTCATCGAGCGCATCCGCACGTCCAACGCTCCGGCCGTGCTCGTCATCAACAAGATCGACACGGTGGAAAAGCCGGAGCTGCTGGCCGTCATCGCCGCCTATTCTGAGGCGCTGCCGTGGCGCGCAATCGTGCCGGTGTCGGCCCAGAACGGAGACGGGCTCGAGGAGCTCTTCGATGAGCTTGCGCAGCTTGCCGTGCCGGGGCCGCAGCTGTTCCCGGACGATATGATCTCCGACATGCCGGAAAAGCAGATCTGCGCCGAGCTCGTGCGCGAAAAGCTGCTGTTGTGCCTCGATAAGGAGATCCCGCACGGCACGGCCGTCGAGGTCACAAAATTTTCCGAGCGCGATAACGGCATCATCGACATGGACGTGACCATTTACTGCGAAAAAGAGAGCCACAAGGGCATCATCATCGGCAAGCGCGGTGCCATGCTCAAAAAGATCGGTGAGCTCGCGCGGCAGGACATCGAGCGCTTCATGGGCACGAAGGTGTACCTGCAGACGTGGGTCAAGGTGAAGGAAAACTGGCGCGACTCGGCCGCCCAGCTGCGCAATTTTGGCTTTACTGACCAGTGACCCTTTATTACCAGCCATAAATCCACCCCGCTGTGCAGACACTATGCCCAGCGAGGTGGTTCATTGTGCAAGACGATGTTTTCTGGCAGCTGTTCGCGGATACCGGCGATCCGCTCGGCTACCTTTACTACCGCGCCGCGCAAAACGCGCTGGCGCAGACGACCGATGAGTCTGCGGCGGATGCGACCGTCCGCCGCCCGGCCTGATGAGGTACATACGATGTTTCTTACGACCCGAGGTCTCGTCCTGCGCGAGGTGCGCTACAAAGAGGCGGACAAGATCCTCACCGTGCTCACGCAGCACGAGGGGAAGGTGACCGTCCGCGCACGCGGCGCGCTGCGCAAGGGCAGCCGCATCACGGCGGCGACGCAGCTGCTGACGTATTCGGACATGACGATTTTTGAAAACCGCGGCCGCCGCACACTCAACGAGGCGTCCACGGTCGAGGAGTTTCTCGGCCTGCGCGCAGACCTCGGCGCGTTCGCGCTCGGGAGCTATTTTGCCGAGCTGCTCGAGACCGTGTCCGCCGAGGAATACCCCGACCCGCCGGTGCTGCAGCTCGGGCTCAACAGCCTGTATGCGCTCAGCCGCGCGCTTTGCCCGCCGGAGCAGATCAAGGCCGTGTTTGAGCTGCGGCTCATGTGCCTCGCGGGCTACGAGCCGGACTTGTCCTGCTGCGCGCAGTGCGGTGCGGCGGAGCCGGACGAGCCGTGGTTTTCCCCGCGCGGCGGCGCGGTGTACTGTGCGCACTGCCGGGGCGCGAGCTCCTCGGCCGTCACGCCGCTGCTGCCGGAGACGCTGGCCGCCATGCGGCACATCGTGAACGCCGACCCCAAAAAGATCTTTTCCTTCACGCTCGGCGACGCGGGCCGCAGACAGCTTGCGCACGTGTGCGAGGATTATACGGCGACGCAGCTCGAACGCGGCTTTGCGTCGCTCGATTACTGGAAGAAGGTGAAAGACTGACATGAAGCACATCCTCATGATCGCTACCGGCGGCACCATCGCGTCCAGGGAGACGGCCGACGGGCTCACGCCGCAGCTCACCTCCGGTGAGCTCCTTGCCGAGGTGCCGGAGCTTGAGCAGCTGTGCCGGATCGACACCGTGCAGCTCATGAACCGCGACAGCACGAACATCAACAGCCGCGACTGGCTGCAGATGGCGGCCTGCGTGCGCGGGCACTATGACGCTTACGACGGCTTTGTCCTCACGCACGGCACGGACACGATGGCCTACACAGCGGCGGCGCTGTCGTACCTGATTCAGAATAATGCCAAGCCCGTCGTCATCACCGGCTCGCAGAAGTCGATCTTCAACCAGGACACCGACGCGCGCGAGAACCTGCGCGACGCCTTTCTCTATGCCTGCGACGACGGTGCCTGCGGCGTGCACATCGTCTTTGACCACAAGGTAATCCTTGGCACCCGCGCGCGCAAGATGCGCACGAAGAGCTACAACGCCTTTTCGAGCATCGACTACCCCGAGACGGCCATCCTACGCGGCCGTCAGGTCGTGTATTACATCCCGGAGCACGTCACAGGCGCGCCAAAGTTTTACGACCGGCTCGACCCCGGCGTGTTTGTGCTCAAGCTCATCCCCGGCATCGATGCCGGCATTTTCGACTACCTCAAGGCCCATTACCGCGCGCTCGTGATCGAGAGCTTCGGCGTCGGCGGCCTGCCGTGCTACGGCGATGAGAGCTTTTTCCACGCCGTGCGCGACTGGGTGCAGTCCGGCCGCGTCATCGTCATGACGACGCAGGTGCCGCACGAGGGCAGTGACATGGAAGTGTATCAGGTCGGCCACCGCGCCAAGCGCGAGCTGGGCCTCATCGAGGCTTACAGCATGACGAGCGAGGCTGTGGTCACAAAGCTGATGTGGATCCTCGGCCAGACGGACGATTACGCGGAGATCTGCCGCCTGTTTCGGATGCCGGTGCAGAAGGATCAGATCTACTGAGGAGGAAGCGCCATGGATTTTCAGGCAGAATACCGCAGCAAGCTGCGCACCCCCGCCGAGGCGGTGCGCGCGGTGAAAAACGGCGACTGGGTGGACTATACGTCCGCGCTCGGCTTTCCGCCGCTGCTCGATGCTGCGCTCGCCGCCCGGCGCGACGAGCTGCACGATGTGAAGGTGCGCGGCAACCTCTGTGCCGGCCCGGTGCAGATCGTCGAGTGCGACCCGGAGCAGGCACATTTTCTCTACCACACGTGGCACTGCTCGGCGTATGAGCGCAGGCTCTGCGACCGCGGCCTGTGCTACTACACGCCGATGATCTTCCGCAACCTCGCGTGGTACTACCGCGAATTTCTGACGGTCAACGTCGCCATGGCGTCCGTCGCGCCGATGGACCGCCACGGGTACTTTAACCTCTCGGCCGTGACCGGCGTGTCCCGCGCCATCCTCGACCGGGCGGACATCGTCATTCTTGAGGTCAATGAGCACCTGCCGCGCCTGCGCGGCGGGTTTGACGAGGTCATCCACATTTCCGATGTGGACATGGTCGTCGAGGGGGCGCACGCGCCGTTTGCCGACTTGCCCGCGCACCCGGCGACGGCGGAGGACACCGCCATCGCGAATCTTCTCCTGCCGCACATCTGCGACGGGGCGACCGTCCAGCTTGGCATCGGCGGCATGCCCACCGTGCTCGGAAAGCTGCTGGCCCAGTCCGGCCTGCACGACCTCGGCATGCACACGGAGCTGTGCTCGGACGCGTACCTCGACCTGTACGAGGCCGGTGTGCTCACGAATCGTCGCTGCACGCTCCACCGCGGGCAGGGCATGCTCGGCATCGCGCTCGGGTCGAAGCGGCTGTATGACTGGCTGGACGACAATCCAGGCATCATTGCGGCGCCGCTGTCCTATGTCAACGCGCCGGAGGTCATCGCGCAGCTCGACAACATGGTGTCCATCAACAGCTGCATCGCGGCCGACCTCTACGGGCAGGTCGCATCCGAAAGCTCCGGTCTGCGCCAGATCAGCGGCACGGGCGGCCAGCTCGACTTTCTCACGGGCGCGGCGATGGCCCGCGGCGGCAAGGCGTTCATCTGCATGACGTCCACGTTCACGGACAAGCAGGGCACGCGCCGCTCGCGCATCCTGCCGCACTTCGGCGGCGACATCGTCACGTCCCCGCGCTCGCAGGCGTATTACCTCGCGACGGAATACGGCGTGGTCAACCTCGCCGGGCGCAGCACGTGGGAGCGCGCCGAGGGGCTCGTGTCCATTGCGCACCCGGACTTTCGCGAGCAGCTCATTGCGGCTGCTGAGGCGCAGAAGATCTGGCGCCGGAGCGCGAAACGTTAAGTACGCGCTAAGATGCGGAGCTGTGCGCAGATTTCACTTGTTTTCCCGCGCGCCATCGCATACAATGGAGACCGATAAGGGAGTAATTGGCGCGAATCTTCGCGCGGCCCAGCCAACAACCGATCCCTGGGATCTGGCCTGGTCTGAAATGATGAGACTTATCTGCCGAGAGGCAGATAAGTCTTTTTTTCATTTCCGGGGAAACTATATCTGACACTTGAAGGAGGACGAAACCGTGGAATACTACCGGCAGCCGCCATCGGACACCCTGCACGCACTCGACAGCACGCCCGACGGTCTCACACCAGAGCAGGCCGCCGCGCGCCTTGCGCGCGACGGGCGCAATGTGCTCACCGAACCGCCGAAACCATCGCTCGTGAAGCGCTTTTTCCAGCAGCTGGCCGATCCTATGATCCTCGTGCTGCTCGCGGCGGCGCTGATTTCGGCCATCACGAGCGCGTATGCGCACGAGAGCTTTGCCGATGTCATCATCATTCTCCTCGTCGTCATCATCAACGCGGTGCTCGGCGTGTACCAGGAGAGCAAGGCCGAGCAGGCCATCGCCGCCCTGAAGGAACTGAGCGCCGCGCACAGCCGCGTCCTGCGCGGCGGGAAGCTCGTCACCGTCCCCAGCGAGGAGCTGGTCGCGGGTGATGTGCTCGTGCTTGAGGCGGGCGACGCCGTTCCGGCCGATGCGCGTGTGCTCGAGAGTGCGAGCCTGCGCGCCGAGGAGGCCGCCCTGACCGGCGAGAGCGTGCCGGTGACAAAATCGCCCGACGCGCTCACAGCCGCCGGTGACATCGGTCTCGGCGACCGCAGCAACATGCTCTATCTCGGCAGCAGCATCGTCTACGGACGCGGCCGCGCCGTCGTCACAGAGACCGGCATGCAGACGCAGATGGGCCACATCGCCGACGCGCTCACGCAGACAAAGGAGAATAAGACGCCCCTGCAGCTGCGCCTGTCGCAGCTGAGCCGCATCCTGACGTGGCTCGTGCTGGGCATCTGCGTGGTGGTGTTCGTGGTCGGCGTGCTGCGCGCCGGGACCATCAACGGCCGCGTCGTGCTCGACACATTCCTCATCGCTGTCAGCCTCGCGGTCGCGGCGATCCCGGAGGGGCTGGCCGCAGTCGTGACGATCGTGCTGTCGATCGGCGTGACGAACATGAGCCGCCGCAGCGCGGTCATCCGCCGGCTCACGGCCGTGGAGACGCTCGGCTGTGCGCAGGTCATCTGCTCGGATAAGACCGGCACGCTCACGCAAAACCGCATGACCGTGACCGAGTGCGCGGGCAGCGACGAGCACCTGCTCGCTACCGCCATGGCCCTGTGCGTCGACGCGGTGCATGACCCGGAAACGGACACCGTGACCGGCGAGCCGACCGAGGCTGCGCTCGTGCGCTGGGCGGTCGCACAGGGGCTGTCGCCAAGCGTGCTGCGCGCGCAGTATCCGCGCGTGGCCGAGGCACCGTTTGACAGCGAGCGCAAGATGATGAGCACGCTGCACACGGATGGCAGCTCCGTCGTGCAGTACACCAAGGGCGCGCCCGACGTGCTGCTGCCGCTGTGCGACCGCATCTGGATCGACGGCCGCGCTGAGCCCATGACGGACGCGCACCGTGCCGAGATCGCGGCGCGCAACCGCGACATGACGGGCCGGGCCCTGCGCGTGCTGGCAGCGGGCATGCGCACGTATGACGCGCTGCCGGGCGACACGTCCCCCGCAGCGCTCGAGCAGCACCTGTGCTTTCTCGGTCTGGCTGGCATGATCGACCCGGTGCGTCCTGAGGTCGTGGACGCCATCCGCGCCTGCCGCAGCGCCGGCATCCGCCCGATCATGATCACCGGCGACCACGTGGACACCGCCACCGCAATCGCCAAAGAGCTCGGTCTGCTCGCCCCCGGCGACGAGGCCGTCACCGGCACGGAGCTGAGCGCCATGGACGATGACACGTTCCGCCGCCGTCTGCAGCACATCAGCGTCTATGCCCGCGTGCAGCCGGAGCACAAGACCCGCATTGTCAAGGCCTGGCGCGATGCCGGCTTCGTCACCGCCATGACCGGCGACGGCGTCAATGACGCGCCGAGCATCCGCGCGGCGGACATCGGCATCGGCATGGGCATCACCGGCACGGACGTGACAAAAAACGTGGCTGACATGGTGCTCGCCGACGATAACTTTGCCACCATTGTCGGCGCGGTCGAAGAGGGCCGCCGCATTTATGACAACATCCAGCGCGCGATCAAGTTCCTGCTCGGCTCGAACATGAGCGAGGTGCTGAGCATTTTCACCGCGACGATGCTCGGTTTCATGATCCTTGAGCCTGTGCACCTGCTGTGGATCAATCTCCTGACCGACTGCTTTCCGGCGCTCGCGCTCGGCATGGAGCGCGCGGAGCCGGACGTCATGTCCCGCCCGCCGCGCAGCGCACGCGAGAGCATTTTCGCCCACGGCGTCGGCTTCGACTGCGTGTATCAGGGCGTCATGTGTGCAATCCTGACGCTGGCGGCGTTTTTCATCGGCCATTACATGGAGTACGGCGTCTGGACGCTCACAAATTCGCCCGACGGCACGACCATGGCGTTTCTGACCCTGAGCATGGCGGAAATTTTCCACAGCTTCAATATGCGCGCGCACCGGGCAAGTATCTTCACGATCTGCACGCCCAACTGGACGCTCGTCGGCGCGGCCGCAGCGAGTCTTGCGCTCACGACGCTGTGCATTTACGTGCCGTTTCTGGCCGATGCGTTTGATTTCACGGCCATCTCCGCCGCCGAGTACGCTGTGGCCATGGGGCTCGCGGTCTTGGTCATCCCGGTCGTGGAGCTCGTCAAATGTGTGCAGCGCGCGGTGGAAAAACGCGCGGCGCACGCATGATTTCCGGCGTATTGGTGCACACTAACCCCGATTCCAACGAGAGGAGATGGGTGCTGTGCGCCAGGTGCTGCCGGTTCCCCAGCGCGTGATGGCCGTCGTGCTGTCGGTGCTGTTCGTGTTCTGTCCGTTCGCGGCCTATGCCGCCGGGGAGACCGACGCTGCTGCCGATCCCGTGCTGCTGCCGATCATCATGTATCATGAGGTGAAGCCCGATAAATCCGGCAAGGATGCCATCCAGCCGTGGGAGTTCGAGACGGACCTCAAATGGTTGGCCAACAATGGCTACACGACCATCGTCATGGCGGACCTCATCGCCTACGTGCGCGACGGCACGCCGCTGCCGGAAAAGCCCATCATCCTCAGCTTTGACGACGGATACTATAATAATTACGTCTATGTCCTGCCGCTGCTGCAGCAGTATTCGGCGCGGATCGTTCTCTCGCTCCTCGGACGCAACACGGATGATTTCACCGAGTGGCCGAGCAAGAGCATCGACTATGCGCACGTCACGTGGAGCCAGCTCAACGAAATGCTCGACACCGGCCTCGTCGAGGTGCAGAACCACTCGTATGACCTGCACGCCTACACATCCGAGCGGCACGGCTGCATGCAGAACCGGGGCGAGTCGGACGCGGCGTATACGCAGCTGCTGCGCGCAGACCTTCAGCGCCTGCAGGATGAGCTCGCGGAGCATACCGGCCGCACGCCGGACACCTTTGCCTATCCCTACGGCAAGTACGGCGACCTGACGGACACCGTCCTGCGCGACATGGGCTTTCAGGCAACGCTGACGTGCGACTGGGGCGTGAACCACATCACGCGCGATCCGGCCTGCCTTTACCGGCTCGGGCGTATCTGCCGGTCGCACAATCAGCCGCTGCAGTCTGTGCTCCAGCGTGCGATGAAGGCGACGGCGTGAGCGGATGAAAACAGAAGACAGAAAGGGCACGCATCTTGCGGATGCGTGCTTTTTCGTGCTTTGCACGCACCATGCGCCTTGGGCATACACTGAGGAGAAAGCGATTTGGCGCAAGCAAAGGGGGAGACGCCATGAAAATCGAGCTGCGCCGGGCCGCCATGACCTATCAGGCGCCGGACGGGGAAGTGGCGGCGCTGCGGGATGCGACCTTCGGCGTGGCCGACGGGGAGTTTGTGAGCATCGTCGGGCCGTCCGGCTGCGGAAAGTCCACGCTGCTGGCGCTCATCGCCGGTATTGAGCATCCGTCGGGCGGGGAGGTGCTCGTCGACGGGGAGCCCGTGCGCGCCCCGACGGGCAAGGCGGGGCTCATGCCCCAGCGTGACCAGCTCTTTGACTGGCGCACCATCTGGGGCAACGTGACGCTCGGGCTGGAGGTCCGGCACGAGAACACGCCCGCGCGCCGCGAGGGCGTACATGATCTGCTTGAGCAGTATCAGCTCGCGGGCTTTGCGCGCAAGCTGCCAAACCAGCTCTCCGGCGGCATGCGCCAGCGCTGTGCGCTCATCCGCACGCTGGCCACATCGCCGGATGTGCTGCTGCTCGACGAACCGTTTTCCGCGCTGGATTATCAGACGCGGCTGGCCGTCTCGGGCGATATTTCGCAGATCATCCGCCGCGAGCACAAGACGGCCCTGCTCGTCACGCACGATATTTCCGAGGCCATCAGCCTCTCGGACCGCATCATCGTCCTGTCACACCGGCCCGCGACCGTCAAGGCCATCCACGACCTCGGCGCGCTGCGCACCGTTCCGCCGCTTGAGCGGCGCAGCCGGCCGGAGTTTCAGACGCTGTTCAATCAAATATGGGAGGAGCTGGATGTCAATGTCTGAACGATCGCCCTCCCCGCAGCGCGCGGCCTATCTGCGCGCGCAGCGCCGCCGCCGTCGGCTCGTGCTGGCGCTGCAGATCCTGCTGCTGGCCGCGTTTCTCGGCCTGTGGGAGCTCTCGGCGCGGCTTGGCTGGGTGGACGCCTTCATCGTCAGCAGCCCGTCGCGTGTGGTGCACACGCTCGTGGGCCTGCAAAATTCCGGGGAGCTGTGGCTGCACATCGGCACGTCGTGCCTGGAGGTCGTGGTCGGCTTCGTGCTCGGGACGCTTTTCGGCACGCTCATCGCCATCGGCCTGTGGTGGAGCGAGCTGCTCTCGCGCGTGCTCGACCCGTATCTGGTCGTGCTCAACGCGCTGCCGAAAACGGCGCTCGGCCCGGTGTTCATTGTCTGGATCGGCGCGGGTACCGAGTCGATCATCGCCATGACGATCGCGATCTCGGTCTTTGTCACGATCCTGAATATGCATGTCGGCTTCCTGTCCACGGACCGGGAGAAGATCCGCCTGATGCAGACGCTCGGCGCGACCCGGCATCAGATCCTGTGGCGGCTGGTCATCCCGGCCAACTACGCCACGCTCTTCAATACGCTGCGCGTGAACGTCGGCCTGTCGTGGGTCGGCGTGATCATGGGCGAATTTCTGGTCTCCAAAGCCGGCCTCGGCTATCTGATCGTTTACGGGTCGCAGGTGTTCAACATGGATCTCGTGATGGCGACCGTCCTCGTGCTTGCGGTGGCGGCCGTCGTGATGTATCAGCTGGTGCTGTGGCTGGAGAAATTTTTCAAAAATCGGTTGGGAGTGACGCAATGAAACGGTTTCTTTGTGGGGTTCTGGCGGCGCTGATGCTGGTGGTTTTGTGCGCCTGCGGCAAGCAGGAGACGGCCACCGTCCGCCTGAGTGAAGTGACGCATTCGGTGTTCTATGCGCCGCAGTACGTGGCGCTGGAGCAGGGCTTTTTCGCCGATGAGGGGCTGAATATCGAGCTGACCAACGGCGGCGGCGCCGACAAGGTCATGACGGCGGTGCTCACCGGGCAGGCGGACATCGGTCTCGCCGGGCCGGAGGCGTGCATCTATGTCTACAATCAGGGCAAGGACGATCATCCGGTCGTGTTCGGCCAGCTCACGAAGCGCGACGGGTCGTTCCTCGTCGGGCGTGAGGATGTGCCGTTTTCCTGGGAGCTGCTGCGCGGCAGGACCGTCATCGGCGGCCGCGCGGGCGGCGTGCCGGAGATGACGCTCGAATACGTCATGCGGCAAAACGGTGTTGTCCCCGGCACGGATGCCACCGTGGACACGACCGTGCAGTTCAACATGATGGCCGGGGCCTTCACCGGCGGCAACGGCGACTTTGTCACACTCTTCGAGCCGACAGCCACCGAGGTCGCGCAGGCGGGCAAGGGGTATATTCTCGCGTCCATCGGGCAGGAGAGCGGCGAGATCCCGTACACGGCCTACTTCGCCTCGCAGGTGTACATAAACGACCATACGGACATCGTGCAGCGCTTTACCAACGCCATCGCCCGCGCGCAGAAATGGATCGCGGAGCACGACGCGGCGGAGACCGCCGAGATCATCGCCCCGCAGTTCCCGGACACGAGCGTGCCCGTGCTCACGCAGGTCGTGCAGCGCTACAAGGACATCGACGCCTGGAACACCACGCCGGTCATGACGCAGTCATCCCTCGAGCGGCTCGAGACCGTCATGGAGACGGCCGGCGTGCTCGATCACGCCGACTGGGTGGACTTTGACCGCCTGGTCGACAACAGCTATGCCCATAACGCCTCCTGACAGGCGCAAAAATCCCCCGGCAGCAGCCGGGGGATTCGTGCGTTTTTCAAAAGAGGAGGGAGAGATTACTCAGAAGCTCGCGACCACAGCGCCGTTGTAGGTGTCGGCGATGTACTGCTTCACGGCGTCGGTCTTGAGGGCCTTGAGCAGAGCCTGGGTCTTCGGGCTGTTCTCGTCGCCGGCGCGCACGGCAATAATGTTGGCGTAGGTCTGGGCGGCGGTGCCGTTGGCGTCCTCGGTGGCGAGCGCGTCGCTGATCTTCAGGCCGGCGGCCAGGGCGTAGTTGCCGTTGATGACGGCGATGGTGCCGGCAGCGGCGTTCTTGAGCTGGGCCGGGACGGTGTCAGCCTGCACGGTGACGATGTTGTAGCCGCCGTCGTCGACGATGTCGAGCGTGCTCACGCCCTTGGCGGCGTCCGCGTCATCGGGGAGCTTGATCAGGCCCTCCTGCTGGAGCAGGAACAGGGCGCGGGTCTCGTTGCTGTCGTCGGCCGGGATGATGATGGTCGCGCCCTTGGCGAGGTCCTTCAGGTCGGTGACGCCGTTGCCGTAGATGCCGAACGGCTCATAGTGGATGGTGCCGACAGAGACGAGGTTGGTGCCGTTCTTGGCGTTGAAGCTGTCGAGATAGGGCTTGTGCTGGAAGTAGTTTGCGTCGAGCGTGCCGTCGGCCAGAGCCTGGTTCGGCAGGACGTAGTCGTCATAGGTGACGATCTTGAGCTCGTAGCCTTCGTCGGCGAGGGCCTGCTTGATTTGCTCGAGGATCTCGGCGTGCGGGGTGGCGCTGGCGCCGACGGTGATGACTTTGTCATTGGCAGAGGCGATGTTCTTGTCGTCGGTGGTCTTGCTGCCGCAGGCACTCAGTGCGACGAGCGAGAACGTCAGCACGAGGGCGAGGATGAGAGACGTGATCTTTTTCATGGTAGTTTCTCCTTTATATTTTTGTTTTTAGAATTTGAGTGGTTTCGGATGATAGGATGTGCAGTTTATCAGCGGCACATTCGTCCGCGGCGGATGTTCACGCGCAACAGCGCGGGATAGTGCAGATGCATGGGGTGCCTCCTGTCAGGTGCGGGCGCGCCGGTCGGTGCGGCGGGCGATGTACATGCCGAACTCCTGCAGGATCTGCACGATGATGATCGTCAGCGCCACGCACAGCCAGACGATCTGATCGTCGTACTTCTGGTAGCCGTAAGTGATGGCGATCTGGCCGAGGCCGCCGCCGCCGATCGTACCGGCCATGGCGGAGTAGCCGAGGATGGTCACGGTGGAGATGACGGCGCCGGTGATGAGCGCGGGCTTGGCCTCCGGGATGATGACCTTCCAGATGATG
>QWCN01005695.1_pt1 | contig 12059 bp, 10 predicted proteins | sample 1972711 | NCBI WGS metagenome assembly QWCN01 (sample SAMN09866707, study PRJNA288562) | Human gut metagenome isolate term1_stool, whole genome shotgun sequencing... | isolation source: gut | host: Homo sapiens | place: USA: California | reverse complement strand
CATCCTGGTCAAGGGCTCCACCTATCTGGAGGAGCTGGCCCGCACCGGCATCGTGGTGTTTGATAAGACCGGCACCCTGACCCAGGGCACCTTCAAGGTCACCGGCGTCCACCCGGCCGACGGCGTCAGCGAGGAGCAGCTGGTGGAAGCCGCTGCTCTGGCCGAGAGCTGGTCCAAGCACCCCATCTCCCTGAGCATCAAGGCCGCCTACGGCAAGGAGATCGACTCCGCCCGCGTGACCGACGTGGAGGAACTTGGCGGCCACGGCGTGACCGCCAAGGTGGACGGCAAGCCCGTTGCCGCCGGCAACGCCCGTCTGATGGAGCGGCTGGGCCTTTCTGCCCCCGCCGTGAGCGAGACCGGCACCGTCGTGCACGTTGCCATCGACGGCAGATACGCCGGTTGCCTGCTCATCGCCGACGTGGTCAAACCCCACAGTGCCGAGGCCATCCGGGCCCTGAAGGCCGCCGGAGTGCGCAAGACCGTCATGCTCACCGGCGACGCCGAGCCGGTGGCCAAGGCCGTTTCTGCCCAGCTGGGTCTGGACGAATACCACGCCGGTCTGCTGCCCGGCGACAAGGTGGACCAGATCGAAACACTCATCGCCGCCAAGAAGTCCAAGGAGAATCTGGCCTTTGTGGGCGACGGCATCAACGACGCCCCGGTGCTGTCCCGCGCCGATGTGGGCATCGCCATGGGTGCCCTGGGCTCTGACGCCGCCATTGAAGCCGCCGACGTGGTGCTGATGGACGATGACCCGGCCAAGATCGCACTGGCCATGCGCATCGCCCGCCGCACCCTGCGCATCGTGTACGAGAACATCGTGTTCGCGCTGGCGGTCAAGTTTGCCTGCCTGCTGCTGGGTGCCATCGGTATGGCCAGCATGTGGACAGCCATCTTTGCCGACGTGGGCGTCATGGTCATTGCCGTGCTCAACGCCACCCGCGCCCTGTACACCAAAGATCTTGTCAAGAAGAGCCAGCTGTAACGCTGCTGCTTTCCATAAAAAATGCCTGACCGCCAACGACAGCGGTCAGGCATTTTTGTGTTTTCCGGGGTTCAGATGTCCCACAGCTCCGGGGCAGAGGTGGACACCGCCGAGGCACCGGCCCGCATGGCGGCCATGACGTCGGCCTTGTCCCGCAGCAGCCCGCCCGCGATCACCGGCACCCGGGTGCGGGTGCTGATCTCGGTGATGACCCGGGGCATGATGCCGGGCAGGATCTCCACAAAGTCCGGCTTGCCTTGTTCCAGCTGGCCGGAAAGGTTGTTCAGGGAAAGGGAGTCCAGGATGAACGCCCGCTGGATGGTCAGCAGGCCCTGATGGCGCGCCCGCCGGATCAGGGACGGGTGGGTGGAAATGATACCGTCCGGGTGGCACAGCGCAATGAGGGAATTCACGGCAACTTCCCGCGCCGAAAGGCCGTCCACAAGGTCGATGTGCACGACGGCCAGCTTTCCGGCCGCGTGGATGCGCCGGACCAGCTCCCCCACATTGAGCAGGGTGCTCGCCAGCAGAAAGACCGTGCTGCAGGGCGAGGCCAGGGCGGCCGTCAGAGCGTCATCCGTCTTGACGGCTGCGATCACCGGCTCGTCCAGCAGAGTTTCAGCAAGTGGATGCATCGGGCAGGACTCCTTTTCTCTCAGATGGTTCTCATTATCGCACAAAGGGGCCGCACTGTAAAGTGCAGCCCCAGTCTGCGGTTGTGCTTATGCCTGGAAATAGATCGCGGTGTTGGCCACGGTCATCATGGTCATCAGGATGGTATTCAGGAAGGCCGCAACGTACACGCTGCCGGTCTTTTTGTACAGGTACTTGGCCAGGCAGGATGCAATGGCCAGCGAGGGCACCAGCGCAAACAGCAGGATGCCGCCAAGGGCCTGTCCCGGGTAGAAGGCAACGCCGGTACGGAACAGGGTGCCGTACTGCAGCACCAGCCAGAGGAGGATGCCGCCCATGTTGGTCAGAGCAGCCAGCAGGTAGCCCCAGCCGCCCTGCAGCTTTTCGCTGCTGGTGTTGGAGATGGCGGCGGCGCCGCTGACAAAGTAGTACACAAAGAAGAACGGCATATACTTGACCACCGCCGGGATGGCGCTGGCTTCAAAGGTCTTGAAGGCGAAGGTCCAGATGCGGAAGTCGGTCTTGAAGATGGCATCCACGGCAAACAGGCAGGCGTAGGCGATCACGCTCACCAGCAGTGCCACGCAGAAGGCTGCGGCCACAGACACCGGCTTTGCGGCAATGCCGTACTGTTCCAGCGTGATGCCCTTCTGCTTGCGGCCGCCGAACAGGTAGACGCAGACCATGGTCACGATGGAGATGCAGGCGCAGATGAGAGCCCAGGTCACGATGCTGTTGACGGTGGGGCCCTGCCAGGTGGCATTGGTCTCGAAGATGTTCTTGGTCACCAGCACACGCAGGACGACGGAAGCGATCAGGACGCACACCGAGCCGGACAGCCAGGTCTTGCGGTCGTCCTCGGTGCTGCGGGCTGCCAGAACGATGCCCACCACCGACAGGAGCAGGGCAATGTCACTGGCGTAGCGCATCCAGCGGATGGGCTCTGCGGTCAGACTGCCGTCGTACACGGCGGGGAAGATGATGGCCGGGATCAGCATACCCACCACGAACAGGCTGATCGTGCCAAGCTTGCCGGACAGGGTGCCGACGGCCGGGGTGGGTGCTGCGACGGCCTGTTTTGCATTGGACAGGAAGGGCAGCTTCATCAGCAGCAGGGCAAGAGGTGCCAGCATGAGCAGGAAGCCCACCAGAGCGACCAGCTCAAAGACTTCTTTCCAGTACCAGATCTGGCTGGTGGAAGCAATGTTCTGCACCAGACCGGACTGGTCGGCAAATGCAGTGGCGTAGAACTCGATGGCATCCTTGGTGGAAGCGGTGGAGAAGTGGTTCCAGGGGTGGATCTCACGCGGCTGGTAAATGATGCGCTGGCCGCCATCCGAGCCGGTGTACCAGGTGTCAGCCTGCGGAGCTTCCTGCTCCAGCAGGGTCTTGCCAGCGGTGGTGGCAACATAGTCCTTGTGGTAGACGGTGCCGCTCTTCGTGGGAGGCTCGTCGGCCGCAAAGAAGAACTCGTCGTACTGGCCGCAGATCTTGCCGATGGTGCGTCCGCCGAAGGTGGCAACCGCAGCCTCTTCGTCCAGGCCCAGGTAGGAGGTCCAGGAGTAATCGGCACCCATGCTCAAACCGGCCTTGATGATGCGGTAACCGGCGGCAGCGTAGTTCTGCTCATCCAGATAGATGGCCATCTCGGAGGAGAAGCCGCCCATGGAGTGGCCGCTGACCGCGATCTGACCGTTGCCCTGTGCATCCTTGGCAACGTAGTCCTGGCTGTACATGTACTGTGCGGCATCCCACAGCGAAGTGGGCCAGAAGTTGAAGAAGCCGCCGGTATTGTCGGCGTTCCCGTGGGAATGGCCGTGGTCATACATATCCAGTGCCAGCACGACATAGCCGCGGCGGGACATCTCGATGGCGGTCTCGTCCTGCATCTCGGCACTGTTCAGGTAGCCGTGGGTGGTCACGATGGTGGGGTGCGGGTTGGAGGCGTCCACGCCCTTGGGCATGTACAACAGGCCCGAAAGGGTGCCGGAGTCGGTATCAAAGGAAATGCGGGAGACCTTGACCTTGTAGAATGAGGTGTTGAACATCTGGGCAAAAATGCTGCCCAGCAGCATCAACGCCACAGCGATCGCCAGCACAACGACCGTGCGCGAACGCTTTTCGGTGGCCTTTGCGGTGCTTTTCATGGGGATCCTCCTTCTTTTTTCAGGGACATGCCCGGCGGCTGCACTTCCAGAACCAGCCCCCGGAACAGATGTGAACGGGCGGACAAGGGGTGCGATGGGAACAAAAAATGGGGACGCACTGCGGTCGTGTGGCACAGTGCATCCCCATCTCAATTCTCTTGGGATGCTTTCAGTATACCATTTCTCAACGGTTTGTCAACAGACAATTCACAAATTCGTGATTTTTTGTTGGAAGTAGTCAAAGTCCAGACAAATTCTTTTAATGCTCTGCCCAGTCACTGCTGCGGCCCACGGCCTTGTGCCAGCCGGACAGCAGCCGTGCGCGCTCGGCCTCCGGCATAGCGGGGGTAAAGGTCATGTTGCAGTGCCACAGGCTGCGGATCTCGTCCCGGTCCTTCCACACGCCGGTGGCAAGGCCGGCCAGATAGGCAGCGCCCAGGGCCGTGGTCTCCCGGATGGCCGGGCGCAGAACGTCCTTGTTCAGGATGTCGGCCTGGAACTGCATCAGGAACTGGTCGCGGGAAGCACCGCCGTCCACCTTCAGGGAGGTGATGGGCACACCGGTGTCCTTTTCCATGGCGGCCACAAGGTCGGCGCTCTGGTAGGCGATGGACTCCTCCGCCGCCCGGATGATGTGGTTCTGGGTGGTGCCGCGGGTGATGCCCACGATGGCACCGCGGGCGTACATATCCCAATACGGCGCACCGAGACCGGTGAAGGCGGGCACGATGTAGATGCCGCCGTTGTCCGGCACCTTCTGGGCATAGTATTCGGCGTCGCGGCTCTCCTGGATCATCCGCAGGCCATCGCGCACCCACTGGATGACGGCACCGCCCACAAAGACACTGCCCTCCAGGGCATACTCCACCTTGCCGTTCAGGCTGATGCCGATGGTGGAGATCAGGCCGTTCTGACTGTGGCAGATGGTGTCGCCGGTGTTCATGAGCAAGAAGCAGCCGGTGCCGTAGGTGTTCTTGGCCTCACCCTTGGCAAAGCACCCCTGCCCGAACAGTGCAGCCTGCTGGTCCCCGGCAATGCCGGCCACCGGCACCTGTACCCCGCACAGGTCGGTGGTGCCGTAGACCTCGCTGGAATCCGCCACGCGGGGCAGGATGCAGCGGGGGATATCCAGCGCTTTGAGCAGGGTGTCATCCCAGTCCAGGGTGCGGATGTTGTAGAGCATGGTGCGGCTGGCGTTGGTGCGGTCGGTCACATGGACTTTGCCGCCGGTGAGCTTCCACACCAGCCAGGTGTCCACGGTGCCGAACAGGATCTCGCCCGCCTCGGCCCGCTCCCGCGCGCCGGGCACGTTATCCAGGATCCACTTGATCTTGGTGGCGGAAAAATAGGCATCCGGCATCAGGCCGGTATTCTCGCGGATGTATTCCGTCATGCCGGGCTGCTGCACCAGCTCGTCCACCAGCGGGGCGGTGCGGCGGCACTGCCAGACGATGGCATTGTAGATGGGGCGGCCGGTGGCCTTTTCCCACAGGATGGTGGTCTCGCGCTGGTTGGTAATGCCGATGGCGGCAATGTCATGGACATCCACGCCGCTCTGGGCCACCACCTCGTTCATGACCCCGTACTGGGTGGACCAGATCTCCATGGGGTTGTGCTCCACCCAGCCCTGCTGCGGGTAGATCTGCTCAAACTCCCGCTGCTGCACCGCGATGATGTTCTGCTCGTTGTCAAACAGGATGGCGCGGCTGCTGGTGGTTCCCTGGTCCAGTGCAAGAACATACTTTGTCGACATGGTTCAACGACCTCCGTTTCGCTCAGGGGCGGTTTTACAGGTCCCGTGTGGCTACGACATCCACACCGGTGCCGCAGACGTCGGTCAGCACGACCTGCCCGGTGCGGATGGGTGCGTGCAGCGTGACGCCGTCCAGCGCAGCCATGACCTGCATGATCTTTTCTTTGGGCACCGCCTGCGCAGTCTTGACCGGGCAGCGCGGATAGCGCCCGCCCTCGGCCCGCACCGTACTGGTCAGGATACGGGTGGGGTGGGTCAGTTCTTCCTTGCCATAGGCGGCACCGTTGGGGCAGGCATTGCCGGTTACATTATAATCGTTTTCCGGGTCCACCTGCAAGTGGCAGCCACGGGGGCAGCAGATACAAATGATCTCACACTTTTTGTTCATTTTGCTACGACCTCCTCTACTGCAACGGTCAGCGGGCCGTCGGCCTTTGCCAGCAGGACCCCGGGCAGGGTGATGTGCTCCATCTCGCCGGGTGCCATCCGCTGGCGCTTGAACCGGGCCAGCTGCTTCTCCCCGCAGGTGATGGTGATCTGGCTGGGGCCGTAATTCTGCCGCACCCGGAACGAGATCTCCACGCCCTTGTCCACGTCCGCCGGGCGCACCCGCTGGGGGACGGTATAGCCCACGCCATTGCCCGGGACAAGGTCCAGCACAGCCGCGTCCGGGGTCTCACCGTGGAGCACATAGGCGGCGGCTGCGGCTCCGGCCCGGTCGCTCTCGCCGGAAACAAAGTCCACCAGATCGTGCACATGCACCACGTTGCCGCAGGCAAACACGCCGGGAATGCCGGTCTCCATATTCTCGTAGACCACGGCTCCCTTGGTGTGGGGGTCTATCGGGATGCCGGCCTGCCGGGTCAGCTCGTTTTCCGGGATCAGGCCCACACTGAGCAGGATGGTGTCCACGTCAAATTCCATCTCGGTGCCCGGAATGGGGCGGCGGTTCTCGTCCACCTTGGCCACAATGGCCTTTTCCACCCGGGTATCGCCCTGAATGTCCACGATGGTGTGGGACAGGTACAGCGGGATGTCAAAATCCTGCAGGCACTGCACAATGTTGCGGGTCAGGCCGCCGGAATAGGGCATGACCTCCACGCAGGCCAGCACCTTGGCCCCTTCCAGCGTCATCCGCCGGGCCATGATCAGGCCGATGTCGCCGCTGCCCAGAATGAGCACCCGTTTGCCTACCAGATAGCCCTCCATGTTGACATAGCGCTGGGCGGCACCGGCGGTGTAGATGCCGGCCGGGCGGGTGCCCGGGATGCCGATGGCCCCGCGGGTGCGCTCCCGGCAGCCCATGCAGAGGATGACGCTCTTTGCTTCGAGGATCTGGTAGCCCTTCTCCTTGCTGACACAGTGGATCTTTTTATCCGGCGTGACCTCCAGCACCATGGTGCCCAGCTCCACCCGGACGCCGGTGGAGTGCAGCATTTCAATGTAGCGCCCGGCGTACTCCGGGCCGGTGAGCTGCTCGCCGAAACGGTGCAGCCCGAAGCCGTTGTGGATGCACTGGTTCAGGATGCCGCCCAGCTCGTTGTCACGCTCCAAAATCAGAATATCGCGCAGGCCGTGCTGCCATGCGCTGTAGGCTGCGGCAAGGCCTGCAGGGCCGCCGCCGACGATGACCAGATCAATCATGGTTGGTTCCCTCCTGCTTGGTTTCGCACAGTAAGACGTTGCTGCCTGCCTTGTCCTGCAGGACGTCCAGCGGGTCGATGCCCCGCGTCCGGCTGATGAGCTCCAGCACCCGGGGCCCGCAGAAGCCGCCCTGGCAGCGGCCCATCCCGGCGTTGCAGCGGCGCTTGACGCCGTCGATGGTGGTGGCCGGGATCTCGGTGTGCAGGGCGTCCAGGATCTCGCCCTCGGTGATGGTCTCGCAGCGGCAGATCACCCGGCCGTAGGCGGGGTTCCGGGCAATGAGCTTTGCCTTTTCTTCCGGCGGCAGCTCCTTGAACCGCACTCGGGTGCGGCCGTCTCGGTAATCCGTTTTGGCCGCAGGCAGATCCCCGTGGCCTTCCAGAATGCGGACCACCTCTTTGGCAACGGCCGGTGCGCTGGACAGGCCCGGCGATTTCATACCGGCCAGGTCGAGGAAGCCGGGTGCACCTTCCGCCTCGCCGATGACGAAATCCCCGGTGTCCACATTGGCGCGGACGCCTGCAAAGTTGCGGATGGACTCGCCGAAGCGGATGTCCGGCACGCTGCGGCGTGCGGCCGCGCTGACAAAGGCCAGCCCGGCGGCGGTGCAGGCGGTGTTGTCGCCCGCCACCGGCTCGGCATTGGGTCCAACGATCAGGTTGCCGTGAACGGTAGGTGCCACCAGCACACCCTTGCCGTTTTCGTTGGGGCACTGGAAGATGACATGCTGCACCCGCGTGCCTTCCGATTTGTCCAGAAGGTAATATTCGCCGCGGGTGGGCTGGATGGTGAACCGGTGCGGAGCGGCCATGTCGTGCACGGCATCGGCCCGGATGCCGGCGGCGTTGACAACGTAGCGGGCCTCCACCACGCCGGACGGCGTGGTCAGCGCCCAGCCGGACGCGGTTTTCTGAATGCCGGTGACCGGGCTGCTGAGGTGGAGTTCCACCCCGTTGCGCACCGCCACCTCCGCCATGGCCAGCGCATATTCCCACGGGCTGACGATGGCCGCGCTGGGTGCATACAGCGCTCCGGCCACCTCCGGCGAAAGACCGGGCTCCATGGCCCGTGTTTCCTCTGCCGACAGCAGCCGGATGCCCGGCACCCCGTTGGCAAGGCCGTTTTCGTACAGCTTCTGCAGATGCGGCAGCTCCGCCGGGCTGAGGGCCAGCACCAGACTGCCGCACTGCCGGTACGGCACATCCAGCCGGGCGCAGATCTCTTTGGCCAGTGCAACGCCCTCCACATTGAGCCGTGCCATCCGGGTGCCCGGCTCGGGGTCGTACCCAGCGTGCAGAATGGCACTGTTGGCCTTGGTGGTGCAGTCGGCCACATCGTTCTCGGCCTCAAAAATTGCAGTGTGCAGCGGATAATGCGAGAGCTCATAGGCGGCAGCCGCGCCAACGACACCGCAGCCGATGATTGCTACATCCAGCATAAAAACCTCCTGATCTTCTGCCTGTCACAGCATGCTCGTTTGCGTAGCGGGAACAAAAAAGAGCAGAGCAAACAAAAGGGAACAGGCTCCCTCTTGTTTGTTCTGCTCAATTCTCTGAACAAACACTTGATGGCTTTATGATAATGCAGATTGCACAAGATGTCAAGCATTTGTGGAAAATAAATGCATCTTTCGTGTCGGAACGGTTCAGGACTTGCGCAGCAGGTCGGTGAACCAGGCATTGACCTGACGGTAGATCTCCGGGTCTGTGACCGACAGATCGAACGGATAGGTCCCGTCCTCGGCCAGCACGGCACAGGCCGCCCGGACCTTCTGCATGGCCTGCGGATCAAAGGCCTTATCCCGCCGCCCGGAAAGGCAGTTCATCAGGACGTCATCCTTCCAGCTCAGCAAGAACTCAAATGCTTCTGTATTGTTCATTCCAAAATTTCTCCTGTCAGATGGGTTTCCTCAGCGGCAAGGTCTGCCGCCATGGCGTTCAGGATGCTCTGCAGCGCGGGCCGGACATCCGCCGTGTCTAGGATCAGCCCGGCTGCGTGGGGGTGACCGCCGCCGCCAAAGGGCAGGAAGTAGCGGCTCACATCCAGTTCCGTTTCGTTCGTGCGGGCAGAAAAGCGCCAGTGGCCGGGCCCCTGTTCCAGAGCGGCCAGCGCGATGCGGATATCCGAGCAGTCCGCCATCTGGTAAGCAGCCTTCTTCATGTCCTCATAGGACACCTGCAGTTCCGCAGCCTGCGCCGCGCTCAGGCACAGATATCCCACCCTGCCGTCGGCGGCAGTCCGGGCCTGTGCAAGCAGTCCGCCCTGATGGCAGCATTCGCGCAGGGTGCGCACATCCATCGTCTTGACCAGCTCGTCGTGGTCCACCCCGCCGAACAGAAGTTTTGCCGCGACGCCCAGCGTCCTTCCGCCGGAAATGTGCGAAAAGCGGCGGGTATCGTGCAGGATGCCCAGGTACAGGTAATCTGCCGCTGTGCGCAGCCCCTGCTCATGCGCACGCTGCGCCACAGGGACCAGCTCGTCCGAATCCATCATCTGGGCGATCATCTCCGCGCAGGAGGAAAGCGGCTCGATGCAGCCGATGTCCCCGTAACCAGTATTGGTTTCGTGGTGGTCCAGCGTCACCCGGACCGCTGCCCGCCGGAACCATTCCTCACCGGCAATGCGGTCCGGCGCTGCGCAGTCGCAGGCAATGGCAACATAGGGCCTGTCCTTCGGGACGCGCCCTTCCAGCAGTGCAAAGGGGTCAAACGTCGTGTCCTGCTCCACATAGTTCTGCACCCCTTTGGCAAGGCCCGGGGCCGTGTAGGGGATGATTTCCCGGAACTTGCAGGGGAAATTCTCCCGCAGGTAATAGGCAACGCCCATGACCGAACCGACGGCGTCCCCGTCCGGGTTGATGTGGCCCAGGATCACCGCCGTGTCGACCTCCGTGTTGCACAAGGTCATAAAAAGCTCTCGCAGGGTCTTGTAGGTTTCCATCCGTCTTTTCCTCCTGTTCCGTTACATGCCGCATTTTCTGTTCCCATTGTAAGGGTTTCTTCCAGCGGATGTCAACCGTTTTTTCGTCGATTCTCTCATACTGAAATGCAGGAAGTCCCTGCAGAGCGTGCCGCACATCCGGGCTTCTTGTCTCTCCGCCCGAATATGCTATAATGGAAGCAGCCAATCTCCTCACGCCTTTTTCTCGTGCCGATCAATGGGAGGTATTTTGTCGATGAACTATAAAGCAGAATCCCTTAATCGCCTTGATTTTCCCTTAAAATTCGGAGATAGACCCTGCCGCATTTACGGCACAGACTGCGCCGAATATCTTCTGCTTCAGATGACGGACGAGCATGAATTGCAGCATATGGACAATGAAATTTCAGCCATTGCGCAGGGTTCGGCACATTCGTTTTTGTTTGCCGCTGTTCCTGTGAAAAACTGGAACGATGAACTTTCCCCGTGGAAATCTCCTGCGGTGTGGGGCAAAGAAAGTTTCGGCGGCAATGCGGCGGGCACACTACGCTTTCTGACAGAGCAGGCGATTCCCACCCTGAAACAGCAGTTTGCACTGCCGGAAAATGTCCGGATCATTCTGGGCGGCTACTCGCTGGCCGGACTGTTCGCGCTGTGGGCATCCACGCAGACAGCTCTGTTCTACGGTGTTGCGGCCGCTTCGCCTTCTGTGTGGTTTCCGGGATGGATGGAGTTTGAACAGCAGCACCCCATTCAGGCACAGTGCATTTACCTGAGCCTTGGCGACCGGGAAGAGCGCACAAGGAACGCAACTATGGCTGCTGTGGGCGATAACATCCGCGCCCTGCACCGTGAACTTGTGGAACGCGGCAAAAACTGCACCCTTGAATGGAACAACGGCGGGCATTTCAAAGACGCCGATTTGCGTACCGCAAGAGCATTTCGGTGGGTGATGGAGGAAAGCCGATGAATCTTTTGATCGATGCAGACGGCTGCCCGGTCGTCGATCTGACTTTGCAGATCGCAAAGCAGTTCGGCATCCCGGTCATTATCCTGTGTGACACTTCCCACCAAATCGAGCGGGAAGGTGCGCAGACGCTCATATTCGATAAGGGCGCTGACAGTGTGGACTTTGCACTGGTCAACCGGGTAAAGCCGGGAGATATTGTCGTGACACAGGACTATGGGCTGGCAAGTATGTGCCTTGCCCGGTGTGCCAGAGTGCTGAACCAGAACGGCTTGGAGTACACCGCCGACAACATAGACGCCCTCATGCTGCGGCGGTACGAAAACAAAAAGCTCCTTCGTGCCGGGAAGCACCCCAAGGGGAGCCCAAAGCGGACAAAGGCGCAGGATGAAGCCTTTGCCTCCACCCTGACAAGCCTATTGGAAAGCGTCTGACTGGTAAAACCGCCCGGCTGCTCTCCCGGCAGCAAAAAAGCTCCCTGAAAGCCTTCGCTTCCAAGGAGCTTTTTCTGACAGCCGGAATCGCTTGTTTCGAGGTAGCCTTGCAATTCACCCGGTACGGTCCCCGAGACCCAGTTCCTGAAGGAACTGCCGGAGGGCTTGCCTCTGAAAGGTGGTCCTATACATTTGATCCAGCTGTTTCGATAAAATAAAAAGTCACAGTTCCGTGAGAAACTGTGACCTTGGCGGAGTAGCAGGGATTTGAACCCTGGCGCCCCTTGCAGGGCCTACGAGATTTCGAGTCTTTGAAATTGTTGGATGAAGCTGGTCCCTCGCGGCTGTCATTGGCAGCTGAGGGCATTCTTGTAACCTCCAAAAAGGCACGTCACACCGCAATTTGCAGGCAAAAATCAGCCGCTTTTTGCGAAATGACGTTAGAAAAAGCCTTTTTCACACGGGGCGTCAACGACTGCATTTCAGGTGTAGTTGTGTTAGATGTCCGTTAGAAATATGCAGTGCTGCCGTTGCTGTGCCAGCTCACAGCAGGCTTCCCTGTCTGAACGCAGCG
>QWCN01005953.1_pt1 | contig 12087 bp, 5 predicted proteins | sample 1972711 | NCBI WGS metagenome assembly QWCN01 (sample SAMN09866707, study PRJNA288562) | Human gut metagenome isolate term1_stool, whole genome shotgun sequencing... | isolation source: gut | host: Homo sapiens | place: USA: California | reverse complement strand
CATGTACTCGGCAAATTCTCTATTCCGAATCGGATCTATCAGTTTTTTGGGTACACCATACCATAATTCTTTTCTTTCTCCCGATGTTAAATCGGCTTTCTTTCTCACTACATAAGGCACTGCCATCGTTTATACTCCTTTCTTTTTTCGTTTATACTCGCGTTCTATTTGACACCCGGGTGTCAACACCATTGAGACCCGGGTGTCAAACATACCAACACCCGGGTGTCAGTGCTCATGAGACCCGGGTGTCAGATAAGTGTTGGCTGCAACAAAATTAAGTCTTTATTATAGGAAATCAAAGTTTTCTTATATATTTGTACCATCCCTACAATAACTAAAGAAAAAGAATAAGTCAATTTATACCCTTTTAACATTCGGAATATCCCCCTTTCTTTTCCGAAATCTCTTTTATTTTTGTATTTTTGCCTGCGTATGCGTTAAAATATTATAGTATATACGAATTTATGAGTGACGAAATCAACGAGATACCGGAAGGACATTCAGATAGTGGCTAACATTGTGGGACACACCATGCAGTTCCACCCTCACGGTGATGCTTCTATCGGAGATGCCCTGGTACAGTTGGGACAGAAAGACCTGTTGATTGATTGTCAGGGTAACTGGGGTAATATCCTTACCGGAGACGGCGCCGCTGCTCCCCGTTATATAGAAGCACGCTTGTCCAAGTTTGCGCTGGACGTTGTCTTCAATCCTAAAACAACTGAATGGAAACTTTCTTACGACGGACGAAACAAAGAACCGGTCACTCTTCCCGTGAAATTCCCGTTATTGCTGGCACAAGGTGTGGAAGGTATCGCCGTGGGACTTTCTTCCAAAATTCTACCGCATAACTTCAACGAACTTTGCGATGCCTCCATCAGTTATCTGCGTGGAGAGGAATTCCAATTGTATCCTGATTTCCAGACAGGAGGTTCTATCGACGTAGCCAAATACAACGACGGAGAACGCGGCGGAGCGGTGAAAGTACGTGCCAAGATCACTAAGATTGATAATAAAACACTTGCTATCACAGAAATTCCATACGGAAAGACGACTTCGACAGTGATCGACTCTATCTTGAAAGCTGTTGATAAAGGAAAGATCAAAATCCGTAAGGTAGACGACAACACGGCTGCCAACGTAGAGATACTGGTACATCTTGCGCCCGGCACTTCTTCGGACAGGACTATCGATGCACTGTATGCATTCACTGATTGCGAAGTAAGCATTTCCCCCAACTGTTGTGTCATTGATGACAGCAAGCCACATTTCCTAACCATCAGTAAAGTACTGAAAAAGTCGGCAGACAACACGTTGGATTTACTGAAGCAGGAACTGGAAATCAAGAAAGGCGAAATACTGGAAGCATTGCATTTCGCCTCACTCGAAAAAATATTCATCGAAGAGCGTATCTATAAAGACAAAGAGTTCGAGCAGTCCAAAGACATGGATGCAGCCTGCGAACATATCGACAAGCGTCTGACACCTTACTATCCGCAGTTTATCCGTGAAGTGACCAAAGAGGATATCCTCAAGCTGATGGAAATCAAAATGGGACGTATCCTGAAATTCAATTCAGACAAGGCGGATGAACTGATCGCCAAGATGAAAGAGGAAATTGCCGAGATTGATAACCATCTGGCTCACATCGTAGATTATACCGTCAACTGGTATCAAATGCTGAAGAACAAATACGGCAAGAATTTCCCGCGCCGCACGGAACTCCGGAACTTCGACACCATCGAAGCTGCCAAAGTAGTGGAAGCGAACGAAAAACTTTATATCAACCGTGAAGAAGGATTCATCGGAACAAGTTTGAAGAAAGATGAATTCGTGGCATGCTGTTCGGATATTGACGACGTTATCATCTTCTTCCGCGACGGTAAATATATTGTTACTCCCGTCGCCGATAAGAAGTTTGTCGGTAAAAACGTGCTCTATGTCAATGTATTCAAGAAGAACGACAAGCGCACGATTTACAACGTGGCCTACCGTGACGGAAAAGAAGGGACAACGTATGTCAAACGCTTCGCTGTAACCTCCGTTGTCCGCGACCGTGAATACGATGTCACTCAAGGAACTCCGGACTCACGTATCACTTATTTCAGTGCCAATCCGAACGGGGAGGCCGAAATCATCAAGGTGACACTGAAACCGAACCCGCGTGTCCGCCGTATTATCTTTGAACAGGACTTTAGCGAAGTAGGTATCAAAGGAAGACAGGCACGAGGCATTATCCTCACCCGGCTTCCGGTGCATAAGATCGCCTTGAAACAGAGAGGCGGTTCTACTCTCGGAGGACGTAAAGTCTGGTTTGATCGAGATATACTCCGCCTCAACTACGACGGAAGGGGAGAATATCTCGGAGAATTCCAAAGCGAGGATACCATATTGGTTGTCTTGAACAACGGTGACTTCTATACCAGCAACTTCGACCTGAGCAACCATTACGAAGATAATGTAAGTATTGTCGAGAAGTTCGATCCCAACAAGGTATGGACCGCCGCACTATATGATGCAGACCAACAGAATTATCCATATTTGAAACGTTTCTGCTTTGAAGGTTCCAACCGCAAGCAGAACTATCTGGGAGAGAATAAGAACAATCGCCTTATTCTGCTGACGGACGAGTACTATCCGCGCCTGGAAGTTATATTCGGAGGACACGATAGCTTCCGTGATCCGCTGGAGATTGAAGCCGAAGAATTTATCGCAGTCAAAGGTTTCAAAGCGAAAGGCAAACGTATCACCACCTACGCAGTGGAAACTATTAACGAGCTGGAACCTACCCGCTTCCCCGAGCCTGTACAAGAAACTCAGGAGGAGCCGGAAGAAGAACCGGAAAACTTGGATCCGGATAGCGACAAAAGCGAGAGCGATATTATTGATGAGATCACGGGGCAGATGAAGTTATTCTGATGAAGAAAAAAATACTATATCTAGGGCTGGCAGGATGCATCCTGTTCGCCCTTTGCACAAGATTACAAGCGCAGGCAGACAGTCTGCTGATTCATCGTTATGTAACACGTGCTACGATGTACGGTGTCGGATTCACGAACGTGTTTGATACTTATCTTTCGCCTCAGGAATACAAAGGAATCGATTTCCGTGTTTCCCGCGAAACAATCCGTATGACCAAGCTTTTTGACGGGAATGTGTCTGTACAGAATTTCTTTCAGGCGGATATAGGCTATACGCACAACCGAGCCGACAACAACAATACATTTTCCGGATTGGTTAACTGGAACTACGGGCTCCATTATCAGTTCCGTCTGACAGAGAACTTCAAACTGTTGGCAGGAGGATTGCTAGACGCCAACGGAGGTTTTGTCTACAATCTTCGGAACACAAACAACCCGGCTTCGGCACGAGCATATATCAATCTGGATGCATCGGGAATGGCTATCTGGCATCTGAAAATCAAACGTTATCCGGTAGTATTGCGCTATCAAGTGAATTTGCCGGTAATGGGAGTCATGTTTTCCCCCCATTACGGACAATCTTATTATGAGATTTTCTCACTGGGAAATGCCGGAGGAGTCATCAAATTCACTTCTTTACATAACCAGCCTTCGCTACGGCAAATGCTTTCCGTCGACTTTCCTATAGGATATACTAAAATGCGTTTCAGCTATCTGGCGGATTTGCAGCAGTCCAATGTAAACAATATCAAGACGCACACCTACTCACATGTGTTTATGGTAGGCTTTGTGAAAGAATTATACCGCATCCGAAACAAAAAAGGAGCCAGTGTTCTACCGTCATCGGTAAGAGCTTATTAAGTTGAGAGTTGAAAATTGAGAGTTGAGAGTTAATACAAGATTAAGAATGAGAAATAATATTAGACAAATGCTTTGGCTGCTCTGTTGTCTTCCGGTAGTGACCGGATGTATCAGGGAAGAGGAATATGCCAATGATCCTGTAGGAAACTTCGAGCAACTATGGAAGATTATTGATGAACGGTATTGTTTTCTGGAAGAGAAAGGCATTGATTGGGACGCTGTTCACGACAAGTATGGAAAACTGGTGAAACCCGGAATTTCGGATGACGACCTGTTTGATATACTAAGTCAAATGCTATATGAGTTGAAAGACGGGCACGTCAACCTCTCCTCCTCCAGTCGTATCTCATATTACGATGCCTGGTATCAAGGATATCCTTGGAACTATAGAGAGGATATCTTATACAATTACTATTTGGGAAGTGCCAGTTCCGGTTATCGTACATCTGCTGGTTTGAAATATAAAATATTCGATAATAATATAGGTTATATCCGCTACGAAAGTTTTAGTGCCGGAGTTGGAGACGGTAATTTAGACCATGTACTCGATTATTTGAAGCTCTGCAACGGATTAATCATTGATGTACGCGACAACGGAGGAGGAAACCTGACTAATTCCACCCGTATTGCCGCCCGTTTCACCAACGAAAAGACATTGACCGGATATATCCAGCACAAAACCGGTCCGGGACATAATGACTTTTCTGAAATGGAGCCGATCTACCTGGAACCCTCTAATAGCATCCGTTGGCAGAAAAAAGTGGTTTTACTTACCAATCGTCGTTGCTACAGTGCCACAAACGATTTTGTGAATGCCATGCACAGTCTAAACAACGATAACGAAGAGCAAAGAATATTTCAGGTAGGTGACCAAACCGGAGGAGGTTCCGGGCTACCTTTCTCTTCAGAATTACCCAATGGTTGGAGTGTTCGCTTCTCAGCCAGTCCTCACTTTAACAAGTATAAAAAGCCTCTGGAAAATGGAATAGAGCCAGATGTATACGTAAATATGGATAAGATTCTGGAAGAGGGAATAGAGCATGGAGATGCAGAATCACAAAAGAAGGATGCACTGATTGAAAGGGCATTTGAAATATTAAGTGAATAACTTTATTACCGAATTATTTGTTAAATCAGAAAATCTTCCTATCTTTGCACCGCTAAACAAAAAGCTACACATGCGGATGTGGCGTAATTGGTAGCCGCGCCAGACTTAGGATCTGGTGCCGTGAGGCGTGTAGGTTCGAGTCCTATCATCCGCACATTAAAAGACAGCAGCCTTCAAGAACTTTTCTTGAGGGCTTTTTTGTTAAAAACAAGTATTCTTCCCTTTTTCATAATCTTTTTTGAGTTTGGTTTGTTTCCTTTGTTACTTTCGCCGACAGGCGACAGAATAGATACTTCAACCTAAATAGTAACAAATGGAAAAATTTAATGCAATGAGGACTAGACTTTCACAACATCTTCAGACAAAAGCCATCAGGCTAAAGGGCTTCATTATGCTCACTTGCCTGTTACTAGGTTCTATCTCTGCCTTTGCACAAACAAAGACGGTGACAGGAACGGTAACAGATGCCGCCAATGAGCCGTTGATCGGTGCATCGGTACTCGTACAAGGGACTTCTACCGGAACCATTACGGATATGGACGGTAAATATTCAATCTCCGTCACTCCGGAGGATGTATTGGTGTTTTCATACGTGGGAATGACTACACAGAGTATCAAAGTAGGAACACAAAGCATAATTAACGTCACCCTAAAAGAAGACTCGCAAGTACTAGCCGAAACAGTCGTTATCGGATACGGTAGTGCAAAGAAAAGAGATCTGACAGGTTCCATCACCAACGTCAAAGGAGAAGAAATAGCCAATAAACCGGCTATGAACCCACTTTCTTCCTTACAGGGAAAAGTGGCAGGTGTGCAGATTGTAAACTCAGGACGAGCCGGAGCCGATCCGGAAATCCGTATCCGTGGTACAAACTCCATCAATGGATATAAACCGCTGTACATTGTCGACGGTTTATTCAATGATAATATCAACTTCCTTAATCCGGAAGATATCGAGTCGATGGAGATTCTGAAAGACCCGTCGTCCCTAGCCATCTTTGGTGTTCGTGGTGCAAACGGTGTTATCATCATCACCACCAAGAAAGCAAAAGAAGGACAGACCTTGGTCAATATAAATACTTCTTTCGGCTTCAAGAAAGTGGTGGACAAAGTAAAATTAGTCAATGGCCCGCAATTCAAAGAGCTGTATAGCGAACAGCTTGCCAACCAGAAAGATGACCCGTTCGATTACACCGGCTGGGACGCCAACACCGATTGGCAGGATGAAATCTTCCAGACTGCCTTTATCACGAACAATAATATCAGTATCACAGGAGCTTCTCCCAAACATAGTTTCTATCTGGGTGTCGGCTACTCTTACGAACAAGGCAACATCGAACATGAGAAATTCAGCAAGGTGACCATCAATGCCAGCAATGATTATAAAATCACCGACTTCCTGAAAGTAGGTTTCCAATTCAACGGCGCACGCCTTCTACCTGCCGACTCGAAACAGGTGTTAGGTGCTCTCCGCTCCACTCCTATCGCTCCGGTATATAACGACGAGTATGGATTATACAGCGCTTTGCCCAATTTTCAGAAAGCACAGATCAACAACCCTATGGTAGATGTCGATTTAAAAGCGAACACAACGAAAGCCGAAAACTATCGCGCATCGGGTAATGTCTATGGCGAAGTGGACTTCCTGAAACATTTTACCTTCAAAGCGACGTTCTCTATGGACTACGCTTCCAACAACGGACGTACCTATACTCCTATCATAAAAGTATACGACTCTACCGTCAAAGGAGATGTTTCCACTTTGGGAACAGGTAAAACAGAAGTCAGCCAGTTCAAGGAAAACGAGACGAAAGTACAGAGTGACTATGTGCTGACCTATACCAACAGTTTCGACAACGGCAATCATAACCTGACAGCCACTGCCGGCTTTACCACTTATTATAACTCACTAAGCCGCCTGGACGGAGCGCGCAAACAAGGAGTAGGCCTTGTGATTCCGGACGATCCGGATAAATGGTTCGTCAGTATCGGAGATGCCGCTACGGCAACCAATGGAAGTACCCAATGGGAACGCAGTACCGTGTCTATGCTTGCACGGGTCATCTACAACTATAAAGGGAAATATCTGTTCAACGGGTCATTCCGTCGGGACGGTTCTTCCGCATTCTCTTATACAGGCAATGAGTGGCAGAATTTCTTCTCGCTAGGTGGCGGTTGGCTGATGACCGAAGAAGAATTCATGAAGGACATCAAGTGGCTGGATATGTTGAAGATTAAGGCCTCTTACGGAACATTGGGAAATCAGAATCTGGACAAGGCCTATCCTGCTGAACCGCTATTGACCAATGCCTATTCGGCCGTATTCGGTAAGCCGTCCATCATTTATCCGGGATATCAACTTGCCTATTTGCCTAATCCTACCCTCCGCTGGGAAAAAGTAGAGGCATGGGAAGCCGGATTTGAAACGAATATGCTTCGCAACCGCTTGCATTTCGAAGGTGTATATTATATGAAGAACACTAAAGATTTGCTTGCTGAAGTTCCCGGAATCTCCGGAACAATGCCCGGTATCGGTAACTTGGGACGGATTCAGAATAAAGGTGTGGAAATGGCAATCACCTGGCGCGACCAGATCGGTGAATGGGGATATTCCGTCAGCGCCAACCTTACTACAATCAAGAATAAAGTAAAAAGCCTTGTTCAGGACGGTTATTCCATCATTGCCGGAGATAAACAGCAAAGTTACACAATGGCAGGTTATCCTATCGGATACTTCTATGGCTATAAGGTAGCGGGAGTCTATCAATCGGAAGCCGATATCAAATCGTCTCCTGAGAATACACTTGCTACAGTTACTCCCGGTGACTTGAAATTCGCCGACGTCAATAACGACGGAAAGATCACTCCCGCAGACCGTACCATGATAGGTGATCCGACACCGAATGTCACTTACGGTTTCTCGCTCGGCGTGGATTACAAGAACTGGTCTTTTGGTATCGATATGATGGGACAAGGCGGAAACCAGATCTTCCGTACATGGGACAACTATAACTTTGCCCAGTTCAACTATCTGGCACAACGCATGGACCGCTGGCACGGAGAAGGAACATCCAACAGCCAACCGTTATTGAACTCCAAACATTCCATCAATACGTTGAATTCTGAATACTACATCGAAGACGGCAAGTTCTTCCGTATCCGTAACGTACAGTTGGCATACTCTTTCGACAAGAGCCTGCTCGCAAAGATACGTCTGCAAGCCCTGAAAGTCTATGTCAACATTCAGAACCTGAAGACATGGAAACATAACACCGGCTATACTCCCGAGCTGGGTGGTACCGCCACCGCATTCGGAGTGGACAACGGCAGTTATCCCGTACCGGCAGTCTACACCTTCGGAATCAACTTAACCTTTTAAAACGATAATTGTATGAAACTGGATAAATATATATTTTCAACCTTTATTGCCGCTACCACACTGCTTCTGAGCAGTTGCAGCGACTTTCTGGACCGTAGTCCGCAAGGACAGTTCACAGAAGATGACAATCCGAACGCACTAGTGAACGGTAAGATCTATAATGTATACACCATGATGCGTAGCTTCGACGTAACCTCCGGTACACCCGCCTTCGCCATCCACAGTTTCCGCTCCGAAGATGCGGAGAAAGGAAGTCTTGCCAGCGACGGTTCCGATGTGGCCGAAATGTACGACGACTTCATCTACACTCCTTCCAATGGTCAGCTAGGTGCTTATTGGGGCAAAAATTACGCCATCATCTATCAATGTAATGACATTCTCAACGCTATCGCCGAAAAGGAAACAACGGGACAGACGGAAAGCGAAGACATCATCAATAAAGGAGAAGCCTCCTTCTTCCGTGCTTATTGTTACTTCAATCTAGTAAGAGCCTTCGGTGAAGTGCCTTTGGTGACTTATAAAATCAACGACGCTTCGGAGGCCAATATTCCGAAAACGACCGCTGATAAGATATACGAGCAAATAGACCGCGACCTGAAAACAGCGGAAGAGTCATTGCCTGAAACATGGAGTTCCGATTATACAGGACGGCTGACTTGGGGAGCTGCACGTTCTTTACACGCGCGTACCTATATGATGCGTAACGATTGGGACAATATGTACACCGCCTCCACCGACGTAATCAAGAAAGGCCTTTATAACCTGAACACCCCGTACAATAAGATATTCACAGACGAAGGTGAAAATAACAGCGGCTCCATATTCGAACTGCAATGTACCGCTACTGCGGCCCTACCGCAAAGCGATATTATCGGTAGCCAGTTCTGCGAAGTACAAGGTGTTCGTGGAGCCGATCAGTGGGATTTAGGCTGGGGATGGAACATGGCAACCGAACATATGGCGGAGGCATACGAACCGGGCGATCCGCGTAAGAATGCCACTCTGCTTTATTTCCGCCATTCGGACAGCGACCCCATCACTCCGGAGAATACGAACGAGCCTTACGGCGAATCTCCTGTTTCTCCGGCGATAGGCGCCTACTTCAACAAGAAAGCATACACTGACCCGGCTTTGCGTAAAGAATATAGCAATAAGGGCTTTTGGGTAAACATTCGTCTGATCCGTTATGCGGATGTATTATTGATGGGAGCCGAATCAGCCAACGAAAAAGGAATTCCGGGAGAAGCTATCGACTACCTGGAGCAAGTTCGTGCACGTGCCAGAGGTTCTAATGCCAATATACTGCCCAAAGTGACAACTACCGATCAAGGAGAGTTGCGCGAGGCCATCCGTCACGAACGCCGTGTGGAACTGGGAATGGAATTCGACCGTTTCTATGACCTTGTCCGTTGGGGGATTGCCAAAGATGTGTTGCACGCGGCAGGAAAATTAAATTACCAGGATAAGAACGCCTTGCTTCCACTTCCGCAGACGGAAATTGATAAATCAAAAGGAGTATTGGTACAAAATCCGGATTATCTATAAATAAATATAATAACATGATATACAAAAAGTTAAGTTTACTCATCCTATTGTTTGCCACAGGTCTTCTGACTGTATCGGCACAAAAGTCTCCACAGGATATGGATCGCTTCATCGACGTACTGATGAACAAAATGACTTTGGAAGAAAAAATTGGGCAGTTGAATCTTCCCGTCACCGGAGAGATTACCACCGGTCAAGCCAAAAGCAGTGATATTGCCGCCAAAATCAAAAAAGGCGAAGTGGGAGGACTGTTCAACCTAAAAGGAGTAGAGAAAATACGCGATGTACAGAAACAGGCAGTGGAAGGTTCCCGCTTGGGTATCCCATTGTTGTTCGGCATGGACGTTATTCATGGTTATGAAACCATGTTTCCCATCCCGCTCGGCCTATCCTGCACTTGGGATATGTCCGCTATTGAAGAATCCGCCCGTATTGCAGCTGTAGAAGCCAGTGCCGACGGCATTTCATGGACGTTTAGTCCGATGGTGGACGTCTCACGCGACCCTCGTTGGGGACGTGTATCCGAAGGTAGCGGTGAAGACCCGTTTCTGGGAGCCATGATTGCCGAAGCGATGGTACGCGGTTATCAAGGAAAGAATATGCAACGGAACGATGAAATCATGGCTTGCGTGAAACACTTTGCCTTATATGGCGCAGGAGAAGCCGGTCGTGATTATAACACCGTAGACATGAGCCGCCAGCGAATGTTCAACGACTATATGTTGCCTTACGAAGCTGCCGTCGAAGCAGGTGTAGGCAGTGTGATGGCGTCATTTAACGAAGTAGACGGAATACCTGCCACCGCCAATAAATGGCTGATGACCGATATTTTGCGCGGGCAATGGGGCTTCAACGGTTTTGTTGTAACCGACTACACGGGGATTTCCGAAATGATCGACCACGGAATCGGTGACCTTCAGACAGTATCGGCACGTGCCATCAATGCCGGAGTCGATATGGATATGGTAAGCGAGGGCTTTGTGGGAACACTGAAAAAATCCGTTCAAGAAGGTAAAGTTTCGATGGAGACACTGAATACAGCCTGCCGCCGTATTCTGGAAGCCAAATATAAACTTGGATTATTTGATAATCCTTATAAATATTGTGACCCGAAACGTCCGGCACGTGACATATTTACCAAAGCCCACCGTGAAGCCGCCCGCAGGATTGCAGCAGAAAGCTTTGTCTTATTAAAGAACGACAGCCCCGACAGGAACCCTAACGGAAATCCGCTATTGCCTTTCAACCCCAAAGGCAATATTGCCGTAATCGGTCCGCTCGCCAACAGCCGGACGAATATGCCCGGCACATGGAGTGTGGCTGCCGTACTCGACCGCTCTCCTTCATTGGTGGAAGGTCTGAAAGAGATGACAGCAGGAAAAGCGAATATCATGTACGCCAAAGGGAGCAACCTGATCAGTGACGCCGCATACGAAGAACGGGCAACGATGTTCGGCCGTTCGCTGAACCGTGATGGCCGCACAGACCAACAGCTGTTGGACGAGGCGCTCAATGTAGCACGCCATTCGGACATAATCATTGCCGCTTTAGGAGAGTCTTCGGAAATGAGTGGCGAGAGCAGCAGCCGTACGGATCTGAATATCCCCGATGTACAACAGAACTTATTGAAGGAACTGTTAAAGACAGGAAAGCCTGTGGTACTGGTATTATTCACCGGCCGTCCGCTTACGTTGACTTGGGAACAGGAACATGTACCCGCTATTCTGAACGTGTGGTTCGGAGGCAGTGAAGCTGCATACGCCATTGGCGACGCACTCTTCGGTTATGTCAATCCGGGTGGTAAACTCACTATGACTTTCCCGAAGAATGTCGGACAGATTCCTCTTTATTACGCACATAAGAATACCGGACGCCCGTTGAAAGAAGGCAAATGGTTTGAGAAGTTCCGCAGTAATTATCTGGATGTGGACAATGATCCGCTTTACCCATTCGGCTACGGACTGTCCTACACCACCTTCTCTTACAGCGACATTGATCTGAGTCATTCATCAATGGACATGACCGGCTCACTGACCGCAGCAGTAGAAGTTACCAATACCGGCACATGGCCCGGCACAGAAGTGGTACAGCTCTACATCCGTGATCTCGTAGGCAGCAGTACCCGCCCTGTGAAAGAGCTGAAAGGTTTCCAAAAGATATTCCTGCAACCAGGTGAAATGAAGATTGTCCGTTTCAAGATTGCTCCGGAAATGCTTCGATACTATAATTATGACTTGCAACTGGTTGCCGAACCGGGCGACTTTGAAGTG